>Ga0206836_10219_pt1 | contig 13797 bp, 12 predicted proteins | sample Alteio_BWOrgCont_28_FD_152871 | JGI IMG/M metagenome (GOLD analysis project Ga0206836, IMG submission 152871) | Enriched cells from forest soil in Barre Woods Harvard Forest LTER site, Petersham, Massachusetts, United States -... | ecosystem: Environmental > Terrestrial > Soil > Temperate forest >...
TTAAGATGCCTGCCGCGAACGCGCAGATTATCGTGAGCGCGCTCCCACGCGTCACCGCGCTGATGAACTACACCCGGGTCCCGAGTGGCAACGTCGATCTGCGCACAAAGATCTTTACGTAGGCAAAGCATATGATCACGACGAGCGACACCCACTTTAAGATGCCGGGCACGGAGATCTACTGGGATCCCGCGCTCTACGAGCACGAAATGGAAGTGATCTTCGGCTCGGCGTGGTTGTTCGTGGGTCACGAGACGATGGTGCCGAATCCGGGCGACTTCATCGGCAACTACATGGGCAACGACCCGGTGATCCTCGTCCGGGACCGCGCCGGCGCACTGCACGTTTACCTCAACCGCTGCCGTCATCGCGGCAACAAGGTCTGCCTGTACGATAGCGGCTCGGCGAAGTCGTTTCGCTGTAGCTATCACGGCTGGACGTACGATCTGAGCGGTGCGCTTTCCGGCGTCCCGCTCCTCGACAAGGCGTACGACGCCGACTTCCCTCGCGATGAACTCGGGCTCGTCGCCGCACCACGCGTCGCGACCTATTACGGAATGATCTTCGCAACCTGGAGCGCTGAAGGACCGTCGCTCGAGGACTATCTGGGGAAGGATCTCCGCTGGTACTTTGACACGTTCGCGTTTGACGATCCGGCCGGGTTCGAAGTCTTGCCCGGGCGTCACCGTTATGTTGTACCCTGCAACTGGAAGATGCTCGCCGAGAACTTCGGCGGCGACATGTACCACTTTCAGAGTACGCACGCGTCAGTCATAATGCTGGGTCGTCAACGACAACGGCCCGACCGCATCCGTACCGCGCTAAATAGCGACGACGTTTACTACAGCATCGAATTCGTCGGTGCGAACCATCCCCCGCACGGTTTGCTGCAACTGGCGTTCGGCGAAGGGACGCACGAAAACGATCGCCTCCGCGCGTCGAGTGTCTCGGGCGACGCGTTGGCCTGGGTCGAGGAACGTCACGCCCGCCGGCAGCGCCTGCTCGGAGAGCGGCGCTCGCGCCCGAGCGGTTTTCACACAGGGACGATTTGGCCCAACCTTAGCTTCAATGGCTTCGGTACCGCTCTCTACGCGCGCACCTTCCTGCAGTGGCAACCGCGCGGACCCGAAACCACCGACGTTTGGCAGTGGGCATTCGTCGAACGCTCGGCTCCCCCAGAAGTGAAGGAAGTCATGGCCTTCAACCTCATGCAGGGACAAGCGGCGGCGGGGATGGTCGCGGCCGACGACACTGACAATTTCCAGCGGATGCGCGACGTGCTGCACACCGCCAAGGCGGGAAAGTTGGATTTCAACTACGACCTCGGCGGTAAGGAGAAAGAGAGCCTTATCCCGGAACTGCCCGGCACCGTGATGGAGCAGATGAACGAGCGTTACCATCGGTCGTTCTACCACTACTGGACTGCGCAGATCGACTATCGGAAGTAACGCAACTCGATACGGCCCTGCGCGTGCGAATCGTGGCCTTTTATGCGTACAAGACGATTCGGATGCATACTAATTAAGAAGCTCGCCTCAACTTATGTAGAAGCCGAAATGACCACGTGTCGAATCGCCGACGACATTCGCAGTGCTTAGCGTTGCTGCTAAGTGGCGGACATCCCGTCGAAGAGGCTTGACTTTCAACAGGACGAAATCAACCATCTTAGACGTATTTCAGAACCGGGAGCGTTTGTGCAAGATTCTAACATCGGCAAAACGGTATTGCCTCGTCCGATGCTCTCACGAATCTCTCACGATTTTGGAGAGTTCTCCGTTTCGCGAGTACGCGTTGAGGCCGGCGCCTGCGAAATTACCTGGAGAGGCCAGTTACGCATCGCCGTGACGTTGGACGCTCGGTGGGAAACGTATTTTTTTGGTGGACGCACCCATGCGCACGATCGAGGCGAGATCTGTATGTTCCCGCCGCAGCTCATGCGAGAAACGAGAATTCGCGAAGGTGGCGAGGGCATTCTCATCTCGGTTAACGAGTCACTCATCGATCGGCTTGCGCAGGAAGTGGGTACGCCATCTCCCTGGGAAACTTTTCGATTCCATACCCTGAGTGACCCCGTGGTGCACCGCTTGGCGTGGGCGCTTGGCAATGAGTTCAAGACTAACCGTAATCAAGGCCCGATCTTTTCCGAATCCGTCGTCATTACGCTGCTCGGCTACCTTTTGCGGTCCGAGCGAAATATTCGCGAAAGCAGCACCGCGAAAGGCGGCCTGACGACTGCGCAGCTTCGTCATTGTCAGGAGTTCATCGAAGCCAACCTTGCGGAAAATATCACGCTCGATGAACTCTCTCGAACGGCCAATGTGAGCCTCTATCACTTCATACGCGCCTTCAAAAAATCAGCGGGAATGACGCCGCATCAGTATATTCTCGATCGCCGAGTCCGCAACGCTGAAACGTTGCTGATTAGCACCAGCGATAGCGTTGCCGATATCGCAAAAGCAGTAGGCTTCCTAAGCGCAGGGCACTTCAGCTCGGCTTTTCAGAAGATATTACAGATTGCACCGACGGCTTATCGCCGAGTGTACGGCGCGGCTTCAGGCGATGCCGTACGGGCAAAACGATAGACCGGTGGCTGGTTACGCTCAGATGTGTAATTTTCCGCTGGGGCTGTCGCCAAGGTGCTTGCGGCTCCTTTCGTGAAGGTAATCAGTGCAACTGATTATCCGATCCTAGATTGACAATGCCTCTACTTCTGATATTATGCGAGCAGGGGTCTCGTCGTCGCTGCGGTCGAGTTGCGTTTCTTCCCGCAATGGCTTCCGAGTGGCAATTCCGTCGCTCAGCATTGGCGTCGCGTCATTGAACGGTCGTGCTCTCTACGTGCGGAACGAGATTTTCGCGATTTCGTTGTCGCAACATCAGAGTTAAGAAAGCGCATCTAGCGGGCTGCTCGCTTGCGGACTGGAGCGAATCATGGCGATTGAAAACGGGACAACACACTTGCTCGTCGATGGCGATACAGGACTCGTAAGCCGCAAAATCTTCGTAGATGAAGCCATATACGCGTTGGAGCAGGAGCGCGTTTTTCGGCGTTCGTGGCTTTTCATCGGCCACGACTCGATGATTCAAGCTCCAGGAGACTTTCTCAGCACCTACATGGGTGAAGAGCCAGTCATCCTCTGGCGCGGGGACGATGGCCAGCCGCGTGTCATGCTCAATTCGTGTCCACATCGCGGCAACAAGCTTTGCGTTTACGATCGCGGCCGCGCACGTTCGCTAACCTGCAGCTACCATGGTTGGACGTTCAATGACGCGGGGGCCCTCATCGGTGTTCCATTCGATCAGCTTTCTTATGAGGGGCGGCTGAATCGCTCCGAGAACGCCCTGCCACAGGCGAAGGTCGCGACCTATGGTGGGCTCATCTATGCCGCATGGGAGCCCGAAGAGTCACTGGAAGAGCATCTGGGCGAATTTCGTTGGTGGCTCGACGCATTCGTCTGTCACGACGATTTTGGCGGCCTGGCCTACCTGCCGAGCGCCCAAAAATACCGCATGCCCGGAAACTGGAAGCTGACCTCCGACAACTTCGTTGGCGACTTCTATCATGTCCCGATCTCTCACGCATCGGCTTTCGGAGTGCAACCCGGTCGCGATTCCAAGTTGATGAGCCGCTTCGGGGAGGCTGAGGAAGAAAAACAGGGCGGCATGAACGCTTTCGTTCAGCGCGGGATGGAAGCGTTTAGCTTCTCGCTACCGCCCGGTCATGGCATCGGTCAAGTAACCTTTAACGAGAGCCGACTCCGGCGCGACCTCGAAATCGCAAAATCATTAGATGCTGAAGCGGTGGACTACGTTCGCGAGCGGCATGCGAAAATTGGCGCCCGCGTGAAGACCGCGGCGACGCCTGAGGGTTTCGTCGCGGGGACGTGCTTTCCCAACATGACCTTTCAGGGCAATGGTGCGTTCGAAGGAGAACTCGTTGCGATCGTCCACCCGCGCGGACCCCGGCGCCACGAGATTTGGCAATACGTACTTTTGGAGCGCGACGCTCCGGCATCAGTTCGACGCTTCGCTGCGCGGTATACCTCGCAACGACAGTCCGCCGCCGGCTTGATCGGGCTGGATGACGGCGAGAACTTCGAGCGGATTGAGGAGAGTACACGGGGGCCCATGGCTTCGAGTCTCACGTTCAATTATGCTTTGGGTAAAGAACGGGACGATCAGCATTTGGACAACGGCGGTAAATCGCGCGATAGCTGGCCGGTCGGCGGCACCGCGGGCGAGCCGAGCCGTACCTACTTCTCAGAGGTCAATCAACGCGAGTTCTATCGTCGTTGGTCTGACAAAATGGGGCTGCAAGGTGCCACCGTATGAGTGCCATGAGCGTGGAGACCCTAACCGCGAGAGATCTCCAATACGAGGTCGAGCAGTTTCTCTATCGCGAGGCGGAGCTGCTCGACGACCGACGCTTCGCGGACTGGGTCGACTTGTTCAGCGATGACTGCTTCTATCGGATGCCGATCCGCGAGTCCACGCCGGACAATCCGAGCGGACTTCCGGCAGAAGATGACGACACCATCGTGCGTCACATAGACGACGACAAAGTGGGCCTGCGGCGGAGACTAGTAAAACTCGAGAATCCGGCTGCTCACTCGGAGGTGCCCCCGTCGCGCACCCGGCGTCAGGTCAGCAACGTCCGCGTCGCCCGCCTCGCGAACGGCGAGGTCGACGTCCGCTCCAATTTCTCGTTATTTCAAAGTCGCAGGGAGACGGCAGAATTTCTGTTCGTCGGTGAGCGGCACGACCGGCTGCGGCGTGTTGGCGATGACTGGCGGATCACGCGCCGTACGATCATCATCGACCATAGCATTCTGCCTCGATCGCTGTCGGTGTTCTTCTAAAGGTGGCATTGAAAGACAAGGTCGTCGTCGTTACCGGCGCCGCTCGTGGTATGGGCCGCGCCTTCGTCGACGGCTTTCTCGAGGCCGGCGCTAAGGTCGTTGGCCTAGATCTGTCGTGGCGGCCCAGCGGAGCCTCGAACGACGATGATGACGGATGGACGAGCAGAATGGAGTCGCGCAGCGATGTGCTCACGTTGACGTGCGACATTACGCACGAAGATGAGGTTAAGCAAGCCTATGATGCTGCGATCGCCCGCTTCGGCACCGTCCATGCTCTATGCAACAACGCGGGCATGTTGCAGCGACACCTCTTTCCGCCGGGCGGCCCGGTGAGCATCCTAGACGACACGACGAATAATGACTTCCGCAAGATGTATGAGGTTTCGGTCTTCGGTACGCTCCTCGTCACTCGCTACTTCGTCCAGCCAATGCGCAAGCAAAGGAGCGGTAGTATCTTCAGCGTTGCCAGCAACGGAGTTCTGCTGCGAAGCGAGGGCGGCGCCTACAGTCTCTTTCGGCCAACTAGCCGCGAACAGCCGTACATGTCGTCGAAAGCGGCTTTGACCAATCTGATGTGCTTTCTGGGCGAGGAACTGCGGGAAGAGAATGTCGCGGTCAATATTTTGCTCCCGCTTCACACGCGCAGTACCGGCTTCGACGAATGGGAGAAGGCGTATCTTAATACCGGCGGCCGTCAACCTCAAACGCCATATCACCCCAACCACTTGCAGCCGATCGGGTGTTTCCTCGCCGATCAAGACGTCGCCAGCGGTAACACTGCCAAGGTGTGGAATGCGTCAGTGTGGTTACCTGAACAAGGGTATCCGCTCGCACAATGGCTCTCGCCGGACCCGAAGATCTGGTGAGTTAAATCGTGGACTCGCTTTGCGCATACTCGAGCGGTATCAACGATTGACCGCCTGATCTCGGGGACGAGCGCCCGGAGCGAACGCGAAGCGTGCGCTTCATGCCCGAAGCTGTGGTGACCCCGTCTCGCCATCCCAGAGGACCCACCCCGCTCCAGCGGTTGCTTTGCGCGCGGCAAAATAGTCGAGCACTTGAGCGTGACCGTTTGGATTCACCTCGGCCATCGCGCCGGCGACGACTAACCAGGTACGTAACTCACCCGTGCCGCTATCGGTTGTCGCCGAACGGAACGAAAAGAGGCTTGCCAACTTCTCCAGGTCGCCCGACGCAAGACACCTCATCACCCAGCGATCGAGCGTCTCGTCGACCCATCCCGAGCGCGGGCCGGACGGGTTGTGTGACATTCCCCCCGCTCCCGTAAATCGCCAACCGCTGCGGCAGGCGTTCACAAATCTTGCCGATCGCTCGGCCAAGCGCGAGGCACCGGTCGCCGCCCAATACTGCCGGAGAATCCTCGACGGTCTTCAAGAGGATCGGGATTACCGGCACATCAAGCGCGGGCATTAGCTGTGGCATCGTACGCGTCAGTGCGTGAGGGGGCCCGGCTGCACGGCGGCGGCCTTGCGGGTCGATCTTGCGGCTGAGCGAGACGTCGAACCCTTCTCCTACGAGCCCACGGTGAAATGTTTCCGCGAGCGCGCTGTCGACGTGCAAGCGTAGCCCGAACCGCTCGGGATGCTCCCAGAACGTCAACCGCTCGGGACCGTCGCTATCCCCATCATTGTGGAAGCCCACGATTTCTTCGCTTCCCGCGTAGATAAGAACGTTCGGAAGATGAGAAGGATCGAACCACTCATCTTGATCGCCTGCGATCACGATGAGCGCGTCGGGGCGATGGACAGCGAAGCTGGCCCTGAGCCGCCCGAACGCTGTGCGGCGACGCGCCACGAAATCGGCGATGCATGCCTCGTCTTCGAGCGCGACTTCGGGAGGTTGCGGCGTCTTACTGCTAAGGCGTTCCCACCAGCGCTGCCAACCGGTATACGTGTCTTGAAACAGACTCGGAAAGTGCGAGGAGGCCATCCCCACCGTCAACGTCATTTGCTTGTCTCCCACTTCGCAAAGCCCGAACCCACTGCTGCATGGTGAATCGGGAAGTAGTCTAGTATCTCAGCGCGCACACCAATCGTTTCCATCGCAGCGCCCACGCCGACCCACAACCTGATCTCCGCTGCGCTGCCAATTAGCGATTGGGATTCGACATCCCAAAGACGTGCGATGTCGGCTGATCGCGCAGTCGCAAGGCGTCGGAGGACCCAGTTATCTAGCGTATCGTCGATCCAGCCTGCAAGATAACCATAGGGATCACCGCTCAGTCCACCACTGGCCAGAATCCCGACGCGCTTATCAGTAAAGTGCAGCGCTCGGGCGAGTGCCGCCCCGAACTCCCGAACGCGCTGTCCCGAAATTGCGGGTTGCACGTGACAGTTTACGTGAATGGGCACGATTGGAACGCCGCCGCCTACGCGTGTAACAGCTTCAACAAGAGCAGCGCTGACGCCGCGTCCGGGATCGCCGAGCGGCCTGAATTCACCACGCGACTCGGCGAGCTCGAACCCACTTGCGACCACCTCTTCGACTAGGACGTCAGCCAGATGCCGATCGCATGTGAGCGTCGCGCGCGAGCTCGGTTCACTCAACTCGTGCAGCGACGGATCTCCCCAAATCTCATCGCCTACGAACACGTGTAGTTGCGGTATGTTGGCCTCATTGAAAAATCGCTGGCGATCGGCGACGAGAACGATCAGCGCGTCCAGCTGCGTGTTGCGCACGATCTCTTCCAGCCGGTCGAGCGCAGTTTCCAAGCGGCCGGCCAGCTCGTCCAGCCGTGGCGGCGTCTCCTCGGCCGCACGTGTCGGTTGCGGCACCGAACCTGTCAGCAGACGCGCAACGCGTTCCCACTCAGAACGTGACCGAAAAAAGAGCGGCGAATACGCCATACCCAGACCCAAGACTAGCGGCACCGTATCTCCCAATTAGCGTGGGCCGCAGTGTCAAGCACATGCTTCTCCCATTCGTAGAACCCCTCGATGACTACGAAAAGCCTGCCAAGAACTGGCGCACACGGCCGCCGACATCATCCTGTGAGCTGCCGATACTCAACACTGTAGAAATATGATTGTGCCCGCGCCAGTAAGCGAACTGCGGGGGTTTCTTGTCGCGAATCGTCACCGCCTGCGCGAGTTCGAACGTTGGGCCCGCGACGTAAGCGGGATCGTATTCGGTGACGCTGAGGAACAGTGGAACGGCGCTTTTGTTAACGTGCGTGAGCGGCGAGCGATCCTCCCAGAGACTTTCATCTTCACCGAAATAGGAGCGACGATTCGCCGGGGGGTTCGGGCCGACGCGAAAGCCCCCGCCACTTAATAGCACCGCGGCGGTGACGCCGACGCCCGACGGCGGGTGGAAGCGCGGATCGAAGACGTAGCTTGCGACATGCGTGGCTCCCGCGGACTGTCCCATGAGGAAAACGTGGCTCACATCGTCGTTCGTGCGCTCGGCTTCCGCACGACTCCAAGCGACGACGGCGGCTACGTCCTCGGCACCGGCCGGCCACGGGTGCTGCGGCGCAAGCCGATAGTTCATGACGACGCAGACGAAACCGTGGCGGGCAAAATAAACGCCCAAATTCCGATGGAAGTCCTCGTCCATCTTCTTATCGCCGTGCTGATAGCCGCCACCCGGAACGTAAATAATGACCGGCGCCCCCTGCGTTTTCATTCGGTACAGGTCAAGCGTCTGACGCTCATCGTTCCCATAGCTCACATCCTCGGTAATGTGAACTCCCGTTGCCGGCTGCTCGCGTACCGATGGCGCATAAAGCGCCCGTGTCATATTCTGAACTTCGGCATCGAACTTTGTGCCGTTTTGTTTGAGCTTCTCCTCAACACCGGGCGGGAACGTCGCCGTATCCAATACGTTCATCAAACACTCCGCTAGTTAATACGAAACAATTTACATTCACTTCGGGAGTTCAAAGCGCGGAGTGATACCGCGCTTGCGCATTTCTTCGAGCCAGATTTCGTGGATACGCGGATCCTGATCCTCGTATTCAATCTGATCGCCACCCTCTTTTACGCTCCGCTTACCAGCCGCCACCTGATTGTCGAACCCCGCCGTGCGACGCTGTGACTCCGAGAAAACGTAGCTCACACCGCCGAGCCCCGTGGCAACATATCGCGAGGCTTGTTCGCTCGTCACAAAGTGTTGATGAAATTGCTGATTCCGGGGCGGAAAGACGACGCCGTACTCCCATTCAACCCGTTGAAAATCATTATCTCCAGGCCACCATAAGAGCGAGTAACCGCCGCCGGTAAGAGTCATCACGTGAATGCCGCCCTCGTGCCGGTGCGCTTTTTTGTACGTGGCGGGAGCGATCTCCGACACGTGCGCGTGCATGGGGCTATCGGCGAGCGCGAACTTGATATTAAGCGAACCTGTCCCTCGCTCGTCATACGCGGTCAGCGGAATGTTCGTCAGATCGGGCACAAAATTCGTCTGCCACGTATTTTGTCCCGGTTTGATCATGTGAAGCTCGCCCTCACCCGTCGTATGCTCCACGGGGCCGAACCGTTCAGCGAACTCGAAAGGAAGGTTGAAAACGAATTCGTCATTGTGGAACAGCTTCATGACCATGGGCGCGGTAGTCGTTGAAACAAGGAGGGCTCGCTCCCAGCCGCTGGCGTTAAAGAACCGGTACTTCGCATTCAGCGGAATCGCAAAGAAGCTTCCTGGGCCCCATTCGAAATGGCGCTTGTTGCCATCGCGGAATTCCAATTGCGTGCTGCCCCGGCCCTCGAGGACAAAATAGATCGCCTCATAGAGGTGCTGTACCGGAATTGTTGCAGCACTTGCGGGAATATCGAGCAGGAACATCGAGCAAAAGTCACCGCCACCTTCAAAGCGCATCGCCGCGCCCCGCACGCCGAAGCGTGGCCAGTCGCTGGTGTCTAGCTGGAACAGGTTCAACGCAAGGCCTTCGTGTACCGGAATGCCTTCTCGCTTGAGCCACTCTCGATAAGAGTCAATGCCGTAGGGTAGCGGTTTCTTCTGGGTCTCTATTTGTCTGGTCTCCCGGTCGCAGTCGCACGCTGACACAGTGCGGCGTTCATTAAATCATCGCAAAAGCGTCGCTAAGGATGTTAGCGCGAAGCCTTCACTTTGCCCGCCCAGGGGATCAATGGCGCAGGGCGCAGCTGCAAATCATCTCTTCCGCCGGAAACGGCTTCGGGATCGTCTTAAACTTCACGAGGGCGTCGATGACCGGCTGCAGATCAGCCGGGACGATTGCAACACCGCGAACGGCGTGCCGCGTCTTTGTAATGGATCCAGGATCCACATTCATGTATTCTGCCAGCAAGGGCGCCATGTCGTTCTCGTGGGAGCCGACATATTTGCTCGCATCGGCCGCCACGTGGAGAAAGCGATCAATGACATTGCGATGGCCTTCGACCCAACTCACGTTCGCAAGCAGCAGGCCGCCGGTGAAGTGTTTGGCAATGGCATCGACTGGATAACCGATAATGCGGAACTTGCCAGCGGCCAGACTAGCCGACAAGATCGGTTCAGCAACCGGTGCCGCGTCGACTCGACCCTGCTCCAGCGCATTCAATGTTGATGTCACCGGCATCTCGATGAATTTAAACGACGTGGGATCGACGCCGTTCTGGGCGGCCCAAACCTGCGTTGCGAGAACTTGAAAATCTTGCAACGATACCGATGCCAGCGTTTTGCCTTGGAGGTCCTTAGCGGATTTTATCGGTGAGGTCAGCGGTACGATCAAAGCAAAGTCCGGGTGTTCGGAACTATACGCCGAAATTGCTCCAATAGCCGTGAACGGCAGGCCTTTCACGTGCGCCGTTATGGCCACCGACGAACTCATTTTGGCGATCTCAAGCGAACCGCCAGCCAGTGCAGCTGCAATAGCGGCGGACCCGGCTAGCTTCACCAATTCGACATTTACGCCGGCTTTTTTGAAAAGGCCCATCCTGTCAGCATAAATGAGCGGCGTAGACGTGTCATCTGGTCCGGCTCCCACACGAATGAGCGGCGTTGTGGTCTGGGCAATAGTCGACGCGGGAATTGCGAGAGCGATCAAAAGTGCGACCACAAAGGCGATGTTTCGACGAATATGAGTGGGCATAACCATTTAATGAGTCAACCTCTGAGTATGTGCTGCGCGGTCCGTCGGCAGAAGTGTCGCTAATTTAGTTCTATTGCTGTTTAGATCTCGAAAGTACATGAAGCCAGCCGTGAAACGTCGTGTGTCCTCGCTCGGTGCATTCCCACGTTGATACTCCCTGCGTCAGAACGAATTGGTCGTCGCCAGCATGATCGGGTTCTGATGGATAATCTCGCACCTAAGATCTCGCGATCGAAAATGGTCGAGCAAGCGACATCGGCCACCGCAATCGCAATTGGAGACGTCGACGTGTCTTGACCATTGCTTGAGATCACATCGTTCTTGCTAACGGTTAGCGTCGCCGATACGTTTCCCATTTCGACGAGCTACACACCCACGTACAAAAGCAATTTTTTACTAATTTCGCAATCTACCGTATGTGCTAAGCCTAAACGCCTTGCGCTAGGGTTTGTTGTCATGGACGAGAAACGCGGGCTGCAATGCCCGACTTTACTCCCGGCACGATTCACTGGATCGATCACTACGTTGTGTGCACGAACGATATCGTGCGCTGGGAAGCCTTTCACAGTCGTATCTTAGGAGCTCGCACCGAGCCCGATCGATCGGGTGGACAAATGCGCAAAGTCGGCCTCTTTCAGAATTGGGCGCGCGGTCGCCATGGTGGCTTCATTAGCAAGAAGCCCTTACCGCCGACAAGAGGGCTTGGGAAAGGGTTGCCACGCTACGGCTTCTACATCGCCTCGGATGACATCGATCTTCATCTCCGCCGGCTGGAAGCAGCTGGAGCGTTGCACGACGATCCAATTCGCACATCAGCCGAAGGCGACGCCGGAACCGTTATTCACTGGCAAGATCCCGACGGCAACCAGTTTGAATTTTGGGCGCCGGACGTGCTTCCGGACGGAGCAATGGACGACTGTGGCGACGAGCGCGTCGGCCGCATCAGCCACGGTATCTTTGAGTCGCGCGACTTGGATCGCACCCAAGCCTTCTTCCACCGATACTGTGCTCTCGAACCGGTGAAGAGCGCTGATATCCCAAGTGATACTCTCGTTTTGCGCCTCGCTGCCGGCGGACGCTTGATGTTCCGGAGAGTGGATACACTCGAGGGGCGGACCACGGGGTGCGGCCTACCGGACGCGCATACAGCGCTACTCGTCCATCGCGACGACTTTTTCTCGAACTATGCGCGTGTATGGGCGGAGCTGCCGGAGTGGGACTTCGATCCTCGGGACGACAAACCAATCGAGAATCCGCACAGTCTTCCTCCGCGCACGGCGCTACATGCAAGTCCTGCCGGGCGCAAGTTCAGGCAGATCACTCAACGTGGCGACGACTGGTTTGACTGGGATACGAATCTCTTTCATTTCTACGGCGCGACGCCCATTGGAGACTCATTCGCTCGCTATGAGACGCACGCGATCGACTATTACATCAATGAGTTAGAACGCGCTCACGAAAGTATTGCAGCTCCCCATGCAAGTGTCAGTGAGAGTATCGGCACGCCATTACCGCGTAAATAACACTCCAAGGTTACGGCATGCTTGATGCTAAATTCGCGGCAGCACCTTATTACTTCGCTCTCCTTTTTTAGAGCTAAGTCGCGTGTTGACTAAGAATCAGACAGGCGTTAATTCCTAGCGCACCACACTGTCCGCTCACGATAGCGGTCTCAGCGCCGATAACCTGACGATCCCCAGCCTGACCGCGTATCTGGGTTGCCGCCTCTGTGATATGCAAAAAACCGCTCGCGTGGGCTTGCGAAAGTAATCCCCCGCCCGTATTCACTGGCAACTGGCCGCCAAGTCGAATGCGCCCGTTCTCGACGAACGATCCGCCCTCGCCTTTCTCGCAAAAACCGTAATCTTCAAGCGTTGCAATGACGACCGACGTGAAAGGGTCGTAGAGTTCTGCAACATCGATATCGCCAGGATGTAATTTTGCCATTGCGTATGCCTGTTGCGAAGCACGACGCATAGCGATCGACGTCATCGATGGCGCGTACTGCACGTCGACGTGCGTGTTGAATTCTCCGAGGCCCAAAAGATAGACGGGCGGTTGCGCTAAGTCTCTCGCGCGCTCCGCCGAGGTCACGATGACGGCGCCGGCACCATCCGTTCGAGGGCAAATATCTAATAAACGAAACGGATCGACGACCATGCGCGACGTTTGATGATCCTCGATCGTGATTGGCGTCCGGTACACGGCGTGAGGATTCAAGGACGCATGCATGCGACACGCCACGGCGACCTCGCCGAACTGCTTGCTAGTCGTGCCGTACTCGTACATATGCCTGCGGGCTTGTAGACCGTAGCCGACGGGAGCGCCGAGCATTCCAAACGGCTTTTCGAAGTCTTCAATGATACTCGTGAGTCCACCCCGGCTGCGCCCCTCCCGCGTCTGCACGTCGCCATTCACGCAGAGAACCGTCGTGCAAAACCCGGCTTCGAGCGCTGCTACAGCATTGAGAACCATGGCCACAGACGACGCGCCGCTCATCGCAATATCGGCGATGTGCGTCGGTTGTATACCTAGCCGTGCGGCGAGCGATGCCGAGTAATTAAACTGCGGCTCAACCATCGTCGGGCGTGTCACCACTCCATCAACGGAAGTTTTCTGGATGCCCGCGTCGGCGAATGCTCGTGTTGCCGCTTCCAAGTGTAAGGAGAGCTCAGTTCGCCCGAGTTTTCTACCGACGTCCGATTCGCCAACCCCGACGATCGCGTACCGTCCGCTCAGGCTTCCTTTCACGGCGTAAATACCGGCAGCATCATTGTGTCGTTCGCGAGCATGAAGACGATCTTCCCACGCATGCTAATCGTCACTAAATCCGGGTCTATGTTAACCACGTTGGTCACGAACTTCGGG
>Ga0206836_10220_pt1 | contig 13783 bp, 14 predicted proteins | sample Alteio_BWOrgCont_28_FD_152871 | JGI IMG/M metagenome (GOLD analysis project Ga0206836, IMG submission 152871) | Enriched cells from forest soil in Barre Woods Harvard Forest LTER site, Petersham, Massachusetts, United States -... | ecosystem: Environmental > Terrestrial > Soil > Temperate forest >...
CGCCCTCGATCTATTGGAGGCCTGTTCATTAAAGTCCGCGCGGGTTACGAAACTTCGGACATCCAGTGGTAACGCATAACCGATTGCCAAATCTCTTAAATGATCCTACCACTCACACGCTCCGTGCTGGTGAGCTTGAAGCGGTTTTCCTACCTGCCCACGGAATGCTCGGAGCGTCACTTCGACACCGGGGAGTGGAGCTACTCGGCCGAGTGGATGACCTCGAAGCGGCCGCAGCGAGAGGAAGCACCGCCGGAATCCCGCTTCTCTATCCGTGGGCGAATCGACTCGCGGAGCCACGGTATCACGTTCAGGGCCGATCGGTTGAGCTCGATGTCTCGTCACCACTTCTGCATCTCGACGAGCACGGGCTTCCAATGCACGGCGTGCCGTGGTCATTGCTACGCTGGCTAGTGACCGACGCCAGACAGGATTCTCTTTCCGCTCGGCTTGAGTGGTCCACCAGCGATCTTCTTAGGATATTTCCGTTTAACCATCACGTTGAGCTGACGGCGAGCATCCAGCCGGACGGCCTAACCCTGCAAACGACATTGGTCGCCGATTCTGAGACTCCAGTACCGGTGAGCTTCGGGTTTCATCCATATTTAAGGATTCCGGAGCTCCCGCGCGCGAATTGGCAATTGGAACTACCGGCGATGCGCAAGCTTTCACTCGACAGTCGCGGGATCCCGACCGGCGACGAGGAACCCTACGGAGGATTTAACGGGCGACTCGAGGAAATCAGTTTCGACGATGGCTTCGCCCTCATACATGAGCGGACATCATTCTCAATCGCCGGAGCCACACGCAGAATCACCGTGGATTTTCTTGAAGGTTACCGCTACACACAGATTTTCGCGCCCAAGGACAAGGACTACATTGCGATTGAACCGATGACTGCACCGACGAGCGCCCTCACCACCGGCCGCGGGCTCCGACTGGTGGGTCCGGGCGAGCGTTTCCGGGCGACGTTCAGAATCCGTTTCGACGCATCCAAATGACGCCGCCCGATTCCCCCCAGGGGATTCGGTTATTTAGCTATCCATCCCCGATACGATCTTTGCGCCACGCAACCAAGTCCAAGTAAGCCATTCTATCGGAACTTCCGATGCGCAACGCGGGCCAGCCGGGAACCCGCGACATGATCGCGGAAGTCGTCTGGGGTTCGAGCTATAACGACTTCACCAATCTGATCGAAGTATTCGTAAAACGGCTACGACAGAAAACTCAACGACGGTTCCGGCGATTCGTTAGTCACTATCGTGCGGGGCGTTGGTTACGCGACACGATCTGTCGGTGACTAAGGGAAGCGTTGCATTTATAAGTCAAAGGGATACCGGACGATTTCACTACGTAGCTAATACGATAGTTGGTCATTGTACCCATTCCGAAGCATTAGAAGTTTCTGATTTGTATCGAACGATGGAATGTTCAAGACTGTACTTCACTGATTACCTCCACGAGAAGCTGTTTGTCGATACGGATTATGATCACCTCTGATTTCAGCAACCTGGATCTGAATATTTCGCGCGCGCGGATTTTGTTGTCGTTGGTCGTCTCACTTTCGCTCTACGTTGATCCAATGACGGGAGGGGTTCTGCACCTTGAACCCTACCTGATGTTCACGATGGCGATTCATTTCGCATATAGTCTCGCGGTCTTTTATCTGGCGAGCCATCATATGCTGGTCGGAATTAGAGAGACGTTAACTGCGGCCTTCGATATCTTGTTTGCGACAGTGCTCGCGTTTCTTACTGAGGGTACGACCAGTCCAGCTTATGTTCTATTTGTGTTTGCGATTGCTGCGACTGGCTGCCGGGCAAGCTTCAGAGAGACCGTCATCGTCACTTCATGCTGTGTACTGGCGTATCTTTTTGCGATCGTGATGTCCGAGATCCCGACCGCGCCGCACGTCATGCGCGCTGTTTACCTGGCGATCGTTGGCTATGTGATCTGCTTCTTTGCTCAACGTCGAATCGAATTTGACGTACACTTGCGCGAGCTCGAATCTATTGCCGAACGTCACGAAATCGCACGCTCGCTTCACGATGGTTATGTGCAAGCACTCGCCGGTATCAACCTGCGCCTTGAAAGTTGTCGAGAAATTGTGATGAACGAAAATCCGATCGACGCCTTCACGGAACTGACTGAATTACAAGCTTCTGTTGCTCGCGAGTACGATGAGGTTCGCGCCTTCGTCCGTTCGTTGGCGCGAGTCGATTCGTCCATCAAAAGCTTCGCCCCTGCTGAGGCCCCGACTAATTTCCATCTCGAAGCGCGCGTTACTGCTCACGGACCAGTGCTGGAGCAGATGCTCCAGATCATGCTCGAAGGCATAAGGAATACCTCGCGGCACGGGCGTGCGCGCTCGGCTTCGATAACGGCGCAAGATGCCGGTGAAATTCTGCGAATCACGATTGATGACGACGGAATAGGATTCGGCGCGCACGAATCGACGCCGTGGACAATAGCGTCTCGGGTCAAAGAATTCGGCGGTCACCTTAAGTTGAACTCGCATCTCACTTCTGGCGCTCACCTCGAAATTGAAATGCCGAAGGTCTAACGTATGACAGAATCAGTTCGCTTGATGGTAGCGGATGATCACGCCCTGTTTCGTCAGGGCCTCAAATCCCTGCTGCGTCGCCGGCGGGAATTTCAGGTTGTCGCCGAAGTCGATCGCGCGAGTGAAGTTGCGCAGATGTTGGCCGCCACTCCTTGCGACGTGCTTTTGCTCGACCTTCAGATGGAGCGCTGGACCATCGACGACATCGAAAATTTTGCGACTGCGACCAAGGTCCTGGTGCTTACCGCGAGCGAACATACTGACGACGCCGTCTCTGCATTAAAGATGGGAGCGCGCGGAGTCGTTCAAAAGCGCTTCGCGATAGAAACTCTGATGCAAGCGATTCGCGCCGTGGCCGATGGCCTGGTCTGGGCGCCGCCAACGGTGCAGGCCGAAATCGCGGCACAATGGCGAGCTCCCGCCGATAAGCTGCTCACTGATAGAGAGCTCGAGATCGTTCGTTTCGTAGCGAGCGGTATGCGCAACGCGGAGGTCGGTGAGAAGCTGGCGATTAGCGAAGCTACGGTCAAGACGCATCTCAACAACATCTTTCATAAGCTCGGACTGCGGGATCGCGTTGAGCTGACGCTCTACGCAATTCGACATGGATTAGCTACGGCAAGCCGCTTCTAGCGCCGATTCCGGATCACTTCGAGTGGGCGATCGCTCATTCAGATCCACCGATGCTCCCGCCTTAAGCATTGCTGCCTTGTCGGGCACCAAGCTCAGCATGGGCCGTGCTGCTAACTCGTCATATCGAAAGATTAACTGCAACTTAAGTAGCAAAGAATTCACTACTTAAGTAACACTAATTTAAAAGATAAGACAAATTACTGCACTCCTGGTGTCGGGCATGCAAGTTGCGGATGCGCTGATCGTCACAGCGAACGCAAATGCGTCAACCACTGGCGCCCATAGGAGAAATTAAGACCGATGGCCGATCGCACAATTCGAAAACCGATAATTGTCGCCTCGACGATCCTCGCTGCATCCGTGCTCGCTCCAATCTGCGCGTGGGCTGACGATTCATCCAAGATCAATTCAGGCGATACGGCGTGGGTCCTTGTATCGTCAGCCTTGGTATTATTGATGACGGCCCCAGGCTTGGCGCTTTTCTATGGTGGTATGGTGCGCCGCAAAAATGTTCTCGCAACTCTTATGCAGAGCTTCATCCTCGTGGCGCTGGTCTCGGTCCAATGGGTGTTGATCGGTTACAGCCTGGCCTTCGCTCCAGGTGGTCGGCTAATTGGTGGACTGGATTGGGCCGGTCTAGGCGGTGTCAGTGCATCGGAGCCATTTGCTTCTTATGCGGCTACGATTCCACATCAGGCTTTCATGATCTTCCAGTGCATGTTCGCGGTTATTACTCCTGCTCTGATCACTGGAGCGTTTGCCGAAAGGATCTCATTCGCTGGCTTTCTCGTCTTCAGCTTGTTGTGGACTACCCTCATTTACGATCCCCTGGCCCACTGGGTTTGGGGAACTGACGGATGGATTCATGCTCTCGGCGCCCTCGATTTCGCAGGCGGTACGGTCGTCCACATTTCATCGGGAGTATCAGCTCTGGCAGCCATTCTGGTAATCGGCAAGCGGCACGGCTACGGACGCGATCATATGGCGCCTCACAACCTGACGCTCACTATAACCGGTGCGGGATTGTTGTGGTTTGGCTGGTTCGGATTCAATGCTGGCAGCGCTCTGGCAGCGAATGGGTTGGCAGTGTCCGCTTTTGTCGTTACCCATCTGGGCGCTGCGGCCGCGGCGCTTTCGTGGATGTTTGTTGAATGGATCATCGTCGGCAAGCCCACCGTTCTGGGTGCCGCCAGCGGTGCTGTTGCCGGATTGGTCGCAATCACCCCGGCTTCAGGTTTTGTCGGACCTCTTCCTGCCGTAGTGATCGGTGGCATGGCTGGGCTGCTTTGCTACGGCGCGGTGCGAATGAAAGCGCTTTTCGGCTACGACGATTCCCTGGATGTCGTCGGTGTTCATGGTGTTGGAGGTATCTGGGGCGCTTTGGCTACCGGCCTCTTCGCCAGCAAGCTGATCAATCCGGCCGGTGCCGATGGGCTCTTTTTCGGCAACCCCGAACAGCTGGCCATTCAGGCCATCGCAGTATTGGCGAGTGTGGCGTTTGCCTTCGTTGGAAGCCTCGTTCTGTTGCGGGTCACGGACCTACTGGTTGGCTTGCGTGTCGATGAAGAAGCCGAACAGACGGGCCTCGATCTCAGCGAGCATGATGAAGCTGCTTATGCGATTGAAGCTTAGGGTTCACGATGAGAGTAAGCCGTGGTTCACAAATTCTGTCGCTGCGGATTTGATCGATTTGTGAACGCAGAGCGTCGGTACGCCGGAGACTGTGAGGACACGCGATGAAAAAGATTGAAGCCATAGTCAGACCCTTTACTTTGGAGGCGATTAAGGAGGAACTCCACAAGATCGGAGTCGCTGGGATGACCGTTTACGAGGTGAAAGGGTTTGGCCGGCAGAAAGGCCACACTGAGATGTATCGCGGCGCTGAGTATCTCGTCGATTTTCTGCCTAAATCCAAACTCGAAGTTCTGGCGCACGATGACCAGGTTGAGTCGGTGGTGGATGTGATAATTAACAAGGCATTCACCGGCAAAATCGGAGATGGCAAGATATTCATTACCAGCCTGGACGAAGTGATCCGCATTCGCACCAAGGAGCGCGGCGACAGCGCACTTTGATTTAGAACAATATGTTTGGCATTAAGACCTCTCCACACTCCAGTTTGAATTCTGTTTTAATCGACCTGGGCTGAGGAGTGGGCAAACCATATACTGAAGGCGAATTTCGATGCCTTTTAAACAAGTTCCGCAGATGATCAAGGACAAGGGCGTGGTGTCAAACTGTAGTCGCAAAATCTCATTCGTTCGCTGTAAACGGAATTTTTCTCTTATTACCAGGAGATGAATTCAGTAGGATCGGCATCAACCCAGGATTCCGCTACCGGTTCATCGGATGGATTGGCGTCCGCTCATCTTCTGACGTCGTAGTCGGCTGGAAAGGTCCATGATTGCGACGATTCAGATCCTGATTTCATTGCTGATCGTGACTGCGGCAGTTGGGTTCGTCGCGGCACGACTCCAGATACCGACGGCCATCCTTCTCGTGATCACCGGCCTGATTCTGGCGCTGGCGCCCGGTCTGCCCCCATTGGAGCTGGTTCCGGAGTCGGTTCTCCTCCTCGTCCTGCCGCCAGTTGTCTACTGGTCCGCTGTCTCGATGAGTTGGCGTGAGTTCCGCTTCAACCTTCGCCCCATCGCGCTGCTCGCCATCGGATGCGTCGTCTTCACCACGATAGCAATCGCCGCTGCAAGCCATTGGCTATTAGGTTTCGCCTGGCCGGTGGGTTTTTTGTTAGGTGCCATTGTTTCGCCACCGGACTCGGTCGCACCGCTTTCCATTGCTCGACGGATGCAACTTCCCACGCGAATCCTGGTGATCCTTGAAGGGGAAGGACTGGCGAACGATGCTACAGCACTCATCCTCTACCGCTTCGCGGTAGCCGCCATAAGCGTCGGCGTATTTTCATTTCCGCAAGCCCTCGGAACCTTTGCTGCTATAGTCGCGGGCGAAATCGTTTGGGGAATCGGGGTCGGTTGGTTGATGCTGCGCCTCCGGCGTTGGGTGAACGATCCACGGATTGAGATAACACTCTCGCTGCTGACACCGTTTCTTGCCTACTGGCCGCCCCAGCAATTAGGCGGCTCCGGCGTGCTCGCCACTGTCACCACCGGACTCTATATCAGTTGGAACGGCCTTAGATTGATCAGTGCCGCCACCCGGCTGCAAGGCGTCTTTTTCTGGGATTTTTTCATGTATTTGGTCGAAGGAATGGTGTTTTTGATCACCGGACTGCAGGCGCGGACACTGATCGTCCACATCAGTAATTATCCGATACGCCAACTGGCCACGTCGGCTGCGGTCATAACTGCTGTCGTGATCATAGCCCGCTTCGCATGGATGTACCCGGCGATCTACCTTCCACGATGGCTCTTTTCGACGATCAGGCGCAAAGATCCGTCGCCCCCGTGGCAGGTGCCGTTTGTCTTGGCGTTCACCGGAATCCGTGGCATCGTTTCGCTTGCGGCGGCGCTCGCGATCCCGTTTACCATTGGCAGTGGGCAGATGTTTCCCGATCGCGATCTGATTCTTTTCCTTACATTTTCCGTGATTCTAGTGACACTTGTAGGTCAAGGATTGATGCTGCCGCCGATTATCCGCGTGCTCGGTCTGGCCAACGCCGGGCGTAGAGAGCGGCATGCCGATCTGATTGAGGAGCAGCAGGCGCGGCGGCGGGCGCTCGAGGTCGTGATTACGCGACTCGATCAACTCGCAGTGGAGCGTCACCTGTCCGACGATATTATTTTGCCGCTCCGTTCCCATCATCGGGGCCGGCTGAAACACATCGACGAGCACGAGGTCGGAGACGACGGCCACGGCAAGGTCGCCAGGCTTTACGACGAAATCGAGCTCTTACTGATTGCCGCTGAACGACAAGAGGTCAACAGACTTTATGTCGCCGGCGAGCTGAAGGACGAAGCGCGTCGTCGGATCGAACGGGAGCTCGATTTACGTGAGGCGCAACTCGCAAACGAGCGCGGCGGGGAATGAAGAACTTACTCGCCCTCCAGTCCGGTTCGTCTCCGCGCGTTGCAGTACTCGATTCAAATCATCCGAAACACTAACTATCAGCGTCATCTTCCAGAAATAAACCTGCTACGGGGCCGGAAGCCATCTTTGCAGTTTTTCGTCTGGTACGTAGGTTGCTCTTTATCTTCCGTCGATCGACGGAGCAGTTTGCGAACAGCTCATCGATCTGCACAATTTGAGAACGATGAATTTATTTCAGATCATTCAATCCCTCAACGCGGTTGGAACCAACATTGCCCAGGAATGGCAAATAATAGTTCGCGTGCCAGTCGTCGCTCTTTTGATTGCAGCACTCGTTGCCGTTTTGACATGGCTTCTAACGTGGTCGTTCTTTGATCGTAAACTTACAAACGCCCGCAGCCTTATCGAGATGCTTGAAACCACCGTCAGCGCGAAGGAGGAGGATCAATTCAAGCGCAAGGTGGACCCCGTTGAGTGGTTTCGAACCGAAGCAATCAAGGAGATTTACCGGATCCGCCGGAACCCTGCTCATCCTTACAACAAGGGCGATAAGAGCGGTGTTACTCTTATGAATAGAATGCAACTGATAGCTCATGTCCACGAATACGGCAGCAAAAATGACCAGGCAGAGGCAATTCGTGAGCGAGAGAAAAAGGATCTCAATCCGGTAGCAGTGGCGAGTTGACGAACATACGGAAAAAAACAACTCACCCACGGATGACGACGGCCCAAGACGATCGTCGGCACCGGCGTCCGCATTTTGATGCGACCCTCGTGCCTGCCCGCGCCGCACTTCGCTATCTTATCCTAGGAGCGCTCCGGTAACTGCCTCTTCCACTCGCGGCCAACCAATCTGATTTACTAACGCCCTGCGGCGCACTGACCTACTAGGCCTGCAAGCCGATGTAGAACAGTTGCGACTATGCCGACCATCAGTACGATCATTCCCCCTAACGTCAATGCGGGCAGCCTCCGACGGCTTCTGCAGACCTTGTTCGACCCCGGCCTGTAATTTTTGCTGGATTCGGATAAGGCCTATTTCAACGAGTGTTTGCTTCCGAATTTATTGGCGCGATCGCTCTGGCACCGATGATGCTTCTATCTCCTCCCATGAAGACGAATAAAAGATTTGCCACTGCCGTTGCCGCAATGACGCTTACTGCAATGTTGGCGGGATGCTCAGGTGAGCCGCTCTCGACCCGCGAAAAAGGTACTTTCATCGGTACGGGTGTGGGGGCTGCAGGCGGCGCGATTGTAGGCTCTGCCGTCGGCGCTCCTCTGGCTGGTGCTGCTATTGGCGGCGTGGCCGGCGGTGCAACGGGCTATGCCATCGGCAACCACATTCAGAACCAGCGAAACGGTGATTGACCGAAAGTGCCGCGCTACCCGCGGAACTTTCGCGAGTGACTACCCGCACTCATCGCGCGGTTGCAGCAGCCTCACTTCTGGTCGAACTGCACTTGTGACCACGATTGTTGCGTCATTAAGAACGGATCGGGAGTGACGCTGATCTCGCCGCGGAACGGCCAGTCAAGCGCTACTATCAACACTACGACCAGCGCGAGCGTGGCTGCAAGAGTGGCGGTCATCGCCATATGCATACCGAAGTGTTGGTAGCCGAATAAGTAAGTGTAACCCGTAGTGATCGCCGCGCCGAAAAATACGATCCACCAGACCACCCCGGGAACATGCCCCTGCACCGCGGATAGGCGGCTACTCCGCGCCTCGTAAAGTTGATTCCATGCTTTGAGCAGCTCGGCCTCAATAACCGCTTCACCAAGGTTTTGCGGATGGATAGTTGCGATAGCTGTATTGATCTCGCGTAGCGGTTTCCATCCTTGGTCGGGTGTCTTCCCTGCACGCTGGATCGGCCATTCGTCATTGATAACAACATTTACGTAGTGCGCTACAGCATCTCGTATCGGCTGGCCCTTGGCCGCCGGCAAGCCTTGGGTGTCAAGGTAAATACCGCCGGCATAGTCTGACTCATTCTCTACTATGTCAGACGCTCTACTGAAGGATTCCCACGTAGCTATAGCGATGAAGGCGAGTAGAACCGCGTATAGCACACCGATAACGGCGATCGTGAACCCGGCCAGATCGTTGTGAGCCCGGCGCACGTTCACGTGCACCAGCCGATGAAAAACGAGCAGGCCGCCGCATGACGCCGCCGTGAACAGCACGACCAGGACGGTTCCCCAGAGCCAGGTTGGATTGTTGTAGATCCAGTTGTCGATCATGTCTGTTCTGATCCTCGCTCACGCTTCCGAATGCTGACTTTCCTGATCCAGGACGCGCCCCAAAACAAATATCGTCGGCTGGAGTTTAAGCCATCGGTCAAACGTCCCGCCATCGGAAACAAGTTGTTGACGCCGAGTCCGCTTCATATTTTTCACCGAGGCCATCTTTCGGCGCTCGTGCATGAGCATTTCTTGCGTGATACCGTCCACCCAGTCGTGGTGGATGCTCCACCTCAGCAACAAGTTGGATAGAAGTGAGTATAGGAATGAGCGACGTAGATAGAAATGACGAAAAACCCGCATCGCGCGACGTCGCCACGTGCCCCGTCACCCGCATCGGTGGGTCCTTCGATGCCTTCGATGCTGAGAGCTATGCCTTCTATGCCCGTGCCCGTGCCGAGGAACCGGTCTTCTATAGTCCTCAGATTGGGTTTTGGGTCGTTACCCGCTATAGCGATATCCGCGCGATTCTGCAGGGCGACCCTGAAATTTTCTCGGCTGAAAAAGTGCTCGAGTTGCTCAAACCGTTATGTCCCGCCGCCATGAACAAGGCGATCGAATACGGACTCGCCGTCAGCCCCACAGTTGTCGATGAGGACCCTCCCGGCCATACGCTGCATCGGCAGGCGTTGCGCCGTGGCTTCACTCCTGAGCGTGTCGCGGCGATGGAACCGCGCACGCGGGAACTTGTCACCACTCGTATTGATGCTTTCATCAGGCGCGGCCGTGCCGACCTCGTCACCGATTTGATGTTCGAGGTGCCGGCGCTGATCATTCTGGAGATGATGGGTGTGCCGCGCGCTGATCTGATGACCGTGCGTAAGTTTGCCAAGCGGCTCGCGGTCTTCGAGTTCGGGCATCCCTCCGACGAGGAGCAGATCGAGATCACCGACACACTTGGCGAATTCTGGCGCTACTGTGAGCGGCACGTTGATCGCCTGATCGACCATCCCGGCAGCGACGCTGTCAGCACCTTCATCGCGGGCATGCGCGACGCCGGCGGATCGCAACCGCTCGATCGCCAGTACCTCACCACTGTCACATTCTCGATCATCTTCGCCGGTCACGAGACCACCACCAACGCCGCCGCCGGCGCTTTTCGCGCGCTGCTCGAAAATCATGACCAGTGGAACATGCTCTGCGGCGACCCGGGATTGATTACCCACGCGGTCGAGGAGAGCCTGCGCTTCTATCCGTCAGTGCCGCAATGGCGTCGCATTACCAAGCAGCCAGTCACGATTGGCGGCGTTGACCTTCCGGCCGGTGCGCGGCTTCTGCTGGCCCTCGGTTCCGGTAACCGCGATGCCGGCAGATTCGTTGACGGTGATACTTTCGATATCCGTCGCGCCAACGCCGGCGAACATCTGGCGTTTGGCTGGGGACGCCATCACTGCATCGGAGACGGTCTCGCGCGCATGGAGATGCGGGTGGCGCTCGAGGAGTTGAGCCGCCGCTTGCCCCATCTGCAATTGGTCGCGGGACAGCGTTGGGAATTCTCGCCCAACGCATCGTTTCGCGGGCCGGAGCATGTGCTGGTCACCTGGGATCCGTCGCGCAATCCCGCCCCCGCCGACCGGCCCTGACGCTCCGCCGATGAAGAGCTGCTTTGTCTACGGCGTCGATCAGCTTCCCCGAGATGGTCCATATGGTTGTGAACGAAATAGCTGAGCGAGTCGGGGAGGCCGAACTTCCACGCGGATGAGTCGAAGGTCACGTAACAGCCGAGCTCTTCGCGCACGCGCCAAACCCGATCGTAATTCTGGGCAGATCGTAATCCTGGCCAGATCGCAATCCTGGCCAGATCGCAATCCTGGCCAGATCGTAAGCCTGGCCAGATCGTAAGCCTGGCCAGATCGTAATCCTGGGTAGATCCTGTCGATGCCGAGCCGATCGAGTCAGCAGCCGCAGCGACCACTGATGGCGAATGTCCGCCTCGGTAAATCGACCTTCGGATCAGCCTGCCGAGCGCCAGCGCCTTTATCCCGATCGCCTTGCTGTCTGCAAAGGCAACCGCATGCCTGACCGCTTCATTGCTTTGTGCCTCGAACCTGCGGCCCTTGTCCTGCCGGCGCGGCGACCAGCGCAGCACAGGCCGGCGGCAGGTTGCCAAGCAGCAGCGGTTTCTGAGGCAGTGACGGTCGCGGGTGAAGCGCCTCTTCGGTGAACCACCAGGCGAGATCCTTGCCGCAGCCGTCGCCCGGCGGCGGCGGTGCCTGGTCACGACATTGAGGGCTGCCGCCAGGGCACGAAAGCCTGACATGGAAATGATAATCGTGTCCCCACCACGGACGAATCTTGGCAATCCAGGCCCTATCCGGCCGGCTCTCGCGGCACAGTGCGCGCTTGATTGCCGCGTTGACAAAAATCCGCTCCACCGAGGGCTCGCTCGCAACCGCTTCAAGTAATGCGCGATGCTGATGTGTCCAGACCGTCGGATCGACATCCATCCCATTCTTCGCGACAACGTCTGTCGCCGAGATCGAGTCTCTCTCGGCCGGGCTGAGCCGCCGATTTGGCATCGGCGTCATCCAGATATCTGCATCGAGTCCAATCTGGTGCGACCCATGCCCGGTCAGCATCGGTCCGCCCCGCGGCTGCGATATATCTCCGACCAGAAGCCCGGGCCAACCGGCCTCGCCCGGCAGCTTCTGCGCTAACCGTTCGAGAAAGGCGATCAGGACGGGGTGGCCCCAGGCGCGGTTGCGTGACGGCCGCATGACCTGCCAATTCGGTCCGTCGGCAGGGAGTGCGATGGCGCCGCTTAAGCAGCCGCGTTCATACGATCCGATTGCTTGTGGTGGCCCGGCCGTCGGCGTGCTCTCACGTCCGAACAAAACTTTCGCCGCATCCGGTGGTAACTGTGCTATCACCGATGCGCGGTGGTGCGCCTCTTGTGCGGCCGTCTCCTGCGCCAACGCCTCTCCGCGGCCTGCACACGCCAGGAACGTCAACATCCCGCATAGCCAGAGGCCTCGGATTACGACGACTCTCCAACGGGTTCGTCCAAAGCCAATTCGTCCAAAGCCAACACGATCGGATTCCGATAGGCATCGGACGATCCTCGCGTTGGTTCTGTGATGACGAGCTACCATCAGGATTCGACTCCGGCCTCAGGGTATCGAGTTACCGTACCACCGGAAACAATTCGCTTGGAGCGATACCGTATCCGACACTGGCGATTCCATCGATAAAATTTACTTCCCCGCCGCCCCCCGTCCTTTCCACCGCTCAGCTGCACGCCGACCTCGAAGCTCACGCTCGCCAAAGCGATTTGGGCGCAGCAGCTTGTATTCGCGATACTGGACGACGTCTATTATTATGGTTTCGATAGCCAGGTTACGGATGAAGGTGGAGTCTCGCGAACCTTAGCCTTGCGCGATCCGAGTGTCTCAACAGGTATTGAAAATAGTACTTCGACCGTTGCGCGCTTCGCCGAAGAGCGACTTGCCGAAGACTGCCTTGCCGAAGACTGCCTTGCCGAAGACTGCCCTGCCAAGACCGACCTGCCAAGACCGACCTGATCGATGCCATCGACTGTCGGCTGGGCACTCTCTACACGCATCGGCGCATCGACGTGGCCCCCGCTCGCGATCGTAGCCATCAGCATCGCTGCGAGACCCTTCAACCGCCGCCTCGCACTCTCTAGACGCATCCGCGCATGGACGCGGCCTCCGCTCGCGATCGTAGCCGTCGGCATCGCTGCGAGACTCTTCGACCGCCATTCGCGCAGGTCGGCTGGCAGCCAAAATGAAATATTTCACCCTCTATCGGACGTGGTCGGATTAGCCTGCCAAAAGCCATCTAACCACGACATAACGAGTCGCTTATTTGGGTGAAATATTTCACGCCATTAGCCACCTACCCCGAATCGAGCCCTCGCTAGTAGCTAAGCTTTCGCAGAATCTTCTGTCATCGCAGATGTTTCGAGCAGGTCGAGCGACGGTCCCGGACTTTTTTCACGCTCCGACTCTCGCCGCGATTTCGCGTCCATCGACACCGTCAAATCCGGCAGTCGAGCCCGTTCAATACGCTGCTCGCGATGGGACTCGGCATAACCTGAGGTCTCGACAGCCTCGAGCGGTCTAAGAAGAGTTACTGGAAGATCGCTATGCCGACGGCTCTTACTAAGAGCGAGACTCGTCTTCTACTCGATCCATAGCTCCTTTGATCACTGCCTTCCTTCTTCACTTGGCGCCTTAAGCCAAAGGACTCCGAGTGGCGGCAGCACCGGCGTCACTGAAAAACTCATGCGGGACTCTGTGGAGCATCGCCCGAATCGCGCACTTCAATACCAAGTAGCTGTTCGATACCGGCGAGAGGCACTCGCAGCCAATCCGGACGG
>Ga0206836_10221_pt1 | contig 13721 bp, 13 predicted proteins | sample Alteio_BWOrgCont_28_FD_152871 | JGI IMG/M metagenome (GOLD analysis project Ga0206836, IMG submission 152871) | Enriched cells from forest soil in Barre Woods Harvard Forest LTER site, Petersham, Massachusetts, United States -... | ecosystem: Environmental > Terrestrial > Soil > Temperate forest >...
GTGAAAAATTTATTGTTTGATCACAGTAAGGATTTGCCCTTGGGGGATTGTTGTTGATGCGCCCTCATAGGATCATGATAGGGCGAACAGGGGCTCCGGTGGCGCCTTTCAGTTTGGTGGCCAGCAGGATGAAGCAGCCTTTGTAGATCTTTTCGGCCGCGAGTTGTTCCAGGGCCAGGTTTTCGATCAGATAGACGCCGCAATCGGCCAGCGCGTATTGATGCACGGGCATCATCAGGCCCTTGTTGGGGTTTGGCAAAACCTCGACGGCCATGTTGTCGGAGCCGATGGCGACGATGCCCTGGTCGATCAGCCATTTAGCGGCGGGAACGTCGATGCCGGGCTCGCCATGGACGTATTTGGTGTTGTCGACGCCGAAATACTGGCCCCAGCCGGTGCGGATCAAGGCGATGTCGCCGGATTCGACGGCGAAACCGCCGGCCTCGGCCGCGCGTTGCAGGTGTTCGACGGTAACTGTCTGGCCGGACTGCATGTGAGGGCCGCCGGTGACGCCGGCGACGTCGAACAGGATGGCTCTGGTGATCATCGGCGGGGCGTGCTCGATGCCCAGACGCTCCAGCCCCCAGTCGGTGACGACGTCGGCGGCCTTGTTGCCGTTGTAGAGCATCTCTCCGTTCGAGAAGTGACCCAACGCGTCGATATGCGTGCCGACATGGGTGGTCATTTCGATGCGTTCCAGATTGGTGCCGGCATCATTGGTCGCCCCCAGCTTGCGGCGGCGGGCGATGGTGTGGCGCCAGGAGCCGAAGATCGACATCAGGTAAGGCGTCTGGTTCGGCGGCATGTAGGGCGCGCCCATATAGATGTCGTGGCTGACGTCTATGACCTGGCCGGATTTGACAGATGCCAAAGCGGTCAGGCGCTTTTCCACCGTCAGCAGGTTGGCAGCGCCAACCTGGTCGGCGGGGCCCCATTGCGTATGGTTGTGCCGCATATGAAACGCTCCCTTTTCCTTCCCTGGACATAGGGTGTCATTGCTGTAGCTTGGGGGCAATAACGATTACCAACGGGGGAAACAGGATCATGCGCATTGTTGCGTCGCGCCGCGGCCTGCTGCGGGCAACGGGGGGATTGGCGACCATTCTGGCGACCGGCAAGGCGCCGGCGTTTGCTCAGGCCAAGCCGATCAAGATGGATATCGCCTCGGCCACGGCTGTGCCGGATTCCGGCGCGGCGGCGTTGGACTGGATGGCGAAGACGCTGAATGAGCGCGGCAAGGGCGAACTGGATGTCACCTTCCATGGCGCGACGCTGCTGACCAAGGAAATCGACATCATGAACGCGGTGAAGTCGGGCAACATTGCCATTGGCAATGCCGCCGGCGCCACCGCCACCGTGTTCCCGGACATGGGCGTGTTCCTGGTCGGCTATCTGATCCAGAGCTACAACCAGGCCTATTCCGTGCTGAACAGCAAGATCGGCGATGACCTGAACAAGCAGTTCCAGGAGAAATACGGCATCCGCGTGCTGTATTACTTCGATTACGGGTTCCGCCATTTCTGGAATGCCAAGCACCAGATCGAAAAGCCGCACGACCTGCGAGGCCTCAAGATGCGCGTGCAGCCGGCGAAGGTGTTCGCCGACACCGTCACCGACCTGGGCGGCGTCGCGGTGCCGATGGGGTGGGCCGAGGTGATCACCGCCGCGCAGCAGGGTGTCATCGACGGCGCCGACCTGCCGGTGGTGAACATGGTGCCCGACAAAGCATATGACGTAACCAAATACTATTCGCTGACGGCGCATAACTACGGCGCGTCGATCGTCGGCATCAATGCCAAGCTGTTCGACAGTCTGAGCCCGGCGCTGCAAAAACTGCTGCTGGATACCGGCATGGACGCGCAGGCCTATTGCCGCAAGATCACCGAAAGCTCCGACACGTTGGAGAATGCCAAGAAGGAACTGGAACCGCATGGCATGCAGGTGGTGATGCCAGATCGCGGGCCGTTCATCGATCTGGCGAAGCAGAAGCTATGGCCGCGCTACCAAGGTCAATACGGCGGTCTGTGGGACAAAATCGTCTCGGCCAAGGTCTGATCGGATGCGCTATGTGCTGATGCTGCCGAGGATCGTCCTCGGCAGCCTGGTGCTGATTGCCATTGGCATCATGCTGTACGGCGTGCTGATGCGCTATGTGGTGCTGCCGGTCACCGATTGGCTGGATTGGGATGCGCCCAACTTCTTCTGGGTGGAGGAAGTGGGCGAGATGGTGCTGGCCTGGCTGACGATGATCGGCGCGGCGGTCGCGGTGAAGGAGCGGAGTCATTTTGCCCTCGGTCTGTTTCTGCATCGCTTGCCGTATAGGGCCCAGGGAATGGTGCATGTGTTGCACAACCTCATCATCGCGGCGTTTGGTGGGCTGACCGCCTGGCTGGGCTACAAGCTCGTTCTGTTGAACATCACGCTGACCACGCCGGCGCTGGAGATCAACATGGGCTGGCTGTACGGCTGTGCGGTGGCGGGCGGAATCATGATGCTGCTCTATGCGATCGATGCCGCTCGGCATCCGCACGCGCCGGAGCATAGTTTCGCCGACGTGCGGGAGTAGGGGCTGTGGTTCTGCTTGCTACGCTTGCAACGTTTATTGTGCTGCTGCTTTTGTCTCTGCCGATCGTCTTCGCGCTGGGCGCGGCGGCAGTGGTCGGGTTGCTGACGGCGGGTCTGCCGTTGCAGCAGTTGGGATCGACCTTGGTGACGTCGTCGCAGAACTGGGTCTTGCTCGCGATCCCGTCCTTTGTCTTCGCCGGATCGCTGATGGAGCGGGCGGGCATGTCGACCGCCCTGGTCGAGTTGGCGCGGGCGCTGGTGGGCTGGGTCCGCGGCGGCCTGGGCATGTCGGTGATCGTGGTGTCGTATTTCTTCTCCGACATCTGCGGGTCAAAAATGGCCGAGGTGTCGGCGCTCGGATCAGCGCTGATGCCGTCCTTGAAGAAGGCCGGGTATCGCGCCGAGGACGGGGCGTCGCTGATCGCGGCGGGGACGGCGATGGGGATGCTGGTGCCGCCGGCGATCTTCATGATCGTGATCAGCGAGGTGACGAACCAGTCGGCGGTCGCGCTGTTCCTGGCCGGGTTCATTCCAGCGGCGGTGATCGGGGCAATTCTGTGCCTGCTGGTGCTGATCCAGGCGCATATCCTGGGCTGGCCGGCCGATACGCGGACAAGTTTCAGGCGGATTTTTGGGGCGTTGAAGAACGCGGCGGTGCCATTGGTAATCCCGTTCGTCATCCTGGGCGGTTTCTACGCCGGCGCCTTCACCGCGACAGAGGCTGGCGCGATCGTTGCGCTGTACGCCTTCATCGCGGCGAAATTCTATTATCGAAACGTTTCCTGGCGTGAGATTTTTGATCTTGCCTACGAAGCCGGCGTGCTGACCTCGGTGGTGATCTATCTGCTGGCGGTGGCAACGATCTTCCAATACCTGCTGGGGATTTCCGGCGCGCCGGAATTCTTCGGCCGGATGCTGGCACCGCTGGAAGGGCAGCACTGGCTGTTCCTGACCGGAGTCGCGGCGATGACGATGCTGTTCGGCATGGTGCTGGAAGGTCTGCCAGCGGCTGTCGTGTTGATCCCCGTGGTGTTTCCGATCGCAACCAAGATCGGAGTACAACCGGTGCATTTCGATATCGTGCAGACAGCGGCGGTTGGGATCGGGTTGTTCACGCCTCCGTTGGGCGTGGGGCTGCTGATGGCGTTGCGTTTTGCCGAAATCTCGGTCGGGCAGCATATTCGGGCTTATGTGCCCTATCTGCTGGCGCTGCTGTTGGGGTTGATGCTGATTATCTGCGTGCCCGAGTTCTCTTTGTTCCTGCCGCGAAGTGCCGGGCTGATTCGTTAATTTCTAAACGTACAGTTGTAATAAGGCGTCCGACTACACGGGCTTGTGGATAAATAACGGGAAAACTTGATCGAAAACACGGTTTGGGGGGTTGCGGGTGGAACGAACCCGTGGATAGGCTCGAAACCGTTGGTCAACTCCGGGCGAATCGGTCACACCCCCAACGGGTCAGCCGAGACCGGAGGAGATGGCCAACGCTCGGCCTTCCTTCTGTCGGGAGACCCCGTATGTCGGCATCGCTGGCTTCGTCTTACGAGCCCTCCGCCAATCCCCTTGATGTTATGGAGCAGATCGTCACCGCGAACGAATGGGAATTCGACCGCCGTAGCGATACGGAAATGGCGGCCGAAGCACCGGGCCAATGGTGCGATTATGGACTGTTCTTCAATTGGTCCCACGACATCAGCGTGATGCACTTCACATGTGCGTTCGACCTGAAAGTACCGGAAAAGCAACGTACGGCCCTGTATGAGCTGTTGACGCTCGCCAACGAGCAGCTCTGGCTGGGCCATTTCGGGTTGGAAAGCGCCGATGGCATGCCGGTGTTCCGCCATGCGATCCTGCTGCGCGGGGCACCCGGTGCCTCGGCCGAAAGCCTGGAAGACTTGGTGGATATCGCGCTGACAGAGTGTGAGCGTTTCTACCCGGCGTTCCAGTTCGTGCTGTGGGGCGGCAAAACGCCGGCGGAAGCGCTGGCGGCGGCGATGCTGGAGTGCGTCGGCGAGGCGTAATGCTCCGCCTTTGACTCTCCGGCGGAGTGTGCTTGTTTCCCAACCCCGGTGAACCGGCTTGGGAGATAGGCGCTATGACAGAACAATCCTCCGCGGCTGGGCGGATTCCGCCGATTCTGCTGGTGGGCTGTGGGCGGATGGGCAGCGCCATGCTGGCTGGCTGGCGGGAGCACGGGCTGGCGCCGTCCATGGCGGTGGATCCTTCGCCTGATGCCGCTTCGTTCGCTGGACCGGATATGACGGTGGTCGCCTCCCCGACGGTGATCCCGACGGATTTCGCGCCGGCGGCCGTGGTGCTGGCGGTGAAGCCCCAGAGCGTCGCGGAGGCGTTGCCGGCCTACGCTCGGTTTGCCGGCGGGCCGGTATTCCTGTCGATCATGGCGGGGCGGACGATCGGCGGCATCCAGTCTCTGCTGGGGCCGACGGCCGCGGTGGTGCGGGCGATGCCGAATACACCGGCGGCGATTCGGCAAGGGATCACGGTGGCGTGCCCGGCCGCGGGTGTGACGTCGGGGCAGCGATCGCTGTGCGATCGGCTGTTGCACGCGATCGGTCAGGTGGCCTGGGTGGAGGACGAGCCGTTCCTGGATCCGGTGACGGCGGTGTCGGGCAGTGGTCCGGCCTATGTGTTTCTGCTGGCGGAACTGATGGAGCAGGCGGCGCTGGAACAGGGGTTGCCTCCGGCGTTGGCGCGGCAATTGGCGCGGCAGACCGTGGCAGGGTCCGGGGCACTGCTGGCGGCGAGTACGGAGGATGCGGCTGCTCTGCGCAAGGCGGTGACCAGCCCCGGCGGGACCACGGCGGCGGCGTTGGAGGTGATGATGAAGTCCGATGCCTTCCCGGCGGTGGTGTCGGACGCGATCGCCGCGGCGACCAGGCGTTCGAGGGAGCTTGCCGGTTGAGCCTGGAGTCGGGCACCCTATGTCCCTGAGATGACCGATATAGACATCGACACCGCCTTGATTGGTGCGGCGCTGCGGTTGGCCGGCGAGAGCGGCTGGTCGCGGGTGAGCGTTGTGGATGCGGCGCGGGCAGGGGATGTGCCTCTGGCCGAGGCGCGATCGCGGTTTCCGAACAAGGCGACGATCCTGCTGCGATTTGGGGCGCTGATGGACAGGTTGGCGCTGGCCGAGGAGCCGGAGGGACCGGTGAAGGACCGGTTGTTCGATTTGTTGATGCGGCGGTTCGATGCGATGCAGGAGGCGCGCCCGGGCGTGCTATCGGTGATGCGAGCCCTGCCGCTCAATCCGCTGTTGGCGCTGGCTCTGGCACACCAGACAGAGCGGAGCATGCGTTGGATGCTGCAGGCGGCCGGGGCGATGGTGGACGGGCCTCGGGGGGAGTTGCAGGTGAAGGGGCTGGTAGCGGTCTGGCTGTGGACGCTCCGGGCCTGGGAGCGGGATACGTCCGAGGATATGTCCGGGACGATGGCCGCGCTGGATGCGGCATTGCTGCGGGCGGAACAGGTCGCCGGATGGTTGGGGATGGGGGCGGCTTCAGCGGCGTCGGAGGTGGGAGCGCCGGAGGAGGCGGCCGAGGCTGATGCCAGTTTTGCAGGAGAGGCGGATGCCTCCGGCAGTGACGCTTGAAGCGTCTGAACTAGGGTGTTCCAGTGGGTTAAGGGCTATTGGGGACTTTGTGCGGTTGAAGGGAAAGGAAGAATTCGAACGCAGATATGGACGCGAATGAACGCAGATTTTTTTTGTCCTGGTTAGATAGGTGCTGATTATTTGAAGGTTTAATTAAAAGAGCTTATTATAATTCTATCGTAAGAAACTATTATTCAAATAATATTACTTACCTAGCTTATGAAATGATGCCCCTCTGGGGGAGGGTAATTCCAGAATCCTGATTGGCTAAAATTGCAGACAATAATCACAAATCACTAAAGAGCTGAATATATTATCGAAGATAATGACATATCCAGCGCACAAGAAATTTGCATTCATTTGCTACATTTGCGTTCCAATTCTTTCTCTCGACAAAATAAACGCCGACCCAGGCGCACCACAACGGCTGATACCCAATCACTCCCGCACAGCCGAAAGCGGAGGCGCCACATCCTCCAAAGCCCGTCGTTCGGCATTGGCTGCCAGGAACCAGGCCACAACGCCAGCCAACACCATCAGCCCGCCGCCTAGCAGATACCCCCAGAAGATCGACAGCCGAGACCCGGTATCGATCAGTACCCCGAACAGCGCCGGCCCGGCCACGCCCCCCAACCCAGTCCCGAACGCATAAAACAGCGCGATCGCCACCGCTCGGACTTCCAGCGGGAAACTTTCGCCGACCGTCAGATACGCCGAACTCGCCGCTGCCGACGCGACGAAAAAGATCCCCGTCCAGGCCGCGGTCTGCTGTCCCGCCGACAGCACGTCTGACGCGAACAGCCAGCCCGTGCCAATCATCAGCACGCCGGACAGAGCATAGGTCAGCGTGATCATCACCCGCCGTCCCACCGTATCGAACAGCCGTCCCAGCAACAGCGGCCCCAGGAAATTTCCCAGCGCGAACGGCAGCATGAACCACCCCACGCGGCCCGACGCCACACCATAAAACTTCGTCAGTATCAATGCATACGTAAAGAACACCGCGTTGTAGCAGAACGCCTGAGCCGCCATCAGCGCCACCCCCAGGACGGTCTGCCGTCGATACGTCGTGGCCAGAGCCTCCATCCCCGGCCAGAACCACGCCCGCACATCGGTGCGCAACGTCAGCCCGCCCTCCGGCGTCGCGGGCAGGGGCGCGCCGGTCTCCTGTTCTACCCGCGTCTCGATATCGGCAACGACCTTTTCAGCCTCCTCCGGCTGGCCGTGAGTCATGAGCCAGCGCGGGCTTTCCGGCAGGAAGTGGCGCAGGAACAGGACGATCATCCCCAGCACGCCGCCGATCACGAATGCCGCGCGCCAGCCGATCTCCGCCGGCATGATCCGGGGGTCCAGCACCGTCACGGCACCCAACGCGCCCACCGCGGCGCCGAGCCAGAAACTGCCGTTCACGACCAGGTCGGTGAAGCCACGGCGCCGAGCCGGAATCATCTCCTGAATGGTCGCGTTCACCGCCGCATATTCGCCGCCGATCCCCGCCCCGGTCAGCATCCGGAACGCCGCGAACGACCAGAAACTCCAGGACAGTCCGCAGGCGATCGTCGCCGCCACATAGAGCAGCACGGTGATGGTGAACAGCTTCTTGCGCCCCAACCAGTCTGTCAGCCAGCCGAAGAACACCGCCCCCACGACGGCCCCCACCAGATAGGCGCTCGCCGCGTAACCCACCTGAGCCGGGGTCATGTGCAGCACCTTGCTGTCCGACAGCGCGCCGGACAGCGACCCGACGACGGTCACCTCCAGCCCGTCCAGCACCCAGGCGACACCCAGGGCGATGATCACCAGCCAGTGGAACCGCGCCCAGGGCAAACGGTCCAAGCGGTTCGGGATGTTCGTGCGAAAAGTCTTAGACCGTTCTACGTGATCACCAAGCTGCGTCGTGGGCATTGCCCGTTTCCTCGATCTGTTGCCTACTCGATCGGTCGATCAGGCAAGGAACCGACGATATGGCGGCATTCGAAAACGACATTGAATCAACAATTTCGCGATGGCACAGCATCACAACGCCCAACGACCCCGCCAAACGCCTCGCCGCCGAACTCGCCCAGACCATCGAGGCCTTCGAAAAACTCCGCGGTACCCTGGTCTTCGAGGACGAACCCGCCGGCTTCGAAACCGCCCTCCAGGCGACCAAGGAACAGACCTGATGACGCCGCTCGCTAACCTGAGCTTGATCGAGGCCGCCGACGCCGTCGCCCAGCGCCGCACCACATCGCTTGATTTGCTGGAAGCCTGCTGGGCCAACCTCGACGCCACCAACCCGCAGATCAACGCCGTCATCTGGGAGGAACGGGAGCAAGCCGCCGCCGCCGCCCGAGCGGCCGACGAGCAAGTCGCTTCCGGCGCCCCGCTTGGCGTGCTGCACGGCGTACCGATGGCGCACAAGGACATGTACTATCAGGCCGGCCGCCTCAGTACCTGCGGCTCCGCTCTGCGCGCCGACTACCGCCCCACGATCACCGCCACCGTGATCGAACGTCTGGCCAAGGCCGGCGCCTATGTCTTCGCCGGCCTGAACATGGCCGAGTTCGCCCAGAATCCCACCGGCCACAACAAGACCTACGGCGACTGCCACAACCCCTGGAACCTGCCCTATATCACAGGTGGCTCGTCCTCCGGCTCCGGCGCCTCGGTCGCAGCCCGCTTCAATTACATGGCACTGGGATCGGATACCGGCGGGTCCATCCGCCTGCCCGCCTCGGCCTGTGGCGTCACCGGCCTCAAACCCACCCAGACCCGAGTCTCCCGCTACGGCGTCATGCCGCTGTCCTTCTCCCACGACAATGTCGGCCCACTCGCCCGCACCGCCCGAGACTGCGCCAGGGTCCTTTCCGTCATCGCTGGCCACGACAAGTTTGACCCGACATCCTCCCGCGAACCCGTCCCGAACTACGAAGGTTTCATGGACGGCGATCTGCGCGGAACCCGGATCGGTGTTCCGACAAACGTCTTTCTGGACGACGCCGACGACCCCGTTGTCCAGGCGATGGAAGCCGCACTGCTGGTCCTGGAAGCCCGTGGCGCCGTCATCACCCACCTGGAACTGCCGCTGATGGACGCCATCTCCGCCTATGGCGGCATCGTCAGCCGCGCGGAGGCCGCCCCCATCCACGCCGAATGGATGCGCAAGGATCCCCAGGCCTACGGCAAGCACATCTCCGGCCGCATGTATCCCGGCTATGCCATCCCTGCCGCCTATTACATCGAGTCCCTCTCCCGCCGCGGCCCCATCTTGAAAGAGTTCGCCCGCCAGGTCTTCTCCCAGGTCGACGTCCTGATCACGCCGACCATCAAAACCTGTCTGCCGACGCTGGAAGAAACCGACATCGATCACGGCCCACCCGGCACCGAAACGAAATTCATGGCCGTCTCCGCTAACACCCGCCCGTTCAACTATCTGGGCCTGCCGGCGATCAGCATCCCCTGTGGTTTCGACCCCAATGGCTGCCCGATCGGATTGCAGATCGCCGGCCGCCCCTTCGCCGAAGGCCGCGTCCTGAAGGTCGCCGGCGCCTACCAGTCCGACACGCGCTATCACTGGGAGCGCCCGGCGCTGCTGGACAACATGGGAGCCTCACCGTGAGCAAACCGAAAGTCGCCTTCATCGGTACCGGCGGTACCATCGCCAGCCTGGGCCGCGGCCCGCTGGACATCCAGGACTACGGCTCCGCCGGCAATCCCGTGATGCACGCCGAGGAAATCCTCGCCAAATGGCCCGAAGCCCACCTGGTCGCCGAGGTCATTCCAGTCCGCTATAAAAACATCATCAGTCCCGCCATTTCCTACCCGGAATGGAAAGACCTTGCGGTCCTCTGCACGAAACTGGTCCACGACCACCCCGACCTCGCCGGCATCGTCATCGGCCATGGCACCGCGACACTGGAGGAAACCGCCTACTTCCTGCACCTGACCGTAAAAGTCCCAGTCCCCGTCGTCATCGTCGGCGCCCAGCGCCCGTCCAGTGCTCTGTCCTCTGACGCAGGCATGAACCTCGTCAACGCCATCCGTGTCGCCGCCAGCCCTGACGCTCGGGGCCTGGGCGTCCTCGTGCTGATGAACGACGAGATTCACGCCGCGCGGGAGGTCACCAAGACCTCCACCTTCCGCCTGCAGACCTTCCGCACGCCGGATTTCGGTGTCCTGGGTCACGCCGACGGCGACACCGTTGCCTTCTATCGCCGCCCCCTCCGAGCGGGCGCCCCCGACACCGAATTCGATATTTCCAAATTGCCCGAACTCCCCCGCGTCGACATCGCCTACGCCTATGCCGGCGGCGACGGTACCGCGGTCAGAGCCTTCGTCGCCGCTGGAGCCAAGGGCATCGTCTCCGCCGGCTTCGCCCCCGCTTTCGTCCCCCCCGGCGACTACACGGCTTTGTCCGAGGCCGTAAACCAAGGCGTCATCGTCGTTCAATCCACCAGAGCCGGTTCCGGCCGCACTTTTCGAGGCAAACGCCTGGCCGACGCCGGCTTCCTCATCGCCGACAACCTCAACCCCCAAAAGGCTCGGATCCTCCTGTCCCTAGCCCTGACAGTGACCAACGACCCAGACGACATCGCCCGCATCTTCCGCACCTACTGATGTCCGACGCCATCCGCGCCTTCGAGCACGCCGGCTGGCAACAGGCGGCGGACACCTACGCCGGCTCCTTCGCCACCGCCACGCGCCAGTTCATCCCTGACATCCTGGCCGCGACCGAGGTCACCGCGGGTCAGAACATCCTGGACGTAGCCTGCGGCCTGGGCTTCCTAACTCAAGCCGCCAGCGATGCCGGTGCGAGGGCCATCGGTCTGGACTTCTCCGAAGCCATGCTATCGGTCGCCACCCGCTTGCATCCCTTGCGGCACTTCGACCCAGGTGACGCCGAGGCACTGCCCTATGCCGACCAAAGTTTCGACGCCGTAATTTCCAGCTTCGGCATCCACCACGCCCCCAATCCGATGAATGCCTTGAAGGAAGCCCGCCGCGTCTTGCGTCCCGGAGGCCGCTTGGCCTTCGCCACCTGGACCGAACCGCCGAACAACATCGCCTGGAAACTGGTCTTCGACGCGATCCGAGAACACGGCGACCCCGCAGCCTCCAAGGCCCCACCTCCCGGAGGCGGCCTGACCAGCGAAACCGCCTGCCTCGACGCGCTGACCGAAGCCGGTTTCCAGCAGGGCAGGGCGGTCTGCATCGGCAAAACGTGGCATCACAGGAACGGAGCCGCGCTGCTGGAGGCCCTGAAATCCGGCACCGCCCGCATGGCCGCCCTGATCGGCGCCCAAACCCCGGATGCTGTGCGCCATGTCGCCGAAGCCATAGACGAAGCCGCCACCCCCTACCGAGACGCCACCGGCCTGGCGATCCCCATCGCCGCTTATCTGGTCACCGGGCGGAAGCCCTAACCTCCCCGTCATGGCCGGCGAAGGCCCATAGACGCGAACATAGAAATGCAACTGTCATAGCCATAGAGATGCAACTGTCATAGCCCGCCTCGTGCGGGCTATCCCCTACCGGGGAGACATCTAACGCAAGACACTGAAGTCACTTATGAGCCAGTTGAGCGAGAGATGGCCCGGAGAAGCCCTAGGAGATTCACACATCTTAAAAATAGGCTACTTATCGATGCATGATAGAGTATGTTTTGATATCATATCGGAGTCATATCAGAGATCCAACGCTTCGGCTCCTACCCCGATCACCGATCCGTTGGTTGGGTTATAATTTCATCTGCGGCCACAACGCCGCTTTTGCGGTCAGCCGGAGATATCCGTTCGCAGATGCAAACGCCCTCCCCGCCCTCCTAGCTCCCAAGGCCGAAGGCCGTCTCCCAGGAAATGGCCGAAGTCGATCGCGCAGGAAAGCGCAAGCGAAGGCCCCTTTCCCGAGCAACCTGCCACTAGGAAAACGGTGGTGGTTGTTTCACCTCCGCCATTTCCCGGGAGACGGCCTTCGGCCTTGGGAGCCAAGAGAACAAGGAGGGTGTCGGTATCCGCGATGCAGATATCTCTCATAAGATATTCGTGAATATTCTATTTGGGAAATGTTTGGACCTTGCGGGGACAAGGCGCGCCATGACGTTTCCAGTCAAGATGAAGACGCTCTAAATCATGAATTCAAAGGTCCTGAATAGTTTAAATCCTTACTGCGACGAGATGTGTGCATCAGCGCAGTCTGGTATTACCCAGCGCCACTGGAACGTGCAATTGTGACAAATGCTGAAGGGCAAGGAAGCAGCATGATCAAGGACGACTCCACAGTTGATTTCATATTGGAACAGATCGGCGACGACCGCCTCGAAAAGCGCCGCATGTTCGGTTCCATCGCCTTCATGCGCGACGGCAAGATGGTTGCGATCATGGCGAAGGAGCGCTTGTTTCTAAAGCCAACCGACGCAGGACGGGCGCTGCTGGGAGAACCGGAAGAAGTTTCTCCCTGCAAGGGCCTCAATCCCTGGTATGTCATCCCCGGCGATCGCTGGGACGACGGGACGTTCCTGTCTGACCTGATCAAAGCAACAGCCGCCGCTCTGCCACCGCCAAAGCCAAAGCGATCCCGCAAGAGCAAAGATCAGGTTTGATCATCCCTCCAACCAACCCCAGCTTCCCAGTTCAGTGGACATCGGCTGCTTCCCCGTCCCAGCCTGAAACCCCCCAAGGCCGCGCGCAGCCGCTGTCAGGGATGCCCCGCGGGGGCACCGCGAAGCGGTGCGTCGAAGACGCGTCCTTGACAGCGACGAGCACGCGGCCACCCTCATCCAGACAGGGCGAACCCGCCGCCCCACAAACCGATAGGACCCCCCATGCCAGGCCCCCTGAACGGCATCCGCATCATCGACCTGACCTCGATGATTTCCGGCCCCCAGGCCACCATGATCCTCGCCGACCAGGGCGCCGACGTCATCAAGGTCGAAAACCCCGACGGAGGCGACCACACCCGCGCCTCCAACAACCAGCGCAACGGGTTTTCTGCCTCCTTCATCAACAACAACCGCAACAAGCGTTCCCTCGCCCTGGACCTCAAGGACCCGGCGGCCAAGGAAGCCCTTCTAAAACTCACCACGACCGCTGATGTCTTCATCCAGAACTTCCGCCCCGGCGTCGCCGACCGCATGGGCCTCGGCGAGGACGCCGTCCGCCAGCACGCCCCCAACATCATCTATGTCTCCATCAGCGGGTTCGGCGAGACCGGCCCCTACGCTCAGAAACCCGTCTACGACCCGCTGATCCAGGCCGTCTCCGGCCTCGCCTCCGTGCAAGCCGGTTCCGACACAGAGCGTCCGAGGCTCGTCCGTACCATCCTCCCTGACAAGCTCACCGGCATGACCGCCGCCCAGGCCATTACGGCGGCTCTCCTGCACAAAGCCCGCACCGGCCAGGGCCAGCACGTCCGCCTGTCCATGCTGGACACCGTCATCGCCTTCCTCTGGGCCTCCGACATGGGTAGTCAAACGTTCGTGCAGGAGAACATCCCCCAGCAGGAAGCCGCCAGCTTCATCGACCTGATCTACGAAACCGCCACGTCCGCCATCACCGCCGCCGTCCAG
>Ga0206836_10222_pt1 | contig 13682 bp, 17 predicted proteins | sample Alteio_BWOrgCont_28_FD_152871 | JGI IMG/M metagenome (GOLD analysis project Ga0206836, IMG submission 152871) | Enriched cells from forest soil in Barre Woods Harvard Forest LTER site, Petersham, Massachusetts, United States -... | ecosystem: Environmental > Terrestrial > Soil > Temperate forest >...
GTCGCCACGGTCGAATTCGCGTGCGGGGCGGGCCTGGCGCTAGGGCTCCTCACGCCAGTGTCCGCCGCTATGCTCACGGGAGACATGATCGTCGCCGTCGCCACCACTTCGATCCACACTATCCAGGCGAGCGGTTTCCTCGCTTGGCTTGACGACTTCTTATACCTCCCCGAGGTGTTATACATTTTGATCCTCGTTTGGTTGATCTTCTCTGGGCCGGGTCGATACAGCGTCGATGGCCTCATCGCGTGGAGAGTCGGCCTCTTCGGCGTCGAGCGCTAGCGTCCCCGAGCAGTACCACTCAATGAACCCGTCAATAGCGCGTGCATCAGCCGCACAGGACAACGTAGACAGCGTCGAACTACCGACTCACATAGCGGACATGTGAGTATCGACCGGCGCGCGGGACTGCGGGTTTTCAGTGATTCAGCGGTGGCCACGCCATTGCCTCTGTCATAGTGCAAGCAGCTCTGTCGGAAATCAAGGAAAGGACAGCAAAGACACGCCGGAAGCGACTTGGAAAGCTCACGAGAAACACGGACGGCTCACGATGCAGAGTGACCTACCAGACAGTGTCTACGCGTTTCCGAAGCAGCGTAAAGAACCGCTGACCGACGCACAACATGTGCGTAACGCGGTCGCGCGGTTCGATCAAGTCATCGACGTCTCCGATGCCGACCGTGCTTTGGCGTTCGCGAACATCGAGAAAGCTGCAAACTACTACGGCGTCAACCTCGCGGAAACGTCCTGGCACGACCTTCCTCAAAAGAGCAGAAGGGAGACTGCCACCAAAGGTGCTGTGACCCGTAAACGCTGAGCGCAGAGCTAAGAATCTACCGGTCAGAGAGTCGGTCGACAGACGAAGTAATGACAAAGTGAAGTGGAAATCTCAACCAACTAAAACCAAGCTTGAAAAGGAGACAGAATATGACAGACACAAACGCAGTGATCGCAGTGTATGACAGCCACTCGGAAGCGGAAGGCGCGGTGAAGGAACTTCAGAAGTCAGGCTTCGACATGAAGAAGTTGTCAGTTGTGGGGAAGGATTATCACACGGACGAGCAAGTCGTTGGCTATTACAACGCGGGAGACCGCATGAAGTATTGGGGGAAGTTGGGCGCTTTCTGGGGCGGCTTCTGGGGCTTACTGTTTGGCGCCGCATTCTTTTGGGTGCCCGCGATAGGCCCGGTGCTGGTTGGCGGTCCATTGGTGGCCTGGATCATCGCCGGACTGGAAGACGCGATGGTAGTCGGCGGTCTGAGTGCCATCGGTGCCGGTCTGTTCAGCATAGGTATACCAAAAGACAGCATCGTGACCTACGAGACCGCCATAAAGGCGGGGGAGTATCTGGTAGTTGCTCATGGAACTTCCGCTGAGGCGGCTAAGGCCAAAAATATCTTGAGCACATTGAAACCAACCGATCTGACCGATCATGTTCTCGAACCTGCCCCGCAAGCGGTGACTCGTTGAACGCATCGTGAGGCGGGGATCAGCTCGTTTGTGGAACCTCGCCTCACGCCATTTGGAATTGCAGAATCCTGTAGATATGGGTGCAATTGGCGCGTAAGCGGTTTACGGATAGTGCCCAGCATTAATACCGGCCTGAGATGGCAAGAGTCACACGAATGCCACTGCAATCTAGCGGATACGAAAGGACAATGTTTATGCGAAACCCAACATATCTTCCCGACCGGTCGTTTGGCAATCAGGCGTTCGGGATCGCGTCTATCGCGGCAGAAAACGCTCGCTTCATGAGCCGTGTCTACGGCTGGATGACCGGCGGACTCTGTCTCACCGGCGTGGTGGCCTGGAACGTCGGGGGCAATCCGCAGCTAGTACAAGCAGGTCTCGGTAACCGGCTGCTCTTCTGGGGCCTGATCATCGCACAACCTGGGAGCCGTCTTTCTGCTCTCCGGCCTCATCAACCGGATCAGCGGTCTGACCGCGACGCTCATCTATTTTCGATACGCTGAATTAACCGGACTCACGCTATCCAGCATCTTTCTGGTCTTCACGGGATCTAGCATCTCGAGGTGTTCGGCGCCACAGCTTTCGGTTTCGCGGGCCTCAGTGGCGTCGGATACCTGACGAAGCGAGACCTCGGCCCGGTCGGCTCTTTCTGCACGATGGGGTTATTCGGATTGGTGGGCTACGGTTTGCTCTCGATGTTCTTTCCGTCGCTGATGGGCGGGGGTGCCAGCTTCGTGTACTCCATTGTCGGCATTATCGTGTTCGCGGGACTCACCGCCTACGATACCCAGAAGATCAAGGGGATGAACACTCCCGGCAACGAGGGAACCGACGCCGGACGCAAGACAGCGATCTTCGGCGCCCTGATGCTCTATCTTGACTTCATCAATCTGTTCCTCAGCCTGCTGCGGATCACGGGGCGCAGACAGTAGTCTCCGCTCGTTTGTGTACCCCCGCTTATGGACCGGGTTCGCACCGTACAAGGAGACGAAATATGAAAGCAATTGTTGTCCATCAGTATGGTGGTCCGGAAGTACTGAAGTTTGAGGACTATCCTGATCCGGTGCCGGGTCCCGGCGAGGTGCTGGTGCGGGTCGCCGCCGCGAGCGTGAATCCGATCGACTACAAGCGGCGTGCCGGATTAACCAAGGATTTTTATCCCATGCAGTTCCCGAGCCTGATAGGAGTCGATATCGCGGGGACGGTGGTCAGGATCGGGCCAGGGGTGGAAGGCTTTTCCGTCGGCGACCAGGTGTTTGCTATGGCGGACAATACTTACGCCGAACTTTGTGTCATAAATGCAGCGGTCTTGGCGAAGATCCCCAAGAGACTCGATTTGATCCGGGCGGCGGCGCTGCCGCTGGCGACGGTAACTGGCAACCAGCTCAGTTCCGCAACGGGTATCAAAGCGGGCCAGACGGTAATGGTCGTAGGTGCGGTGGGAAGTGTCGGGCGTTCGGCGGTGTTCACCGCGAAGGAACGCGGGGCGGCTGTGATCGCGGGGGTTTTGAAGAGGCAGATGGATGAGGCGAAGACGGTCGGCGCGGATCAGGCGGTTGCAACCGACGACGACACCGCGATTGCGAATCTTCCGCCGCTCGATGCGGTTGCGGATACGGTGGGCGGAAGAACCGCTGAGAAGCTGATCGGCAAGGTCAAGCCAGGAGGACTGTTTGCTTCGGTTGTCGGGGCGCCGCAGAATGCCGCGGATTACCCATCTGTGAAGGTGGTGCCAGTATTCTCGAAATTCGACAGGAAAACGCTCGAGTTCATGGCCGAAGCGGTGCGAAACGGCAAGCTAGTAATCCCGATTAGCCAGACCCTGCCACTCAGTGAAGCGGCCCAGGCTCAAGCAGCGGCAGAAAAGGGTGGTATCGGGAAGATCTTGCTGGTGCCTTGAACTCGTTGCCGACATGCAACACCTAAAGGAACAATCGAAAATGAAGAAAGATCACCGCGGATTCAACCTCGCTTCGAGACCAAGCGGCGACGGGTGCGTGGAATGCCTGGCGTCGCCGACAGGTTGGTGGTTTCATCTGCGTCGGTTTGCGGAGTGTGGGCACATCGGATGCTGTGACAGTTCTCCGAGTCAGCATGCATCAAAGCATGCGGCGGCGACAGGGCATCCGATCATAACCAGCTTTGAGCCGGGTGAGGACTGATTCTTCGATTACGAGAAGCAGGGGATGATCAAGGATGTGGAGTTGCTTCCGCCGCACGCGCATCCAAGAAGTCAGCCCGTACCTGGACCCGCGGGGAGGGTGCCAGGCAATTGGGAATCGCTCCTGAACTAACTGCCCGTTTCTCTGGGTCACCAGCAGTTGAAAGATGGTGAGGAGGAATCAGGCGTGAAAGCAGCCAGAATCCATAGCTTCGGGCCGCCCGACGTTGTAGTAGTCGAGGATGTGCCGATGCCGTCGCCGGGCCCCGGCGAAGTTCTGGTGCGCGTGATGGCCGCCGGCGTCGCTCCGTGGGACGCGATCATCCGTGAGGGCAAGAGCAAGGTCAGCCCGCAACCTCCCCTCACCCTCGGTTCTGATCTCTCCGGGGTCGTCGAAAAGGTAGGCTCCGGCGTTATAGACTTCGCGCCGGCCGACGAAGTCTATGGCGTCACCAACCCGCAGTTCTGTGGCGCCCAAGCCGAGTTCGCCGTGGCCACGGCCGGGATGTTAGCCCCCAAGCCTCGTTCGCTCGGTCACGTCCAAGCCGCGTCGGCGCCTGTGATCGCGGTGACCGCTTGGCAAATGCTCTTCGAGTATGCCCAGGCGGTGCGGGGACAAACGGCAATGGTCGTCGGAGCCGCCGGGAACGTGGGGGCCTACGCCGTACAATTGGCCGTAGATACCGGGATCCACGTCGTTGCCATCGCCGACCTCGCCGACGAAAACCTGCTCCGCTCCCTGGGCGTGAAAACCATCATCGACTCCAGCAAGCCCGCGTTTGAGCAGGACCTCCCGCGGGTGGATGCCATCCTCGACACGGTTGGAGGCAGCACGTTTCAGCGCTGCGTCGCTGCGTTGAAACCCGGAGGCAAACTCGTCACCTCTGTCTCCACGTAGCCGGCCGGGGCCATCTTCTTCTACGCCGAGGTGACCACCGCGCGCCTGCAGACGCTCACGCCATTGTTTGACACGGGCAGAATCACAACGCGTGTGGGTTCAATCCTGCCGCTTTCGGAGGCGCGCCAGGCTCAGGGTATGCTTGCGGGCGCACCCCACAAGCCCGGCAAGATCGTCCTCGAGATCGGACACCAGCAATAGCGCTCGGTGCTGCGCCCTGGGAGTGGAGGGACAGCGGCGGCCCTAAGTGCGTGATGCCCCTCTCGCGGCTCTGATGCAACGGACGAAGAGCCGTTGGAAAGTCTACCTGCGGTGCCAGCCATCCGACATCAGATATCTGGACAGCGCCGCCCGACTCCACAAGCGCTCACGCTAAGCCGCTCAAAATGGCGGCAGTTTCCAGCATCGTGGACCGACCGGCAAAACCTGGCCCGAAGCGTGCGCTTACAGTTGCGAAATGCGCTCCGCTGCGCATAAGCACATCTAGCAGGAGGAAAGTCATGTTTGGCAAAACGTTCTTGTTTTCACGCGGTTCACGAGTCGTTTCAGCAGCGGCACTTGGCATAGCGCTGGCGGTCCTGGGTGGCAGGGCCTTCTCCGCGCAGGACAAGTACACATTGCGCGTACCAAATGGGCTCGCATTCTCTGACTTCAGGGGGTACGAGAACTGGCAGGTGGTCGCCGTCAGTCAGACTGAAGCACTGCTCAAGGTGATGGTCGCCAATCCCACGATGATCGACGCCTACCGGTCCGGCGTTCCCGGCAACGGCAAGTCTTTCCCCGACGGCTCCAAGATTGCAAAGATCGAGTGGAAACCGAAAAAGAACACGGAAGCCCCTTTTTCAGTGAGGGTGCCGGACGTCCTACAAGACGTTTTCTTCATCGAGAAGAACACTAAGAAATTCCCGGACACAAAGGGATGGGCATACGCCGCGTTTGACTATGATCCCGCGTCGGACACGTTCAAGCCCGATCCGACCGGCGTCGTAAGTTGCGGCTTCACGTGCCATACGAGAGTGGCGGCCAAGGATTATATTTTCACGGCGTACGGCAAGAGGTGAACGGAGGGAGCGGCGCGTAGTGCCTGCTCGCGTAATGCGCGGGCCCGAACCGATGACGAGCTTGGAGTAGACCGACCATCATAGGAGAACTTATGTCAACTGAGAAAATGGGAACCGCCGCTGCTGCGAGTCGAGCGCTACAGCCCGCGGAAACAAATCCTCTCGATTTTGTGCCCGACACAATTCCTTTCGACACTCCGTATGGCCCACCGGTATCGCTAGACCGAGCTCAGGCGGTTATTCAGGCGGCGGTAGCAGAGGCGAAGAAGCGGAATTGGAAGATGAACGCAGCGGTGGTCGATTCCGGCGGCAACCTTGTCGCCTTTCAACGAATGGATGGTGCGATGCTTGCCTCCATTCAGATTGCCGAGCACAAGGCACGAGCAGCCGCGACCTTCCGGCGCGAAACGAAGCAGTTCGAGGACGGCGTTCAGCTTATGCATCTCAACTATCTGCTCGCGTTCGATGGAATCATTGCCTCTCGAGGCGGCATCCCGCTGATCGAACAGGGGGTGATTATCGGGGCAGTAGGTTGTTCTGGAGGCACGGATTCCCAGGACGAGATCGTCAGCAAGGCAGGCGCGGCGGTAATCAACCAACCGCCGGGAAGGAACAAATGATCCAAATATCGAGAAAGCGTTGGGGACAATCAACCGGTTCCCGAGGCCAATATATTGACAGGAGAATGCCATGACAACTGCAAGCGCACTTACGAAGCCCGCACAGATCCGGGTGGCCCGGCGATCGCCCGCCTATTGGCGTGTCACGATCGACAACCCGCCGATCAACGTGATGGGCCCGGAAATGGTCCGGGAGTTCCAGGGACTCATCGACGCTCTCGAGGCCGACGAGCATGTCAGGGTGGTAGTCTTCGACAGCGCGGACGACGACTACTTCCTGAATCACTCCGATTTCCTGGCAAAGCTTGAGGACCTGACCTCAATGCCGGCGGGTCCCACAGGCTTGCCGCCATGGCCGGACTTTCTCGCGCGTCTGACTCGCTTGCCGGTCGCTTCCATCGCCCTCATCCGTGGCCGGGCGACGGGCAACGGCAGCGAGATCACGCTGGCCTGCGACATGAGTTTCGCGAGCCGCGAAAAAGCTATCATCTCGCAATGGGAGGTGGGCGTGGGGATGGTCGCCGGCGGCGGCCCCATGGCTCGGCTGCCCCAACTCATCGGCCGAAACCGCGCCCTCGAGGTGCTCTTGAGCTCGGAAGACATCAGGGCAGACCAGGCCGAGGCCTATGGCTATGTTAATCGCGCCCTGCCCGACGCCGATCTAGAGGCGTTCGTCGAGGCGCTCGCGACCCGGATCGCCGGGTTCGACAAATGGGCGATCGCCAACACCAAGCGCCTGGTCAACACCAGCCTGCCACCGGACGTCGAACTCGGCGCCGGATGGGATGCTTGCATTGCTTCGCTCGGGCGATCCGCCGCCCAGGATGGGATCAAGGCGTTGATTGCGCGAGGCTTCCAAAAGCCCGGGGATGTCGAAAATCGGCTCGGATACTACCTGGGCCAAATCGCGCGCTAAGCCACGGCCCGACGCCGTTCCGGAGGGAAGGAAACTTGGGAATGAAAAAGACCAGCGCGGAATCAGCCCCGCTTCCAGGCCGAGTGGCGATGGGTGCATCGAATGCCTGGCATCACCAAAAGGCTGGTGGTTTCATCTCCGTCGGTGTGCGAATGTGGACACATCGGTTGCTGCGACAGTTCTCCAAGCCAGCATGCGCCCAAACATGCGGCGATAACAGGGCATCCGATCATTGCCAGCTTCGAGCCGGGTGAGGATTGGTTCTACGACTACGAGAAGCGGCGGATGATCGAGGGCGTGGAGTTGCTTCCGCCACATTCGCATCCGGAGGATCAACCCTCACCTGGACCGGCAGGGAGAGTTCCAGCCAATTGGGAATCGCTGCTGCATTAGCTGGCGTCGATCGAGTTTTTATGAATGGGACCGGGGCTTGGGACACCGTATTTTGTAATCAGCACCGTATTGAAAGGAGCCATCAATGAACGCAGTACAAGTCGAACAGAACAGCTACGAGATGCCCCCGCGTGAGGGGTTCACCGTCGCACATTTTCTAACCGTCGCCGACGTCGACCGGTCGGCTCGCTTCTATGAGAAGGTCTTCGGCGGTCGCATCCTGAGCAAAGGCGACAGCGACGGCGCGCCTGCGTACATTCAGATCGCGAATACATGGCTCCTTGTCAACCCCGGAGGCGGGCCGACCCCCGACAAGCCGACGGTAACGCTTAGCGTCCCCGACCCGGATAAGATCAACGGCTTTATGAATATACGCGTTGCGGATATCCAAGCGTGCTATGAATTGTGGAAAAGTCGAGGAGCTGAGTTCATCACGGAGCCAATACCCAAGTACGGCGAGATTCGCTGCTACATCCGCGATCCTGACGGTTATATTATCGAGGTCGGACAGAGCACCGAGCTCAAGTACGGTTAGCAGTCACTCGCTCTGACATCGAAAGGAGTACCAAATGGACGGCACAAATGGACTGAAAGAGGCGACGCGCGTGACCGCGCCTGTCGCGTCGAACACGCTCAGTGTGAACGTTTTTACGGCGCCGGGAAAGACTATGGTGGGCGAGCGGCCAAAGCCCTTCGGCGAAGCGCTCGGCTTTGACCCCATCACGTCGACTTTAATCTTCGGCGAGTACGACGCGGTGCTGGTGGACGCGATGGGGACAGTGGCTGAGGCCGAGGCTCTCGCGGATTGGGTCGCTCTGCACAACCGCAACTTGGAGACCATCTATATAACACACGCCCACTTCGACCACTTCTACGGTCTGAGCATTCTGCTCGACCGTTTCCCGGGCGCTCGGGCGATAGCAACGCCCAAGACGGTGAACGCCATGCAGATGTCTTTCTCTCCCCCGGTGGAGCGGTTGGCCCGCCGGCTCTTTCCTGGGCAAGTGGCCACCAAGTTGGTTCCACCTGAGCCCTATGAGCACGACACGTTCACTCTCGAGGGCCACGAATTGCGCATCATCGAGCAGGGCCGCACCGATAGTCCCGATTCGACGTCTCTCTACGTTCCATCGATCGGTCTGATCGTCGCTGGTGACGTTGTGTACAACCAATGCCGCATTTACGTCGGCGACACCACCCCCGAGAGCCGAAAGAATTGGATCGCGGCGCTAGACCGGTTAGCGGCGCTGAACCCGGCGATTGTTGTCGCCGGTCACAAGAAGCCTGGCGCGCCCGACTCTCCCTCGACGATCCAAGACACTAAGCGTTACCTGCAGGACTTCGATCGGGTGCAGAAAACCGCGACATCCGACCAAGAGCTGTTCGATCAGATGACAGAGCTGTACCCGCATTGGGTAGCCAATCAGTCGTGGTTGATGTTTGGATTCCCGGGGGCATGACCTACATCAACCGCTGATGGTCCGTCCTTGCGCACTTTGGAGGGAACCGTGGGCGGACGGAACGTTAGGCAATTTCAAGGAATGGGACTTAATGAACTTCCCGTCTGCCCCAGTTTTAGTTCTGAGTGTGCAACAGCTCGGCGCGCTACCGATCTCGGATCTGATGGACTTACTCGCCAATATCGGAAACAGACTCAATTTCAAAAAGGAGAACAAAATGACAACTAAAGGAAAAGTCTTGGTGCTAGTCTCGAGCGGTCATGGCTTGCCCTTGAAAGATGGCAAGGTTTATAACGGCGCTGGCTACTACCTCAACGAACTTACGGTTCCGGTTCGCGCCCTGATGAAAGAGGGCTACGAAATCACTTTCGCCAATCCAAAAGGCAACACGCCGCAAATGGACCTCCATTCAGCTGTAGCCGACTTCTTCGGTGGAGACGAGGCTAAGCTTCAGGACTATCTAAAATTCCGCGACACCCTGACTGGGCTCAAAAATCCAACTCGTATCTCGGATGTCATCGCATCGGGCCTGGATCAATATGACGCTGTTTCGTCCCTGGCGGCCATGGCCCGATGATGGATCTTCTCGATGATCCCGACGCGGGCATCGTGCTGAGACACTTTCATAAAACATCCAAGCCTACGGCGGTGCTCTGCCATGGCGGGATTTCACTTCTCGCGGCGCTTCCTAATTCGACGGAAGTGGTGGCCGCGCTGTCGGCGGGCGATGCCGCTGGAGCGCGGGCAAAGGCTCAAGGCTGGATCTATTCTGCGTATAAGATGACTGTCTTTTCGACAGCGGAAGAGCAGCAGCGGGAACCGCTTGAGATTGGTGGCAAGGTGCTGTTCTACCCGGACTTCGCCTTGCTTACGGCGGGCGGTGACGTAAGCGTGGTCGCTCCATGGCAGAGCTACGTCCTTCAAGATCGCGAGGTGATCTCAGGTCAGAACCCGTTCTCTGATCAAGCGCTTCTGAACCTTCTTCTACCGGCGCTCAATCGGAAGAAGGAGTCGGTTTCAGCGGCATGAGGGGCTGGCCCACCTTTGGTGCGTTCGGCGGTTTTTCGCTGATGCCGCCTGAAAATCAGGCAAGTGTGGGCCACCCGCCCAGATGAGCACTGTTCATCGGATTTGGAGTCGTCAATGAGCAGCGTACGAATCGAACAGAAGAGCTATGAGATGCCCCCGCGCGACGGGTTCACCGTCACACATTTCATCACGGTAGCCGACATCGACCGCTCGGCTGCCTTTTATGAAAAGGTCTTCGGCGGCCGCATTCTGAGCAGAGGCGACACCAAGGGTGCGTCTGGGCATATTCAGATCGCGAATACTTGGCTGATTGTCAACGTCGGAGGGGGCCCCACCCCGGACAAGCCGTCGGTAACGCTCAGCGTCCCAGCCGACCCCGATAAGGTCAGCAGCTTCCTGAATATCCGCGTTGTCGATATTCAAGCCTGCTATGAATTATGGAAAAGTCGAGGCGCCGAGTTCATCACGGAGCCGAAGCAAAAGTACGGCGAGATTCGCTGCTACATCCGCGATCCTGACGGTTATATTATCGAGGTCGGACAGAGCACCGACCTCACGTAAGGCTGACGCTCGGCCGCGATAGGACGCGGATTTAAGCGCTGACGGGTGCGGATTGAAGCTCTAAGTTATTAGGATTGTCGCTAGCCACGTGCAGTCGCTGCGGCCATGTTTCGAAAGTCTGTGGTCATGTTTTACATATGTGCGCGAAGGAGGTTTGTATGTCTCAGAAAGCGAGCGCCGTAACGCACGCTCAAAGTGAAGTCCGGCCTCACCAACCCGGGCAGGAGGTTTTCAAAACCATCTTATCCGAAGATGTCGATTGGAAACCGTTCCCGGCGTTCCCACCTTCCGTTCGCCTGGCCGTCGTCGTTGGCCAGCCCTCGGAGCCCGGCCCTTACACAATCAGGGTCAAAGTGCCCCACGGCGAGAAGCTGATGCCTCACAGGCACTCAGAGGATCGTGTCTACACCGTGATTTCCGGCGTCTTTTATATCGGACTGGGCGATGAATTCGACGCGAGTAAGTTGGAAGCCTATCCGCCCGGTACTGTGATCATTCTCCCCGGCAACACGCCCCATTTCCACTGGGCGAAATCCGGCGAGTACGTCTCGCAGGTAGCCGCGATAGGGCCGCTTGGACTGGAATACCTCAGCGCGAAAGACGATCCGCGGAACAACAACTCGTAAGAGGGGTGATAGCGCGACTTGACGAGTCGTACCGCTTCTTATCAAATTGAAAAGCTCAAGATGAACGATCAACAAACGAAGGAACAGTGTTCTGGAGCCCGAGATCCCCAGATCCGTGCGGCGCTGGATCAGCATTGGGCGGCATCCGATGCCAACGATTTTGAAACGGAGCACCGCATCTATCACGAGGACGCGGTGCTGGAATACCCGCAGTCGAGCGAACCCGCGGCCGGGCAACATACAGAACCAACGCGCTAGTCAGCCGAGCAAAAAGCGGTTTGCTATCCGACGAATCATTGGCGGCGGTGATCTCTGGATCACCGAATTGATCGTAACGTATGACGGCAAACCGTCCTACACCGTGAGCATCATGGAGTTCAAGGATGACAAGGTTGCGCGGGAAACACAGTACTTTGCGGATCCACAGGTCGTCTCGCAGATTTTACGAGCATGGGCAGTCTGCTCATCCTCAGCACGACGTCCAGGCTCGGCAACCTGCTTCCCAGCCGCAGCAGATTCCCGTAAACGAGGCTGAATGGATACTCAGGGAGATGTTCGACTGCGCCGGGCTCGACGGGTACCAACCGTGAGCACCGATCGAACTAAGGCAGCCCGTTAGGATGACCCGCTTCGGGGCGAACGATCGAGCCGTAGACCAGAAATCACTCCCGTGAAATCAGCCGTGCGACCTGGAGATCTGACGCCCAGCGTGCCCGGATGCGCGTCAACCGTTAAAGTTGCCTCCTATTAATAGGTTCCGATGGCTCCGATACCTCGTTACCTCGAAAAGTGGGTTCTGCGAGGAGAAGCAATTCTTTGTAAGTTATTGAAAATATGGAGCGGGAGATGGGATTCGAACCCACGGCGTCCAGCTTGGGAAAATGGGCAATGTTTTGTTTTCAGTAATATAACTGCGCACGGCGTTGATTCAGGGTATGGAAAACGCCAACAAAACGATAGCCCGTTTCGGCTGGTGTGCTAATGGAGGGTTTTTGGAGGGTGCGGGGCTGGTGCCATTTGCTCGCTCTCAACTTGGGTGACCGCCTTCAGCGGCACTTGTCAATATAGTTCCAATATGGAAAGGTATTGACAGCGACTCAAGTGCGCGGACGGTAAGAATCAGGCGATACCCACCGCTCGACAGGTCTCATAGATTCGGTTCTGGCTCGGCTCGTCTAGCGTGCTGTCATTGCCGATGCGCCCTCCCGTATTAACGAGGGTTGCCAAGCAGCAGCATTGTTTCCATATGCTCCGATCCGGTGGTCATGCTCGGGCGATGACCTTCTTTGCACTTCCTAAGGCCCGCCGGATCCTGACGACGTGACGCACCTCGCGTGTTGGAAGGCCGACGGAGAGAAATGCGAACAAGCCCATAGGATACTTCCTGCTCAGAACGTGCACACAGGTCGCACATATATTGGGACCGAGACCGCCGAGCGCCGCGTGCCGAACCACACCCGATGCGGTCTTCGGGGAGGTAAGATTCGGTCATGTAACACTTGGAACCGACGCCAAAGCGAGGCGATGTAGTCTTCGTCCTCTCAAGATCGAAGGAAGATGGACTTTCCGGCCGAGCCCAACGAGTCCTGATCGATAGGCCATGGGGACGGCGGTTTTCCCATGTAGCTCTTGTGATCGATCGGAGTCGTATGGTGGTCGAGGCATCACCCTCCCCTGTCCGATCCGAGGAGACTTGGAGTGGCGTCTCGCTAGGCGAAGGTGTGCGACTGCGACCGATACCGGACTTGCTCCATCAGACTCGCCGCATGGTGATTCTACGGAGCACAAGCATTAAAGCTCTCGATGCCAGTATTCTTCATCTTGGCGATCCCAACGTAGCGAGTGCCTTTGGAAGCGGATATTCGCTAGCAGGTATCAAGGATGCGACGGCGAGCTCCAGGATGTTGGGAAATGTCGTACCGAGCGACCGCCTCCCTTCGGCGCCACCTGATCATATTGCGCAAATGCTGCGCGACGACCCGGAAGCGAGGATTAAGTTCGAGAGGCATCTTCGTGCGGGGAAAACTGGGTCTCCAGCCAACGACTATTTCTGTTCAAAACTCGTGGCCACGCTATTGTGGGGAGCCGGACTGCTGGGCGGGCTCCCGGAGATCATCACGCCGTGTGGACTATTTGACGTCCTTGAGCGCCGTGGCTGGGGCGATGTCACGCGCAGCGACTATAGCAAAACAGCTTTGCGCGCGTGGTTTCAAAGTGACAGACTCGAATGGCAGCGGGCCTACAATACCGATGTGACCTTCGTTCGGTACATAAGGAGCCAAGAATTCGAACTCGCGGGCTTAGGCGCTGCTTGCGAGAAGGCAGAGCAAGACCTTGATGCGGTCAATCGCCTCCGCGGGCAGGTCGAACATTTGAACAAGACGCTGGAAGAGATGAATAGAAAATGGGTTCCCCTGCCGCAACCCCAGGGGTAGCGCCACGTCGAAGAATGGACCAACTGAGTTGCTTAATTTTTGACTTTCATGA
>Ga0206836_10224_pt1 | contig 13203 bp, 3 predicted proteins | sample Alteio_BWOrgCont_28_FD_152871 | JGI IMG/M metagenome (GOLD analysis project Ga0206836, IMG submission 152871) | Enriched cells from forest soil in Barre Woods Harvard Forest LTER site, Petersham, Massachusetts, United States -... | ecosystem: Environmental > Terrestrial > Soil > Temperate forest >...
GTCATATGCCGAAGCTATGCCAGTCCTGCTTGGATCAACATAAAAAACTAGGCTTCCGTTTCCTATATTGCCTCGAATATCACCAAAGATATTATTATTATGAATGCTCAACACAGCACTATTCTTTATAAAAATATTCCTAGCATATATACTAGATCTAACATCATAACTATCAGCAATAGTTACTTGATCAAGCCATAGATGATTTTCACCAATATCACCAGTGATTCCCCCGCCCACAGCAAGAGTAACAGCTCCATTATAATTAACTGTAGTTTTTATAGTTCCTCTTACTTTTGCATCTGCAATAACTATCTTTCCATTTTCGCTAAATGTAACATTGCCTATAAGATCAGATTCTAAAAGTTGTAGTTCTCCTGTACCTATTATAATATTTGGATCGGCATCACTATAAAAACTTTCAATACCTCCTCTTGATATTAAGGTTCCTTCATTTATCATTATATTATCTACATTCATCAAACCATTTGTCGTTAGACTACCAGCTCCAGTAAATATAATGTTTTCAGCCGTCACTTCCTGTGTTGTTACAGCTGCTGCACCAATAGAAATTTGGGATATGCTTCCACTAGTACTTTCACCGACTTTGCCATAAAAAATTATATCTCCACCATCTTCTATCACGAGTTTACCCTTAGCATCATCAGCACCATCGATAGAGGCATAAAATTTTATATCTCCTTCTAATGTTAATGAAATTCCATCTGATATCTTTGTCGCAGTATATTCAGTTACAGTACTTCTACCAATCATTGAATCAGCATCTATTACTAGTTCTGAGCCATGTACTTGTCCTGATATAATATTTGCATAAATAGAGGTTTTTCCGTTAAGTGTTAGAATAGCAGGAGATAGATCACCATTTTCATCATAACCCCACAGTAAACTCGATATTCTCCTATCCTTACTGCCAATATTACCCTGTAAACTGATTATCGTGGGACTTATTAGAGAAATTATCCCCTGAGAATCTCCTCCGATACTTTCAACATTTTTAAAATTTGTGCTAGAGCCACCAACATTTAATTGCGAAGTATGATCAACAAAACTAATCTTTACCCCATTATTTCTACCAATTTCTCCAGTTATTGTTGCAGATGTTTCAGCATCAACAAAAATTACCCCATTTGTTCCTGATGAATCATCTACATTACCATGAATGCTGGCTCTGCCTTTCATTTTTATTTGCGATTCAGTATTTTTAAAATTAATATCACCTTTAAATATATTACCGCCTAAGTCAACCATTGAATTACCTAAAAATACTAGTTTTTTAGCTGTAATATCTTTCTTGGCATAGATATTCGATCCTTGGGACAAAGAAATCTGAGAGATAGCATATTTTTCTCCAATAGCTTCATCAAAATATATATTGCTATTCTTAGAGACATTAAGTTTTCCGCCCATTATATGAGAATCACTATCAATTCTAGACCTATATATTACGTCACCCCCCAAGAACAGTATCTTCTTATTAGCTATTATTGTATCTGCATTACTGACAGTAGCATCCATTATATAAGAATTAGCATTTAATACTAATAATGAACCTTCAATTTCACCTGATATATTTTTTGAATTAATTGTTGAGTCTCTACTAATACTTAAGGTCACAGGGGATAGTTTGTCATCCATATCACGGCCCCATATTAAGCTAGATATTTCCTTTAATTCACCACTAAAATTTATCTCATTAGGACGTGTAAGAATTATATCTCCAGCACCAGTTGCTTTAGATATATTTACGCTTTGACCTGTAATCTTAATCTTAGGGTTAGAACTCATAAATGAAATACCCACAGGATTAGTTTGTCCAAATTCTCCATCAATTGTTGCAGTAGCTTCGGTCGTAACATATATATTACCATTACCATTTTTTGTATTATCTACATTTCCTTTTATAGTAATTCCGTTACCCATTAATATTTCTGAAAACATACCATTAAAATCAACATTACCAATCAAATTGCCATTTTGTAAACTAACCGAACCTAATCCATCAAATTTCAATAATTCTACATTAGTTTCTTGGTATAAGGTCAGTGCATTGTTTTTTATATTTATAAGCTTTATTGGAGAGAGTTTTCCTACTCCTCCTTGTATTCTTACACTTTTTCCATCAACTATAATAGTACCTCGATTAGCAACACCTGTATTGCGAATATCTCCACTAACAATACCTTCCAAATATAAGGTAGCATCATGACCTGCAAAATCTACACTACCATTTATTCCTTTCTTTAAAACAGCAGTGCCCGGATTTGTGAAAGTTAACATACTATCTTTACCGATACCAAAAATATATCCTTTTGCTTCAAATCTCCCAGCCCCCGCGTTGATTGTGTTTGTTTTTAGATCTTCAGAAAAAGTAATATTACCACCACCAATAGTATATGCCGATGCCTCCTTGTCTACAATTAGCGTTGCAGAAGGTGCAACATTAATAGAATAGACAGGAGAATATTTACCAATAGTGCCTTTGATCGTTGTCCTCCCTAAGATAGTGATTGCACCAAAACTCCCAAATACTTCTGATACTTCTGATACTTCTGATACTTCTGATACTTCTGATACTTCTGATACTTCTGATACTTCTGATACTTCTGATACTTCTGAATATTTAGCTGATAAATTACCATCTATATCACCAACCATATCATTCTTTCCATGCCCAAATGTTATGCTACTATCTCTTTTTCCATTAAAGTCCACGTTACCTATTAGGTTTTTAGCAAAAGTTGCAGAACCATTATCTAGAAACTGTAAAGTGTTAACCTTGACACCTTGATGCATTGATAAAGATCCTTTTCCAATGTTAATCAATCGGAGTGGAGCATCTTCTCCTATAGAACCTGTGACAATACTATTGCCATCAGTAACTATTAATTTACCAGCGCTTTCAATGCCTTCTCTAACATTAATATCACCTACAATATGAGCATTACTAGATATTTCTACTGTATCATTTGGATTATTGAATAATATATCACCATTAAATTCTTCCCCTTTAAATGAGAAATGACCATCCTTACTATAAAATTTTAGCATGTTTACTGTTACATTTGAATGAGCTTCCAAGACACCACCATCTATACCTATAAGATTTATAGAACCCCCTCTACCAACCTCTCTTTCAAACACAGTATTACCATTAACAATAACTTTTCCTAATGATTTTGTATATTTACTATTGTATATTTGGCCAAAAACATTACCATTTCCAATAATAACTTCCCCATCTTTGCCAGCAAAATTTATATCATGAAGCCTATTTCCAGTATCTTCTATAAAAATTCTGCTATTATCTTCAAAACGCAAATCCAAGTAATTTTCGTCTGAAAGAGAAGAATCTGGTGCGGTTATTCTACCAACAACATATGCAGGTTTTCTCACGATTTCATCAGAAGCTGAGCCTTTTGACTCTGAAGATGCAGCGATACCTAAAAGGCCAGTTGGTATATCCCCAACAACTAGAGTTCCAGGGCTGTTGCCTACATCTATACCAAAAGTTGTCCCCTTGCCAACAGAAGTCTCTCCAATAACACCTCCTGCCAACGTTATTTCTACGTTTTTTCCGAAATGAAGAATATCTTTATCTTCTGGGGCAACTACTGGCACCATTTTTCCAGTATCAAATACGCTCCAAGCTTTTGGAGATGATGAAGTTGATGTGCTTGAATTTACTCTTGTAATAACATTTTTTGCAAATACATCTTCTGTTGAAAAAGAGATCGATGCTATTGAAACCGTAGTTAGCAGACATTTTAATGCTGAACATTCGTACTTATTCACTTGCTTACCTCTTGTTATCTATAGTTTATTTGTAGCTAAAGTCGTTATAATCTGGTAATGCGTGCCTTTGCTATTTATGCAAGATTTTCGCATTTTGTTTTTATTTTTTTAAGTATAATAATGACTTAGTAGGTATTTCATGAATTTCATTCAAAATTGAACATTTTTTATTCTATTTCTTCCCTCTCTATTAAAATTTTTGTACAAATATATTAAGTATATCTTAACTTTTAGGTGTAACATTACCACAGTTTTGTGTCAATTGACTGCACATTTACAACATAAAATTAAATTAAAAGTGTGACAGATTTGATATTTTATCTTTATCAGAGAAATTAGAGGAGAGTAATTTGTAGTAATTGTCGTCAGATTGTAAAATCAGAGTTAGATAAATTATCCAGTCATCCCTGGCGTAAGCAGGGATATATTTCTTAAGAATGAATTCCGCATTTATGCGTGATATAAACTGAGAAGCAACAACGCCACATATGCTAAGGAATTCAATAGTCAACTTAGTAACGTTGTTGCTCTAGGTATATCACATCGAAAGCACGCTAGAAACTAACTCTAACCTTTAGGGTTCCAGTATGAGCAACATACTCCTTTCCTCTCTGCTGATCATAACCAATTCCCACTTCAAGACCTTTTGAATTTAAGAAGTTCAGTTTTGCACCAAAATTAAAATTATAATTTTCTTTTTCTGCAGATATCGGTGAAAAATCATCTATTTTCCCTGCATCTACAATAATATTAATTTTCTTATTTTTTTGAGACAAAACTTTCTCATATGTAGCATATAAAGATGGGGTAACACTAAAATCACCTCTCGAGTAATTCTTACTTACTTCAGCTCCAACAATAGCAGAAAATTTATTTCCAAAAATTGGCTCAGCATAAGTTAATTTTTGACCATTTCCTGTTTCACTAAATGCTTTAATTTTTGTTTGATTATAAGCCATTCCTATTTTTGGCACGAATACTGAACCATTTTCTAAAAACTTATTATAACCAGCTACCACTTTGCCACCAAAAGTTTTACCTTTAGTATTAGAAAATGCAAAATCCTGATTTACATCACCAGTATTTCTTATGCCTCTCAACTTAATTGTACCATACTGAACTTGTCCTGATATATGTAATTTATCGTCCAAAACATATGTACCATATAAACTAAATATATCTCCAGTAATAGTCTCCCTAGTACCTCCGGAACTTTTACTAATCAATTTAGAATTAGAGTATGCTGCTCCAATTAAATGAGTTTCATGTAATAAAGTATCTCCTCCAAAAACATAACCTGATTGCTTTACTTTATACCTAGAGAGCGCATCTCCTGATCTTTTGCCTTGAGAAATTACGCCACTTGCCCATAAACCAAACTTCATTACATCTTCATCACCAGCGGCAGGAGAAGCAGTTTCTTGCGTACCGACCGAAGGCATAGTAGAAGAAGCAGGAGAAATATGGATAGGCTGCATTGTTGAATAAAAATTTCCTATCCTTGATTCTACCGCCCTACTATTAGCAACGGCATGATTTACAAAATGTTGCAATGCAGCATAATTTGTTTTGACTCCTCTATCAATATGATCATGCGACGCAATAATATTTGGTCTATCTTCAGCATCTTGAGCAATTTTATTAACAGCCGCGTCAGCAAGAGCTACAATTTTGTCAGATTTATTTGCTTTTTTGTTCTTTTCTTTATATGACGGATTTTCTACATTAGTAACAAAATCATTCCTATAAGTAGTTTTATCCGTAGGAGTGTATTTAACTACTTGCGCATCAACTTCGAAGTCTTCAAAATCTTTAGCAAACAAGTCAGCAGCGTATACATCTTCTTTATCTCCAATAAGGTCTTCTGGGTGCGCTATATTTTGTAAAGCTTCTTGCTCTCCTGCCTCTGCTGGAACTACTTCATCAACTATCTCTACCCCTCGGTCCTCTACTGCCTCTATCACAGCTTCGGGATGCAGAGCTATTATTGCTACCTCAGCCTCCATACCTACTGGAGCGCCATGTGGAGCTACCTCATGTACAGCTTCTACAACTCCATGGGCTTCTACTACACGCTCTCCTGCCTCTACTTGAACTACTGCAGCAGCAACTGGAGGTAGAGGTACCGCATCAAGCGCAACTCCTTCCTCTATAACAACTAGCTCATCTACCATCTCGGCAGCTACGACATCACCTAGAGCTAATGCTTCTGCAACATCAGCGTCACCAACAACTCCTGCAATATGCTCTACATCTGGCACAACAACTTCTGCTGCTGGCTCTACCATAGCTCCGCCTTCACCCTCACCAACTACAGGCGCTGCTGCCTCAGCCTCCATACCTACTGGAGCGCCTGCCTCATGCATAGCTTCTATCACAACATCTAGATGTACATCATCTACACCTGCAGCAGCATGTACAGCCTCCACACCTGCAGGAACATCATCTTCTGCAGCAAAATCAAAAATGCGACGTAGGTCTCCAACAACTTCTTCCTCGTCTGCATCTGGCTCATGCCCAACAATTTGATCGACTTCATGTACTACAACATCACGCCCTACATGTCCTGGATTAATAACATATTCAACTGCTTGAGCCCCTTCATCAAAATTATTTAAATCTTCAGCAAATATTTGCTGTACATGTTGAATTGCCGCACCATGCACAATCACATCACCTTGAACCTCTTCAGCTGCAGGACCTACTGCAACTTCAACAACTCCAGGGGCTTCTACTACATACGCTGCTGCCTCTGCTGGAACTACTTCACCAGCAACTGGATGTAGAGGTATCGCATCACGCGCAACTACTTCTACAATATGCTCTACAACCTCTGGTGCAGCGACAACATCTGGCACAACACGTAATGCTCCTTCTGCATCCCATGCAGCAAATAAATCTACATCCTCATCTTCTGGGCCTATTCCTGCATCAGGACCAACATCACCGCCAATCCCCGCTCCCACAATCCTAACATCAGCATGGTCAACAACTTCACCAACAACTCCTACATGATTTTCAGGCGCAGCTTCAACCATGGGAGCTACAACATGGATACCAGCACCTCTTTGTATTCTTTCTCTATTTCTACCTTCTAACCTATTTCTAATAACTTCTGGTAGCGCGTCTGCCAAAACACGATTTTCAATAGGAACTACTGCCTCTTCCAATGCAAAATGATCAGCAACGGCTTGCTCTACTGGACCAATATGAATATCTGCAGCAACATTAACAACACCGCCCACGGCTTCTCGCATTTCTAAACCGACACCTTCAACAGCTGGATGTACTACATGATCAACTGCTACAGCAGCATGTGCTTCTAGTGGTTCTGGTACCACTAACGGCATTGCGTCTACAATTCCTGGTACAACAACTTCTGCTGCTAGCTCTACCACAGCTCCGCCTTCACCCTCACCAACTACAGGTTCTGCTGCTACCTCAGCCACCATACCTACTGGAGCGCCATGTAGAACTGCTTCATGCACAGCTTCTGCAGGCTCAATAGCTCCAGCTCCAGCTTCTCCTCTAGGAGCTTCTGCCACTACAGCTGGGCGCATTACATTAGGTACATCACCACGAACATTTCCATCTTCATCAAATAAACCTGCAAATGGATCTTCTACTTGAACTACTGCAGCAGCAACTGGAGGTAGAGGTACCGCATCAAGCGCAACTCCTTCCTCTATAACAACTAGCTCATCTACCATCTCGGCAGCTACGACATCACCTAGAGCTAATGCTTCTGCAACATCAGCGTCACCAACAACTCCTGCAATATGCTCTACATCTGGCACAACAACTTCTGCTGCTGGCTCTACCATAGCTCCGACTTCACCCTCACCAATTACAGGTTCTTCAGCCACCATACCTACTAGAGCGCCATGTGGAGCTGCCTCATGCACAGCTTCTACACCTGCATGAACATCATCTTCTGCAACAAAATCAAAAATGTGACGTAAGTCTCCAACAACTTCTTCCTCGTATGCATCTGGCTCATGCCCAACAATTTGATCGACTTCATGTACTGCAACATCACGCCCTACATGTCCTGGATTAATAACATATTCAACCGCTTGAGCTCCTTCATCAAAATTATTTAAATCTTCAGCAAATATTTGCTGTACATGTTGAATTGCCGCACCATGCACAATCACATCACCTTGAACCTCTTCAGCTGCAGGATCTACTGCAACTTCAACAACTCCAGGGGCTTCTACTACATACGCTGCTGCCTCTGCTGGAACTACTTCACCAGCAACTGGATGTTCACGCATCACAACCACAGGAACATGCGGCACTACCACAACTCTATCTTCTTCATCCCACTCAGCAAATAAATCCTCCTCAGCTACATCCGCTACAACAAGTCCATGATGACGCGCATCTAGCACATCTACAGCTAGGTCTGCTATAACATTTCCATTAGCTACATCCACAGCTACTACCTGCTGTACTTCTCCTGCAATATTTTCACCACCTTCAACATCATTTCCTCTAACATGAGGTGCGTCTTCCAGACGAAGAACATCAGCAGCAAATATAACACCTTCTCCTTCTGCTACAATCTCAAGCTCATCTGCAACATAAGCTAGAGCTACATTATTATCACCAACATGACCTGCAACACCTTCTGGTCCAGCATCAACCATATCATCAGCTGGAGCTTCAACAACTTGCGCTGCTAGAAGCGCTGGGTCCGCTGGATTAATAACATATTCAACTGCTTGAGCTGCTCCTCCTACTTCTGCCGCAGCTTCTCCAGCAATTCCTATTCTATCTATTCTAACACCACCAGCTTCAGCTACCATTGCAACACCCGCTTCCTCATGACCTTCAGGTGCAACATCTAAAATAGCAAAAACATCATTTTCACCGCCAACTTCTGCCCCAACAATCATAGCACCAGCTTCAGGAACAGCTCCATGAGCCCCACCAACTTCTGCTGCTTGCTCTACCATACCTGCAACAACATTTCTTCCTCCTTGCACATGCATTGCATAAGGGACAGCGACGCCAGCATCCACAATCATCCCACCAGGCACAGCACCTACCATTGCAACTTCAGCACGCTGGGCAGCTGCAGCAACTGGAAGCGCAAAGACTAAATCATTTCCATCCAAATTATCTGCACCTTCTTCTACTACTTCCGGATTGATTGCAGCTACATGTTTATAGTAAGGTTCATCTATATCTTTTCCAACATGAATATCTGGGTCTTCTTCTACTTCTTCTAACACGTCTTCTACAAAAGCAACAAGCATTCCGTCTCTTTCCGCCGCCGCAAATACGTCATTCAAACTCCCTACTCCATCTTCGTTTTCAGAACCATCGTTATATCCACGACTAACAACCGAACCTACTTCACTATTATCAGAATGAAACGCGTCACTATAACCCTGACTAACATTTTCATATGGTAGAACTGCTACTCCTTGAATCTTTTCCTGATCTGCATTCATCTCTTCTACAACTACATCAAGGATTTTTTTGTATAGTCGCGTAAGGCCTGCATTATAATCTTGTAGTCCGCTTAGTACATTAGATACTACCTTAGATACTTCGTCGTTTTTCCCTAAATCACCGTATATTTCTTCGGCTATCTCAAAAATAATCTCATCGTTGCTAACAAGCACATCACGATTACTAACAATTTTCTCTCGAATAAATTGTCTTGCTTCATCTCCACCTATTACATCAAATATCTTTTCTAGTTGTGGCGTTTTTTCAACAACACGAGAACGAGACTGCCCTGTAAAAGGAGATTCATAGGTTGTGTGTGGCGCTACTACTCTTTCTGGTGTTTTAGGTGAACTATATGTATTCTCTATAAGTGACGGAGATTCATAGGTTGTGTGTAGCGCTACTACTCTTTCCGGTGTTTTAGGTATAGCTGCATTTATAAGTAACTTAGCTTCGTCTTCTAACTCCTTTAAATATTTTTGACCTTCTGGGGTCACGACAACGTCTTGAGTTCCATTCGTATCCACTCCTGCACTTTGCCTTTGCTCATTTATCCACCAATCAGGAGCTTCTTCTACTTCATTATCATGACTACTATTACGTGAGCTTGCATCTAACAAACTTGCTGCTTTAACATCATATTGGTTTCCGTGTCTAACTGGGATCTCAATTTCTCCATCATAGATAGGGATGTACTCTTGTGTAGGCTCTTCCGTTTCTTGGAGAGCGCTTTTTTGTAGAGCACGCACGCGAAACACAATCTCGTCTCTTGTTTTACCCTTAATTTTTACTCTATTAGCCACAGCAAGTGGGATATCTTGTTCTCTCACAGGAACGCTAATTTTGCTTAGCTTTTGCATTTCTTGAACCAACTTATTATCTTCTGCTTGAGAAAAATCAGCACGATTAATTTCTGTATCAAAAGACTCTGGAATAGTAACACCAAAAAAATCATCAACATCTCTGACAGTAATTATTACAGATTTTTTAATTTCTGCAAATGTCTCATCAGTTACTGGCGCCCCACCAGTCTCATCTTCTATTGCTTTTCTAAGTTTAGTGCCATTCTCAAAAGTTCTACCTTTAAATTTCTCTACAATTCCTTGAGGTCTATGTGAATGCCCTCCAAATCTCACACTGGGTATACCACCAGTATGTACCACGTCTATACCAAACGCAGTACCTATGTCATCTGCCGAAACATGAACATCATGCACCTCAACACCCATACCAATCCGTGGACTCCCTCCAGATTTTACACTATGTTCAGTGTGAGTTATACCTACTAAATCATCAGATGGCACTTCTATAATACCATTAATATCAAAAGCTCTCTCAATCCGTGGACTCCCTCCAGATTTTACACTATGTTCAGTGTGAGTTATACCTACTAAATCATCAGATGGCACTTCTGTCACACCACTCAAACCACCATCAACAACTACCTCAGACTGTGGACTGTCACCAGACTTTACACTATGCTCAGCGTAAGTTATCCCAACAAAAACATCAGCAGGCACTTCTGTCACACCACCAAAACTAGTATCAACAACACCAAGAGTTCTCTCAGTCTGTGAATTTGCATCAGATCCCACATTGTCAGAAACTGTTCTTGAAGTACTTGTTGCCACCACCGGTGTAGTACCATCTTTTGAAACAGCAACTTCCTTTCCTTCTAAACCTATCCCTTTACCACCACGCGCTCCTTTTGAAGAGTTTCCAGCCATTGCATTATGAATTGCCAAAGCAGAAATCGTAGTTGTCATTAAAAGTTTTTTTAACATAGATCAACTTTTTTTAAATTATAGTTAATGATCAGTAAGTATTTTATTGATTATTATGATACTATAAATTTTATACTAGGTCAATATAATCATTTAAATAATCCAATGAGATTGACAAATTTTAATATATTTGATAGTAATAAGAAGTAATATAATTTTAGTATTTCATTTTTTATTTTAATTTATTTAGAAAAAACATATGTGTGGAAGCAAAGAAGAAACAGCAAAACCTACCAACAGCATAAACGGAGACTTGTCAGATCCACTTTTAGGGAAGAAACCACCAATAAATTATTTATCTGGATCCTCCAAGGAAGAAGATAATCTAGATATTGCTGAATCGCCTGAAGCTATTCAAGACGATCCGCACAGAAGAAAATCACTTGACGCGACTGTAATTATAGTACAAACTGCTCCTCCTACGCATCATATGGAAGGTGCTAGATCATCACACAAAATAGATGGGAGGAAAGATCATATGGGAGCTAATCCAAGAAGAGATTTTGAATCAGTAGATGAATGTATTGAAAAGCCTGCACCTGAATCTGAAGATCTTTTAACTTTAATAAGACGAAAAAAATTTGAGGAAGCTGCTGAAACTATAGGTCGTAATCCAACTTTATTAAACATTTCTAATGTTTGCATAGAAGCTTTGAAAGCGACTGATAAAGATTTTACTTTATATGTTATTAACAAAGCAATTGAAATGCAAGGATCTGATATTTCAAGATTCAATGAGGAATTTATTCGAGTTCTTAAAAATACTAGATATAGTTCGCATGAAGATCCAGTAAACTCACTTCTCTCACTTAACGTTCTGTTAAAAAACATTGCTAATAGTAATCCAGATTTAGAATCTAATATCTCCTTTCTTGCTTTACACTTGTTAGGAAAAAGCGAAGTTCAAAACAATGTTAATATTGATAGTCCTATTGGACCTCAATCTAAGACGTGCACTACATCCCTAGCTGCCGCATATGATCAAAGTAATTTTCTTGAAATATTGTTCTCATACACAGAAAAAGAGTCAATAGAAATAGGTCGAATATACATGAAACGGTGCTTAGTAACCTGCTTAAAAAAAACCGCTCTGAATAATGAAGCAATTAGCACAATAGCAAAACATAATTTTACAACTGTAGCAGATGTATTACACGACTGTAAACATGGCACCAATGCGAATCAATACTCCCACGAAGAAGGCTTTAAACTCATCAATTCTATTTATAAAACAAAGGAATTAACAGACAATATTAAAAACTATTCTCATGTTATGAGATATGCTCATGACCTTTTTAATAAAATTGTCACTCAACCAACTAGAGATGATGCTTCTGTAAGTAAATGGGTAGATTTAATTTCAAAAATGCTAACTTCAGATAATGTAATAGCTTTATTTGAGCAGCTCTCAGAATCAGGAATCGATGTCACATCATCTATTGATACATGGAAAACATACTGCCCGAAAGATACTAGAAATATCTTAATAAAAGCCAGGGAATTTGGAGAGTTTTGTGAAGTCAATGAGATTTCCTTGCCTACTAGTTTTCATCCTCTTACATTTGCATGCCCAATAGGATCTGATGCTATAACAGCTGGGACACGTTCTGTGGTTTCAACTGCAACTCTTACACCAACCTTTGATCTTATGACTATAGCTAGCAACCCTGGTACAATAGGAGAAGAAGAAGAAGAAGAACTTAAATCCCAGCCAAGTGCATGTTCTAATACTCCAGAACCAGATGCTGCATGTCATTCAACCGGCAGTTCAAAAGATGATGAAGTTTCTGCACTTGGAGAAACAGGGGAAACAGGTTATAATACAGACGCCGAGTAATAAATTTTTAAATTCTACTGGAATTATCGATATAATGATGATATAACGCCTCGTAAGCCTCTAAATTTGGATTTAAGTTAAGGAGGCATAATGGCTCATTTAAATACTTAAATATACTTGGAGAGATGGCTGAGAGGCCGAAGGCGGCGGTTTGCTAAACCGTTATACGGTTTATTCCGTATCGGGGGTTCGAATCCCCCTCTCTCCGCCATTCATCAATTTGACCATATCGTGCTATAACATATCAAACTATGAACACAAGGAGTAATGCAGCTTTCAGTTCGAGGTGCAAATACAAAATCTATT
>Ga0206836_10226_pt1 | contig 13142 bp, 20 predicted proteins | sample Alteio_BWOrgCont_28_FD_152871 | JGI IMG/M metagenome (GOLD analysis project Ga0206836, IMG submission 152871) | Enriched cells from forest soil in Barre Woods Harvard Forest LTER site, Petersham, Massachusetts, United States -... | ecosystem: Environmental > Terrestrial > Soil > Temperate forest >...
AACTTCATGCGCAGGCAGGAGCCATCGAATGTCTAGTGTGAATAAGGCCACTATTATTGGACGCCTTGGAAAAGATCCTGAAGTGAAGACCACAAGTACAGGAAAAAAATGTGCCACGTTCTCTGTCGCAACAAGCGAGAAATATAAAGACAAAGAAGTGACCGAGTGGCATCGTATTGTGCTTTGGGAGCAACTAGCAGAGCTTGCGGAAAAATACCTTAAAAAAGGAAATCTGTGCTATCTCGAAGGAAAAATCCAAACCCGAGATTACGAGCAAAACGGACAAAAACATTACATCACGGAAATTATTGGATCGAAACTCACCTTTCTCAGTGCGAAACCACAAGAAAGTCAAAATAGAGAGGAATACCCATTTTGAGTGATATTTCCGATGTCGTCACAGGTCTTTCCGCAGATGGTGGTGCGTTTGTATTTTCTGCTCTTGTGCTTGTTGGCGCCTATTTTTTTTTCAAACAAACGTTTGGTGTGTTCTTGCAAAAAAATATTGAGCAGCAAAGCCAACTGCACCAGCAAATTTTAGAAAACATGAAAGAAATCAGTAAAGGTATGGAAAAAATTTCAGAGGAAATAAAGGAGACTCGTGAGTCTTTAATCAAGGGAACTGTTGATTTTGAGACAAAAAAAATATCGCGACTTCGCTGAGGATATATGTCAGAAATAATTGAAAAAGCAACAACTTTGATTATGAAGTACGAAGGATTTCGTGCGAATGCATATCTTGATTCCGCAGGTGTTCTCACAATTGGATATGGCACAACACACGGCGTCGTGCCACGCATGACCTGCACAAAAACACAGGCGAAGTCGTGGCTGATGGAGCACATATCCAAGGATCTTGACGCTCTTACAACATGGTGTGAGAGCGAAAATATTTCTTTAAATACCGATCAAACCGCAGCCATATTAAGTTTCACATATAATGTTGGATTTTCTGCATTTCTGGGATCTTCCATTGCACGAGATTTAAAGCTCGGAAAATACAAAGACGCAGCAGGACATTTCACTAAGTGGAACAAAATTCGTGTGGGTGAAAAATTAGTCACCTTAGAAGGCCTCACAAAACGACGTCATGAGGAGAAACGATTATTTCTAAGCTACAAATTTGTACTATTCTTTTGGCTGCATTTATTCTTGGTCGACTTTCTGCATCTTGGTCTATAAGCGGCAAAAAAACAGAGCAAAAAGCAAATATGACTTCCGCCGTAAAAGTGAATTCAATAGAACAAGATAAATCGCAGGAAAGAAAAATAACGAGAACTTATCGCGTGAAACCCTCTGGAGAAATCACGGTCAAAGAAATTGAAGAGCGAAAGAACTTGACTGTTACACAAAATATTGTCCAAACAAAAAATATTAAAGTAGAACAAAAGAAAACTGTTACCGAGTCTAAAGCCCCACAATACTCCGTAGAGATCCTCACAAATTTTGATAAGGGTAGTCCTCTCTATACGGGGAATTTGAGCATGCGCGTCTTTCACAATATTTGGGTTGGTGGATGGGCAAATAATCAATCCGAATTTGGCGTGAGCGCGCGACTTGATTTTTAAAAAAATTATCGGTTATGGATATCAAATGGCTATTGCCAGTCTATTTCTGATGAGCTGATATAGCAACACCTCTATTAATCGAGCGGATAGGGGTGTTTTTGTGCGTCACCCAAATCGGCACAAAACCCCAACAATTTTTTCCACCCAAAACTTGTATTTAATGGACGCTAACACTATCAATAAAATTCATAATTATTAAATAAGTATTTGTAATTATTGTATTATATTATTTTTATTGTTTTACAAAAAGTGTTGGACTCTGCTAAATTTTTCTGGTAGCTTTCAGCATCAAATTTACTGAAAGGTACGAACCATGTCATTTGGAAGAGGATTTGGACTATCTTATAATAAGAATAGAGCCATAGAAGCCGAAGAAGAAAGACTGCAAGAGGAAAAAGCCTGGGAGGAAAGACGACTTAATGCCGTTGGCCTAAGCATGTTGCCGCGTCCTGACCGTGTGACCATGCTAGACATGGCATATTTATCTGGGAAGATATATGAGGACCCAAAATCAGATGCGGCTTATTCTTGCGATTTGCCTGATGGAAAAAGTCTATTCAATAATTGTTCTCTTATGCTCAAAAGCTGGTCTCCTGAATTTAAAATATACCATAACGGCACAATTGAAATTACACCGAAACAGAAACAAATAGTCGTAGAAACTGAACAAAAAAAATACCAGAAATTTCTCATGAATTTTGCGACTCCAACAGCAGGTCCAGATTCTAGAGGTATGCCCTCAGAATTTAAAAAAACACTAGAAGAAGATGTGAAAAATGAGCGCAATATACTAAAAAATGAGATAGATAAAAACTCAGAGGTATTAGATGAAATAGAAATAAATACTGCACATACAAATTTTAAAGCGGCAATTTATGTAAATCGTCTACATCACTGCAGTGTATTAGTCCTCAGAGGAACCGTCACAAGTGAGCGCAGAACCCTTATTGCAGACGTTGCATATACAATCAATATGAATCTCATTATTCTCAACATGTATAAACAAGCAGTCAAATTTTACAAAAGAATATCAATGTCAAATAATTTTATTATTAGGGACAATCCTATTGTTGCCTGCACAGGGCATTCTCTTGGTGGAATTATTGCTAAAATGATTGCTCCTGTAACGGGACTTTCCACGTATACATTTAACTCTCCAGGAGTCAAACAATATTTGGCAGAAAAAAAACTTCGAATGGAAATAAGTTCAAATCAGGAAATAATTACCTTTTATGCAAAAGGAGACTGGATAGGTAATTTCCGTAAAGATAATGATTTTGGAAGACACATTCCTTTTTCTCTTTTAGGTGTAGATAATGAAATACCATTCGTTGACCTAAAAAAAGATCTATCGTTTGATGGCATTTTATATATAGCTTATAATTTCATGACCTACCATGGAATGGTTGACATTTTTAGACACCTTAACGAAACAAATGACGGCAGAAAACATGTCACAAAAAGTGTGAAATATGATAATAAAAATTAAAACAAAAAACACACTTATAAAAAACGTAACCGAATTTATAATATATTTTACAATTATTAACATATATTATATATTATCATACTATATAGCATTCATATTTCTATTCATTAACTGGGGAATGATACCAGCAAATATTATAATATTATTTATAGTAACGGTAGTTCCAATAATTTTTATAACACATTTTTTAATAAAAAATATTATAAATAAATCAAAAATAAAATCAATTTTATGCGCTTTCTTTATAATATATGAGCTTCTTATACCTTTCTATGGCTTCTATAAAAAAGACAGGCCAATCAAAGAAAGTTTTAATAAATTCATATATAATCATTACGAAAAAGCGTTTGAAAAAAATGAACATAAAACACAATTATGACATAAAAAAGACAGGATAATAAAACATGAAAAACAAACCAAAAAATCGTGGATTCCTTCACCTCCCAAGACTTGAAACGGACGGTGAACACTTAAAGCACGAGAACTGGGCACGTATTAAAAGCATGAGTTTCTCTTTAAATCAGTCGAATAACGGAAACTACCTACAATTTCGTGATGACTATCATAAATTCACTCATTTTTCTAATATCTCGATAACAAGATATCCTGACGAATCGTCATTTCAATTGATGTCTTTCGTAACAAGCCATCGTGTTACAACAATTCGTATCGAATTTGAGGGAGACACACACTATGCAGAAGCAACAGATTATCCACCAGGATCTGCGTATTCTTTTGAACTCGAAGACGCGACCATATTGAGCTTATCAATGATAATTGATGATGAAGGGAATAATTTGGAACGAATTGAAATTGGGTTCAACATACTAAGATCCAAATATGCGCCTTTTAACATCGAAGGAACAAAAGATTCACCTTGGGTGTTTGCTTACTCAAACGAAGAAAGAAGATAAGGAGTTTTTATGCTAGAGAATGGTTTATTTGTTGAAGTGATGATTGATAGCGATAAAAGAGAAATATCGAATAATCTAGAAGATATTTCAAAATTTATTCCTGCTATTTCTGCGTCTTATGAAATCACTAAAGATATCACAAAAAAAGAAAAGCCTGTCACTTCACATAATTTAGTGATCACAACACACGAGTATGATAAATCGCTTTTTGTTTTTGAAGCCATGAAAGATAAAACATTACTTTCATTCAGACTATACATCATTAATAATGGTGAAATAAAAAGAATCGACGAATTTGGAAACGCCAACATTGAAACGGTAAATATCGTTCACGGAGATGGTTATGACAATGTCGAAATGGAAATATCCTACACTAGTATTCTTATGAAGACGTTTGGAAAAGATAAAGTAAGCAGCGCATACCACCAAAATTTTATACGTGCATCTAGCACCAAGGAGTAAGAAATGGATCAGATATTTGTAAGAATCGAAGGAATAAAAGGATCATCAAGTAAAGGTAATGACTGGATGGAAGTATCCAGTATCGACTTTACGATTTCTAGAGAAGTGGAATTCAAAGATGTCACAGAAAGACTGCTGCCAGATCATTCACATCCAGAAATTTCAAAGATTGTCATCATAAAGCCGCTATGCTCCGCTACACCATCCATATTCGCCAGCGTTTGTCTTTTAAAAAAGAGGAAATTTGAGCTAGAGATCGTTCACAACAAGGGAGAAAACTTAGGAGAAACAACCTTATCTGAAGTTTTGGAAACAGGAACAATGCACTACGAGTCCGAAATATGCTTTGTTAATTCTTCGAGCCTGTCAGCATCTTTAGGGGAACATCCCATGGAGAAAATTGTCATCACTGTTCCATCTCTTAAAGCAACATATACGCCCGCAAATCTAGCAGAAATCCCCACTGGCGCATCTTCTTTTGGATACAATTTCCAAATGTCGAAATTAATTTAATATCAAATTATTCGTCAGATTATCATTGTGTCCATTACCCCCGCCCTAACATCCTCGCAGCCTCTTCTATCAAATCCAAATGCTTAGATATTTCGGACGGGTGCACACCAGCCCTCAATCTTTGAAGGCACAACGCCTTTATCTCAGAGCCACTTCTGCTTAGAACAAATCGGCCGTCTAGCTACCATGCAAAAAACAACCGTATGTTTTTCCAAGGTATATGTCACAGGCTCACAAAAACGGCCCTAATAGCGCAGTTCCGACAGCCAAGATGCATATGACTACCCAAAAATTAAAATAGGGCGATATGGGCATAAATACGAGCTGTAACATCATCTGGAATAAAATACAGATCTTATTTTGTCAATTCTAAAGACGATTTTTTTAAAAAATATATCTGTAAAAATAATTGATTTTATTATTAAATAATATTTTTAAATGAATTAAGTAAAAACAATTGCTTTGTAAATTGACATCCTGTAGAACAGAGGAAAGTTACCAAGCCTTTTCTGAACGTCTTTACACAGGTCTTTTTTAAGACCTCAAGGATTGACGCGCGCTTGGAGATTATTTTTAAACAAGTTTCGCGGCTTACCATGACAGAGTCTGTGAAGCCTAAACACAAAGACACAGCTAAGGAGCTTAAAGTGCCAAAATTTAGAAAAATATTCTTTGAATATATATTTCCAATAACATCTCTATCAATAGTAATAATTATCACGTTCATGATGTACAAAGATACTAAATCAAAAAGAGCGGAAATTGATAAAATTCAAGAAAAAATTCAATTTTTTGAATCAGAAACAGATAAAATGAATAAAAATTCAGATGTGCCCACCATAAAAATCGATTCAACTCCAGCAGAAAAAATAATATACTTTGAAAGAGACTTAAAGCTAAACAAAGAAATTTCAGAATTTTCATCAAAAAACATTAAAGAAATTGAATCAAAAATTGATGAATATAGAGATTTGTGCCAATCGAAATCTTCAAAAGATAAAGATTTTAACGATTTAAGATACATAATTTTATATAAAAACAAGGAACTTGAGTTTAAGTATGAGGAATTCGACACTCTCTCTATAGCACATTTTAACCTTTCTCATTACACTGAAGATGTTAAAAAATTAATGGACTATAATAAATCAAAAACATGCAAGACTCTAAAAAATGATGATCGGAGTTCTTCAGCCTATAGGCATGCAAAAGAACAGCTTATTGAGAGAGATTTTGAAGTAGAGAAATTGGGTTTAGAGAACGTAATTTTGGAACTAAAACTAGAACAAAAATAGTATATATAAGTTGATAATATTAATGAGTAAAAATCATGTTATCACAACTTATAAACAGGGATATTGTAAAAAACGAAATTTTTTAAAATGCTGTGGGGATAGCTGTTATAATGGAAGAAATGGTAGGTTTATATGTTATCCTTGCGACTCCATGGATAATTTATTTTTTGTGGGAAGCAAATTCAAATTTAAAAAGAATAATTTCTAAATTGGAAGCTATAGAAAACAAAGAAACCGATAAGGAGAAAAAAAATGAAAGATAAAAAAGAAATAACAAAAGAATAAATATATGAATTCCTCAAGAATGACGAGAAAAAAAGGAGAATATTTCTAATCATGAATTCGATTCTTATGTTTTTCAACATATGCGTTAGCGGATTTTTGTTTATAAATACATATAAATTATCCGAATTTCAAAATCAAAACTGGGATAGCTTTAATACGAACTTTCCTTATACCATAGCGTTATACCTTTTTGCCATGGTATGTTTTGCTTGGATTTTTTTTCGTAACGATCCTGAGTCAAAAAAAGATGATAAATGAAGGATTTAAAATGAAAAAAATTAATGGAGGATGATATGGAAACAGGTATGTTATTTTTGATTTTAGCATCGATATCACTTTTAACATTTTATTTTTTAAGGGAAACAGAAAAAACTCATTTAAAAACAGATAAAACAAATAAAAACATAGAAGAAATTATATGTATTTTAAAAACACATTTGGAATTAAGTGTGAAAGAGAAAAAAATAGAAGACTCAAAAAACAAAGAAGCTGAAATCAGTATGGATTAAAATTAGTTAATCTTATAATGTAGTTATCCTACTCTGCACGTCACATCAGACAACAGAGGGTGCCAAAACGCAGCTGCCGCCTCAAAGAGCCAAGTATTCTAGCGCCATCAGTACCGCACAGCAAGAACCACAAAAACGGCTCTGAGAGCGCACAAAAAAGCATAGGAGATACCAGTAGACCTTCGAATTTTAATTTTCGAAATTTTATAATCTAAAGCCAATAAAAATAGTTGATTGATAAGATATTATGTGATAAATAAATTACTAACTCACGTAGAAAATGATCTAACTATGCAGTTAAGTGAATTTTTTGGAATAAAAATTTACTAAATAGAAAGAAAGCTATCAAAAATGGATGAAAAAAACAAAGAAAAGCTAGATAAATTCTGTTTAAAAAACTCCTTCAAAAATACTGCGTTAAATCCATGGATAATGTGTGCAGTTTTAACTGCTATTACAACTTCAACAATAGCTTATTACCAATATCATGCATTAATTGAAAAAGAAAAGATAATAACTTCAGAACAAATTTTCATTGACATGAATAATATTGATATGTATCTATTAAATGCAAAAGAAATATGCATGGAGAAAGAACACAGCTCTGAAAAAAAGATAGAGTTAAAATTCATAAAAGATAAAATATACGTAAATATTCGTGATATAGCAAGTAAAAGATCTGCTTTGATGAAATACTTTGGAGATCCTGTTATTGATTCAGCCAAGACTTATATAACAAAAATAGAAGATATTGCAAAAGAAATACCAAAATGCTCTGGCCAAATTAATGAAGATAGCTTTATTGATAATACAATAAAAATAAGGCTTGAATTCCAAGAATATCTTGTAAAAAATGTATAATATTTAATACCCACAAAAAAAGGTGATATAAATGTTTTTTAAATATAAAAAAATTCAATTAAAAAAATATTTTGTTTTCAAAACCTTAAAAAGCGCTTTAACAAATTTAGGGGTTATGGCTACACTTACAACTGCTATAATAGCCTATTACCAATACCACGTATCAGTTGAAAAAGAAAAAATAATCACTACAGATAAAATCAGAAGGGACATGCATAGTATTGAGGCGGAATTTTCAAAGGCAAAAGAGATATGCATGGAAAACGATCGTAGTCCTGAAAAAAAACTAGAATTAAAATCAATAAAAGATAAAATAGAAACAAATCTAAGAGATAAAATAGAAACAAATCTAAGAGATATAGCAAGCACAAGATCAGCTTTAATGGAATATTTTGGAGATTCACTCATTAAATCAGCTATAAAATACATACAAACAACTGAAAGTATTTCAAACGAAATACCAAAATGCTCTGGTCAAATTAATGAAGACAGTTTTCTTAATGACACAAAAAAAATAAGATATGAGTTTCAAGAAGAAATCAATAAAAATATGTCTTAATATATTAGATATATCATATTGATTACACACGTTTTTTCATAAAAAACTTTGATTTTGAAATCTTTTTAAATTTATACATTAAAGAGTATAAGACACTTGGGAGTTGAGATCTTGTAGGAGACATGGCCGTATTAAATTCTTTTAGGTAAAGCTCTTGAGTCATTTGAAAACTCTTCATAACATCCGCAATTGTAGTATTATTATCAATACCAAAATATGGATAATGGTGAAGATATCCACCGAAAATAACACTGGTATCTTCAATGTATTTATTTGTATCTAAGATATGCTCATGCCAAAAAAGATCAATATCTTTTGATGGTGGAAGGTTAAATTCAGGATATTTCTTTTTCAAAAAAAGGTAATTTCGGTATTGATGGCATGTATCCAATACATCATCCATTATCCACCCCAAATGGCTCTCCATTTTAGAGCATATTTTTGAGAAATCTATTGAGTATATATACTTTTTTGCTTCTTCTAAATTGTCCATATTTTTAAATATTTTATTTTTATTTAGAATCTTCTAATTCATCTTTTTTAAAAATAGAAATCAATATTAAAGTAAGCATAAATAGATTATAACCGATTATCAAAAAAGATAAGGACATGGTCAAACCCTTTCTATAAATAGATAAAAAGCTGCTTCAAATATAGAAGCAGCCGAACCAAATAGATTATTTGATTCTACATGCAAATAGCAGGATCACATTTTTTGTTGCTCAAAATCTTTTTCAAAATCTTTCTCATAGCGCGTCCTCCTTAATAATTACAATCATGCTTCAACCTTAAAGCACTAAGTGACTAATATCATATCAAAAAAACAATATCAACAAAACAAAATAGAAAAAAAATTTATATTTTTTTATACACGGAACAATAAGACAATATAAATTTTTTTATTGTTTTAACAACTAAGCCATAAATTATTTAGATGCTATTTATTTTTAAGTGGTATCCTAGTTAATGCTATATATTTTAGAAAAAAGCATCAATTTTTTCAACTTATCAAAAAATAATATCTTTTGAAAATATCCAATTTCGGGAAAGCGAATTTTACTGGCCTGGTATCAAGTAGTGCGGTTTCCATGGGAAACTCCATTATTAAAATACAATTTATAATATGAAACTTCATATTTATAATGAAAAAAACAGAAAGATTTCAACTTATCAAAAATTAGTACCGGAGACTCCATGCTCTCTTTGTTGAGTACCCTGTGTCGCTGATACTCAAACCAAGCTGCGGGCAAATCGTAGGATCTCGGTGTGGGCAATCTCGTGAGACTTAACAAAGAGTAAGCCTTTGACCAAAAAGGACCGATTATGCCCCCACTTAATGTGGAAAAATATAAGAGACCAAGGCGCGTCAATTCCTTGACAATAAACACCACATACCGAATTTCACCATCGAGAGTCGCCTCGTCATCGTGTATAAAAAACGACCGTTTATTTCACATATTTTTCCCCAAGCAAAAAATATCATTTTCAGCCCCCCCCCTCCGCGCCATTCCGCGCAGCTGGATTCCCAAAAGATTCCTTGGTAACGTAATCAGATGACGTTACGGTATAAATGACTTTTATTAAGTAACCAGTTAAGTGATGGTTTTAAGGTACGCTTTCAGACAATACCTGAAGTCACATAACCGACCGTTTGTGTGACGACTAAAAACATGTTGGGGGAGAAAATAAATGCTAATTGGATACATGCGAGTCTCAAAAGCAGATGGTTCTCAAAGTTTGGACTTACAAAGCGATGCTTTATTGGCTGCGGGGGTTCAGGCGGAACAAATATATAAGGACCTGGCATCAGGAAAAAACGAAGACCGCCCTGGCCTGCAAAATTGCCTGAAGGCTTTAAGAAAGGACGATACCCTGATTGTTTGGAAACTCGATCGACTAGGGCGGGACCTGCGCCATCTTGTGAATACTGTGCATGACCTGACGTCTCGAAATATTGGTCTTAAAGTATTGTCAGGTCATGGCGCGGCAATTGACACAACAACACCATCTGGAAAATTAACATTCGGGATATTTGCCGCACTCTCGGAATTTGAACGGGAAATGATTCGCGAACGCACCATGGCAGGTCTAGAATCTGCTAGAAAAAGAGGACGAAATGGGGGGCGCCCGTACAAAATGACCGCCACAAAGCTTAGACTCGCGATGGCCTCACTTGGTAAACCTGAAACAAAAATCGGGCCTTTGTGTAAGGAACTGGGTATTACAAAGCAAACTTTGTACAGGCATGTCTCACCGAAAGGGGAATTACGTGATGATGGCAATAAATTACTTGCACGTTAAAATCGCTTTTGTAAAAGAAAGAGATGGCAATAAATTATATCTAAGGACAAAAAAATGAGTGATGACCTATTCGAGCCTGTTCCCATCCTGCCACCCTGCTACGATTTTGTTTTCAAACGCATTTTTGGAGAGAATGAAGCTGTTTTTATAAGCTTTATTAATAGTATTTTCGAGCGGACCGGGGAGCGGAAAGTGGTTTCCATTGTGTACCAGAACAATGAGTTTCCTAAAGAATACCTCGACGGACGCTCCAACATCCTGGACGTTCGCGCCACGCTCGATGATGGCACGCAGTGTAACGTCGAAGTTCAGGTGCGGGAGCAAACCTTTTATGAGGCACGTACGCTGTTCCACTGGGCCCGTCTTTATTATGAGCAAATCAAAAAAGGTCAGACATTTCAAGATCTTAAAAAAACCATCTGCATCAATATTTTAGATTTTACGCTCTTTTCAGAAGAAGATTTTTTCAATCATTACATCATTGTAAACGAAAAAAGTCTTAAAAAAGCCTTTGACGAGTTCGGAATTTATTTTTTTGAATTGCCAAAGTTCCGACAAAACCAGTATACTCAAACTGAGAGCCATACCAGGCTCGAGAATTGGACATCCTTTCTCTCAGACAATAAAAAAGAAAACTTGGAGAAACTTGCCATGCAGGAAGAAGCATTTCAACAAGCATATGAAAAATTAAAATACCTAAGCTCTGATAAAGACATGCAGTACCTCTACCATATGGAGCGTATGAAGGAGATAGGAATAAAAACCGACCTGCGCGCCGCGGAAGAGAAGGGGATTGCTGAAGGCGAGATCAGGGGAAAGAAAGAAGCAAACCTCGCAAATGCCCGCAAAATGAAGGCAAAGGGCTTTTCTATCGCTGAAATTATGGAATTTACAGAACTCACCGAGGAAGAGATACGGGCGCTCTAAGATTTGAACAGCCTAGCTCCCACAGTGGGGCCTAGCCGAGCAAATCCCGCCTAGAATGAAGCTAACCCACCCATATCAATCATTCGATGTAATTTTCCACAGTGGTCCTATAAAGCGTCTTTTGAAATGGAAGGAATTTTGAGTGGCTGAAAGACTTCATTCTAAATGGGAAAATATAAAAATTATCTCTAAAAAAATGTAGAATTTTTGGTTTTTCGAATAACTCCATTTTTATTTTATAAACATTTTTTTCATTTTTATTTTCTTTATCTTTAATAAGAATTATCTCAATAAAATTATTATAAAATTTTTCTATTTTGTAAAAAAAATGAGGGTTTAGATGAACGGGCGAAAAACATTCTAGATACAAAGCTTTTTTGCTGATAAAATTCACAAAGAAAGCAGTACCTTCGAATGTGACATCTTTTAAACAAACAATAAAAAAGTCACAAAATTCAAAACATCTGAATCCTGAGGTATCCCCATAAAAAACCCCTTGAACTTCGTCTTTTTCAAGAAATACTCTAACAGTTGAACAACCCTCTTTATCGTTCGGACCCTTAATAATTTTTATTTTATCCGTCTCTTTAATTTGGTGCGATCCAGGCATGAGCTCTATCTCCTAAAAAACAACCCACAACACCACCCACGAAAGTGCTAATTGTCACGCAAACACCATACCCAGGACCACTAGCAACACAAAGAACTGTTGACGCCTCTCCCACTAATGTTGCCCCAGCAAACGCTCCAGCCAGTATTGTACCTTGCTTGATGGCTTCGCCCACCTTATCTTCAGCATTATAGATATTATAAATAGCAATTGCGAAAGATGCTACAACAAGACCTTTACATGCAATTGAAATACCCTTCATAACTGAACCTACGTTCACGTTGGGATTTCCAGCTTTATTAAAAACCTCCATATATACTATGGATTTATATTTCTCGTTTTTTATCTCCGAAAATTTTTCACCAAAGCCTTTGTCCTTAGTGTAATGATCAAGCAGCTTCTCAAATGTATGTCCTTTCTGCTTCATTTTAACAGCCCAAGCACGCATTGTAGGACTTGTTTGCAAACGAATGATTTCCATAATTGAGTTTCTAGTTTGACTTGCCTCCCTTGCCGCCATCTCAAGAATTTGTATAGCCGTTTTCCCATGAAGATGGGAATAACGAGGCCTATTGTGCATATTTTTGTATTCTTTTATGAAATCGTCGACATTACTTGCACCAAAAAGCATCTTCGTTCTTAAGTCTTTGACCGCTGCCATAACGTTTGCATTGTATGTTCCCCTAAGCCTGCCATCTTTGATAAAGGTGCCGCAATAATAAGATGTTATTGCTATCAACTGCCGCTCTTCGTCCTCGTATTTATGAAATAGGACTTTGAGAATATTTTGTTCCTGAAGGCTCATCGAATTCGGTAACATATATATTATAATCCTTTAAAAATCATCAAAAC
>Ga0206836_10227_pt1 | contig 13109 bp, 10 predicted proteins | sample Alteio_BWOrgCont_28_FD_152871 | JGI IMG/M metagenome (GOLD analysis project Ga0206836, IMG submission 152871) | Enriched cells from forest soil in Barre Woods Harvard Forest LTER site, Petersham, Massachusetts, United States -... | ecosystem: Environmental > Terrestrial > Soil > Temperate forest >...
ACAAATATAATTGGCAAAATTATTCTCTTCTGTTCTAAATATAAACTTTGTATTAAACTGATCTAACATAGTAAGACCCTCATACTGTCCATATATTTTATATAACTGATTAACCGATTGAACCCCTGCCATAATACATCCTCCATATTTCCTAAATTCACTAAGTGCAGTTGGAAGTGAAGGAAGCCTCTTTAGTGCTGGTAATTCATCTATTATAAACCACAATCTTCTATTTGGATCAGCTCCTAATTCCATAACATGACTTAGAATAAGATCAAACAACATACTATGAAAACTCTGTAGTCTATTACGCTGACTCGGAGATGATGTTAAAAATAACCATTTTCCTTTTTCATGCTCGTCTTCGTTTTTTATAGCATTGAACCAATAGCTTAGAGAAATGCTTGGCTCCGTTTCATTATAATCTTTCATCCATTCTATAAAAGCTATAGTATTAGTTCTAACAGACATAGCTGTTCTTTCATTCTTAGGATCAAGCACTGAACTTGATGCAGTGCTTTTTAATTTATTAGATACCTCCTTTAAACTATCTATTGCAAGAATTTTATATAGTTCTTTAATTGTCGGATTTGCTGATTTTAATACAATATTTGTTGCATCCTCAAAAAATTGCTTTGAGACATTATTCCACATTTCATCATAGTTACTACCTTTTGTAGCAAATAACGAATTAGAAATAGATGATAAATTATGAGGATTCTTAACTTCACTCCAAAAATCCCAACTATGGGCCTTTTGTTCATATGGATTAATTATTATATCTCCTTTACTTGAATCATAATATCTATCAACCATCTCTCCTGTAAAATCTACTATCACCGCTTGTTGATCTTTCTTACGTATTTGCGGAAGTAAATAGTGCATACAATTGCTTTTACCTGATCCGGTAGTACCTGTAATTAAAATATGAGAAGTTTCTTTGTCTTTAACAAGTGGCATGTCTGCTACCACAAAGTTAGAAGCTTTTCCTAGTTTTTTAAGAATTTTTGCTACTTCCACATCAGATAATACTTTATCTCCTCTTATGATATCTTTTCTAATTGCTCTACTGCCTACTCTGCTCCAAATTATTATCACAAAAAACAATATACCGATTGTAAGATACAATATATGTAGTCCCACATTAAGGTATACTTCTACAATATTACTAAATTTTCTCTTGAAACCTGGATGATTTATAACTACCTTTGCGCTAATATCTTTAGCGTAAATTCCGTCTTTTACTAATGATGTAATTTTTGGTCTGGTAGTTTTCTTTCCAAAAATGCCATTCACTTCTTCTGAAATATGAGCCTTTACATACGTAATACCAGCAGGATAATCTAAGCCAACTAACTCTTTATACGAAAACACCAACATAACTATAGATGAAACAATAAACGATCCAAACAATGTCTTGTCCCACACTTGCCTCAGCATCCTTATCTTATGTAAAAATAACTGCCCTCCCCTCGTATAGTCATTTAGCATATATAACTCTCCTACTCTAACTTATTAAATTCATTATCAATTTTATAATTGGTTCTTTTTGAGTAGGATCACTTTCTGCTACAAGCAATGCAAGAGCTGTAATAGTATTCTCATTCATTTTCTCTGTAACGATTCCTGACATTTTTAAATATAATAAAAATAAAAGACTACCTATACGCTTATTGCCATCGCTAAAAGGATGATCTTTGATTATAAAATAAAGTAGATGCGCTGCTCTTTCTTCTAAAGATATATATAAATACTCTCCTCCAAAACTTTGCATTAAATTACCTAAAATTGATTTTAACCCACCTTCTCTTTCATTTCCGAACAGTCCTCCTACATTTAATTCTGTCTTAAACTTTGATATTGCACCTTTAGCTGAGTCATAAGAAATAATCTCTGTTTTTGGAATATGAAGGTTTAAAGGATTATGCAATCTATCTTCATCATATCTAATAAGTAAATCCCATGTCTTTGAATATTTTTCTATAATACCTAGAACTTCCCTACCAATATCTGAAACCAATTCATTCGTTGTAAGAGTTTTGGATACTAGATTAATCATAGATTGTAATTCTTTGATTTTATCTCCTATAAGCTTATCTTGATTTAGGCTATATCCTCTAACCAAATATTCCTTTAAAACTGTTGATGCCCATTTCCTAAAGTGAGTTCCTTGCTTTGAATTTACTCTGTAACCTACCGAAAGAATAGCATCTAAATTGTAGTACTTTATATTATAATTTTTTCCATCTGATCCAGTATGTGCAAAAAATGCACATACTGATTCTTCTTCCAACTCTCCCTCTTTGAAGATATTATTAATATGCTTTGTGATAACAGATCTTTCTCGTTTAAATAGGTCGGAAATTTGCTGCTGAGTAAGCCATAAAGTTTCTTCCTCTATTCTCACATCTACCTTAATTTTTCCCTCTGGATTTTCATATATCGCTATTGGATTCTTCTTCATATTACTCCTCTTATATTTACTATGGTTATCTAAGTTTCCCCCACAATCAGCTGTAAAATCTATATGTACTTTACCTTCTCTATCATTTGTTAAAACACAAAGACTGACCACAAAACAAAGCCTTCTTCTGCACTTGCCCTAGCATCCTTACTTTATGTAAAAATAGCTGCCCCTCCTCTGGTATAATCATTTAGCATTATTCTTCTATTTCCTCATCTTCAATTTGAAGAATTTGTGATAACTCATGAACTTTCTTTTCTAAAATTGATTTATTAATCAGTTTGGTCTCATATTCTGACACCATTGTAGGAGATATACTTCTATTTAACGCATATTTAACTACCTCATCATTTTTTGTTCCACATATTAAAAGCCAATACTAGGGTTTTCATGAGGTTTTTTGATATCCGTATCTAAAACCTCCAAATAGAATTGCAATTGACTTAAATGAGACGGATGAAATTCCTTAGTCTTTAACTCTATTGCGCACATACAATTAAGGCCTCTATGAAACATTAAAAGATCAATTTTAAAATCTTTATTACCGACCTGGATTATATATTCTTCACCCATCAGGGAAAAATCAGGACCCAACTCGAGTAAAAACTGTTTTAAATTACTAATTAATGCTTTTCTTAAGTCTTTTTCTTGATGGGTAGTGCTTAAATTAAGAAAATCAAATAGATAGCTATCTTTGAAGATTCCTTTTGTATTTACTGGAAATTCTGCCAACAGTGTTGGCAGTTTCTTGTCAGCTATAAGCGTACGTTCATACGAACCACTATCGATAAGCTTTTCAAGTTCTCTAGCGGAGTAATTACCCTTACTACATAGTCCTAAATAATATTTTCTTTCGCTTCCTGTTTTAGTTTTAGACATTATATGTATATGGTTAGACCAGGTAATTTCTGTCAACACTGATGGCAGTTTTATATCATCCTTATATATTTCATAAAATTGTTTCATTCTCCAAAGATTTCTTGTAGAAAATCCTTTAACTCCTTGAAATTCTTGTAATATGTCTTTGCTAAGCTTTTCAACAATAGATTTACCCCAGCCTTCTTGAGTTTTAAAAAAGAGCATATGCCCAATTTCCCAATATAAATTGATTATCTCTTTATTTACTGCTTTAAGTGCAACAAATTGAGCCGTACGTATCTTTTCTTTTATTTGACCTAAAAAGCCAATATAACTTTTACTTTCAACCAATGAATTATTCATATCTTTATCTCTTACAACAAAATTAATAAAAAATCTTTTATTTATAAAGGAAATCATTACCATAGTATCTATAAAATGATACAATGAAATCTATAACTATAAGAAAAACACCAAAAACCCTGACAAACAAATTCCTATCAAAAGACAATTTTTGGAACCTTATGTTCTGGGTCATGTTTGTTGCTGGTTTTGTGCTATCTAGCATATTTGAAATGCCACTAATATCCTGGGCCAACCTTTTTGTCACTCATACATAGTCTCCAAAAAAAACAAAAAATATCCTTAAACAAAGATGCCATCTTCGTGAATTCTGAAGACAGCTCTTAAATGGTAGATACCCAATATATTCTGTCTGGATGCTCATTTTATCTATTAGCTTTTCCTTTATATAAGTTAGAAACATACAACCATACAAATTACGCAATGACTTGTTGCGTAATTTATATCTAAGACAAAAATCTAACAAACATGTGCATATAAACTAAATTCAATATCTCGAAAGTTTCTCTCTTATTACCCAATTATTCATATATTTTTCTGCTATTTTCTTATCGTGAATTACTACAACATTCTCAGAATTACGCTTGTCCGCAGCCTCTGTGAAGTTAAAACTACCTGTTACTACAGTGATTTTATCTAGAATTATAATTTTATTGTGCGCAATACCAAGAACTTTATCCCTTATTACTTCAATCCCAGCTCTTCTTAAATTCTCTACCACAGATTTCTTTTCCGAGAAGTTACTTCTATCAAGTATAGCCTTTACTTTAACCCCTCTTCTACTTGCTTCAATAAGCTCATCTATGATTACTTTCGAAGTAAGACCATATGCCTGCAAATAGATACTCTCTTGTGATTGTTCTATTTGTTTTGCAATAAACTCTGTACAGCCTGAAGGAGGTGTAAAACAAATTTGTATGTTTTCAGAATCGGTTTTAAATCTACTCCATCTATTAATATCATATAATTCTGAGTATCCAATGCCCAGAAGCAGACCAATAATTATCCCAAATAATAAGTTCTTGTATCTTCTTATCATCTCGTTTTTATCATTTTATTTTTCATTATTTATAAACCAATATACCAATTATTTAATAACTCTTCTCACAAAACTTATCTTTTATGCAGCAGCTACTCAAAACGTATCATCATCAGCCACAAACTCTTGAAATACTTTGCTTCTGGCTCATAGATATGCTAGAATTATACAATCAATAAAACTAATTTATGACTAAAAATCTCCTTACCAAAGATAATTTCTGGAACCTGATGTTTTGGGTAGGAATCGTTCTAGCAGTTTTTATTAGTGAACTGCTCTCAAACATATCTAGCCTCTTAAGTTTACTATGTATTGTACTATCTATTCTCTTTGTTCCTAGTAGATTAACTAAACTCAACAAAGTGGAATACACAAAGGATAAAATATTTCTAAATTCTCAAAAAGAGAATCTTAAAGAAAGATTACCAACAAAATTTCCTGTAGTTTTGTTAATCAACTTGATAATATTTCCTATTATCCTATCTAGATATTTTAACGCCTTGAATATTTCAGTTATAATTGGCTTAGTACTTCTTTTACCTACTTTATACTTCGTAATAATTAACTGCCCAATTTCAATTCTATTTAATATTAATGCTTGGACGCCAGAAATAGCAGGATGGAAACTAGATGAAAATACCACAACTGGTACGAAATATAACAATATATTTGATATCTCAAATCGCTCTTCGTCCCTACGTAATTTCATGCATGAAAATCCAATTACAGATGCAAGGTGGTCTGGTTCAAGCATTAATATACACAATCCAAATCGTAAGGATTTTTCATAAAATCTCTCACCTATCCATAGGCACTTGTTTCGCTACAGACATTGTAGTTTTTTTGCCAGCTTTAGTATCTTGAGTAGAAGGGTTCGTAGGCCCTCCACCTCCAATCAACTTACCTATTTTCCCTTGCCCTATTCTATCTTTTTCATATTGATTTATTCCGGATCGTCTTTGTTGTTCCACCACTTCATGTTCTTGCTTTGCTGTCTCATATCTTTGGCTATTACTACTCATCATATCATCCACTTTTGACTGAGTTTTGTTTCTCACAAATCCAGTATCAGATGGATTAATCCCCTGCTCTGCTGCGGTCTCTCCTATATCCTCTATATAATCTCTTTCCACATAACCTTGGTACTGCTGCGCTGACATATTTAATCTTTCTTGCGGATTTCCATGTTCGAACTTTTCTTGGTGTTCTGACATTTCATTACCTACAAGTGATAACACCCTGCTTGATACCATATTATTCCATACTCTATCTACTCTTGGATCATGGCCCTCTATCATTCTATGTGCTTCTTTTTGTGATACACCATAGTAACTTGCAACAGCTTTTTGTACCTCATCATACATATCCTTATCATGAGAACCATCACTAGACTGCACTCTTGATAAAGCTCTATTTAAACTTTCAAGCCTATCAGATTGCATGTTCATTGACCTCTCAGCTGATTTCTGCTCTTCATAACTTCTCCTAACATCATCACTATAACTCGTATCAATATTATTTGATCTTGCAAACTGCTCACTCGATGCGACTTTTACTACGTTATTATAATCTTCTCTAGTAAACTGCTCTCTATTTAATTGATTATCATCTCCAAATGATTGGCTACTATTATTACTTAGCGATATATTACCATCTACTCCAATGTTGATATCCCCTCCAAGCTTGCCTAAAGCACCTATAGTACTTCCTCCTACTCCTATCTTATCAAGACCTGTTTTTATCATTCCTCCAGCTAATTGATCAGCTGAAATACTAACACCTCCTTTAAGTGCCATTGTTGCTGCTTGATCATATCCATACCCATATTGCTGCCTAAGAGTATGAATCTGATTAACAGCCTTTTGCATAGCTATCCCCTGCTCTCCAGCTTTCGAATAATCAAACGTCTCTCCTTGACTTTCTCTACTTGCTAAATTTGCTACAAAACTCGCAGTTTTACCAAATGTTGATCTCTCTGCACTGTGAAATGATGCTTGTTCTGATGCAAGCATATTTCTTGTATCAGATATATTATCTGCTATTTGTGAAGATTCTCCGCTTCTTAAATTAAATTTTACACTACCTCCAGACATAGTAAGGCCAGCTCCACTCTGGATCACAGTATTGCCATCTGGTAGTATTCTTTCAAGACTACCATCTGTATTCTGAATTTCACTAGCACCAGCTCTATATGATGCATTAAAATCCGTCTTAAAGCCTTGCTGCATAGCAACCTGCATATTACCACTTGAGTAATTATCAAAACTCTTATTACCTGATACTACTTCTTGTGCAACATTTGATGCTGCTTGAGTAGATGCTCCGGTGATTGTGCTTGCAAGGTTTATGAAGCCACTTACTCCACCCTGAACTACACTAAATGCAAGATATGGAATAACCATCTGAAGACCAGATGCTACAGCTACTATCTTATCAGAATAATCTCCTACTTTACTGTAACTTGTAAAACTCACAACACCTTGCGCCATATCTCTTATTTGACTTGCACTATAAAGATCTATAAACATATTTAATACTGCGTTTAGTGCAGGCCAAAGCTGCAATGATGCTACAACAGATAAATAGCCCATATACTTAGTAAATCCATTTCCCATTAGCATAAGTGGCACCATAAATATAAATGATGCGTAAATTATCTCTTTAATTACAGATAGAAGTATAGGTAAATACATGCTTGCAAGATCAGCTGATATCCTCCAGTTTGATTCTTGAGTCATAGCAGCTCTTGCAAATCCATAACTTCTTGCAAAATCAGACATAGAATTAAGCATCATATATTGCCTTAAACTACTTTCAGCAGAAACTGTACTACCTAAATATTGACTAAATACATTTTCTAAATTTTGTTTGAAAAAACTTCTTGGAACTTGCGCACCTCTTTGCACGAAAGCTCCTGTAGCATTTCTAGCTAAACTAAAATCAGTTTTTAAATATCTAGACTTTAATCCATCAATTTCAGTTTCAAATGCTGGAGCTATTACCTCGCTAGCAGCCTCAAAACATGTTCTTAATTCATGCCTATTTCCTACTTTCATTTCTACTCGTCTAAGACGACTTGCTCTTGTACTCACTAATCTCCACACATCATCTGTTTGAAGTAAATCATTTACTGTATATTTACTTCCCAGAGCAGCATCCATCATCACGCATCTTCTAAAGAACTTATCCATATTATGAGCAAACTCAGGGGTGTTTATTTTAAAGTTCCTAGCTTCTTGTAAAAGCCTTGCTCCAAACACCATTCCATACTCACTATAATTACTACTACCTGCCGCAGTAAAGGCTTGTTCAAACGCATTTGTTAAAATAAATCCAAAACTCTCCATAAAACCTATAGGTACAGCAAACCCATAAGGTAAGTTATCTACCTTATCTCTTTGTTTAGATATGCTGTCTTCAATAAACATCTCAGTTCTTGGTATCAATAATGTATCGATTACAATAATCATAGCAATGACTTTCATTATATGAGAACTCGATCTGCCACCAGCTCCTGCATAAGCTGCTTTTATACCGTAATAAGACGTTGCAACTATAGCAACTGTTTTAATCATAAGATTTGCAAAGCCACTATTCATAATCATCGCTATGCCATTTAATACATAAAACATCGCATCTATATGACCATAAGTATGAATTGTAAGATTCATTTTTCTCTCTTTCTTTATTCCTTATTTTTCTTACTTTTTACTTTTGCATGAATGATGTCATATTTTTAATACTCCATATGCTGTATCATTTTACCGAATGTAAATTCAAATTCCTTCTTTTGTAATTCAAGTCGCTGTTTTACTTGGGTTATAATCTGTAATTTTTGAAATGCTCCAAATTTAGCATCAGATAAGAATCTTCTGATGCTCTCAGTATCATCTATGAAACTTTTAATTACAACATCATCTACTTGCACATGCTCAAGAGCCTGTACATTCGCTATTACTCTGTTTAACATGCCTTGCAAAAAGTTTGTAATTACATCATAACAAACAACTTCTACAAACTCTCCCATCCTCACCATGTAATCATCAGTATTAGTCTTAGTAGCTAGCTCCATCTCAATGAGGTTTAGAATTGGAATACTCGAGAAGGCAAGTAAGGCCTCTTCTTCATCGGTAAGTGTAGGATTATCTACTTTAACTTTTTCTATCAGGGATTGCATAATCCTTGATACATTCCCATACAATGTATCTGTAGGTCCAAACGTAGTCTCTTCAAGCCTCGGATTAAGACACTTATCAAGAGAATCACATGCATAAAGCTGAATTTTAGAACTACCACTGCTACTACCTATATATTTCTCAAGTAAATCCTTGTCATGGAGAAGCGTTGGTTTAGATGAAAAATTATATCTACCTCCTTCTTTTTTCCCTATGATAGTACCACTAACTGACATCATTAATTCTTTAAGCTTAGTATCAGTTGCAGCAACACCTCTACTTCCAAAAGCCTTCCACACAAGATTAAACTCGTCCCCTAGCATAAATTCAAATTCTCCGCTAGAGGCACGGACTACGTCCCCTGCTGTGTCCTGACATCTTCTTGTAGTATCAAACATATCTCTACTACTACTTCTAATGTTTGACTCCATCATACATTGTTGCTTCTCACCAGATACAAGTTTACCAAGAGCACCAGACGCTATGTTTTGTGCCATCGAACATTGATTCATAGTAAGTCCATTTATATCACGAGCTATTGCTTCAAGGTTTGACATAATATCTTCACACTGCGGACATGCTGTCTTTATGCTCATCTTAACAAGATAAGCACCACTTGCCCTTGCTACTTGCTTTAAAAAACTACTAAATTCTGGAGCTGTAATATAAGAAAGTGAACCAAACCTAAAATCACCAGATCCAGTGCAAGCATCAAATTTAAGTCTTGGTGTTTGAATAAAAATAGGCTCTAACTCCTTAGGTTTTGGACCCCTTAGTAGTATAGATCCTGAGGTCATATAACTACCTTGTTGATCCTTAATAATAGCTGCCGAATTTACGTTACTCATACCTCCATCTGGCGATGCATACTTTACCAGAGCATTAAGTGGAGATGCATAAGAAGAATGTGTAGTTACTAGATTTAGATAAGTAACTAATAATATGAGTGCACAGAAGCAATAAGCAATTCTATTCATATTTTCTTCTCTTTCTTATATTCTCATTCATATTAGGTAACTTCGACTTACGGCTACTTACATATTCAATAGCAAGTCCTGCATATTCTTCCATTTCGGTCATAGAAGCATAACCTCTTATAAACTCAAAAGCCGATTTTCCGTCTTTAGATACAACAACAACTGCGGGAGTAGCTTCTATCCCAAGAAGAGAAGCTAGGTCAGACATCTTCTTCCCTACAAATAATCCACTCAACCCACCATCTATACTTGCTTCTTCTATTTTAAATCCAAATTCACTAGCAAATCTCTTTAGGACAGGAGCAAACTCCTTGCAATAAACACAATTGCCCTTAGAGAAAAAAACTAAATCAAATTCTTTAGCAAAATTTTTAATTTTATCCTTAATCTCTTCTTGTTCCATTTTGCGTTTAAACTTTACTGCGTGCACGTTTTCTGGATTTCTTAATTTGTCGAAATACTTAGGATACATAAACTTTGCCTGCCTCTGAGCACTATCAAGAGCTAACGCCCTCTCCCACATCTTTTCTTCAAGTTTTATATATTCCATTACATTTAGAGGTGTAGGACGAGCTATCATGATATCCCTGCTTTCATCCATTTTTCTCTTTAGCTCTTTTATCTCTCTTCTTGCTTGCTCGGCAGTTATTTGATCTTCTTTCTTATCTTGATTTTGTTCTTTGTTCTTGTGTTTTATTTCTGATGGCTTTTCTTCAAACCATAGCCATCCTCTATATCTTTCTCCTTTAAAACCTTCTGAATTACGTGCACTAATCGAATCAACTTCTATATTGGCTAACGCACCAACCGCAAAACCAACTAAGAATGCCGTAACTAGCACGTTTAGAATTAATGACTTGGTTTTCTCAATACAAGAAAGTTTATTCCGCATATTCACCTTCATCTTGAAGCTTACGAATTTGCAACGTATTTAATCCTGAAATTTTACTATCAGGATTGAGTTCTAGATTCGGTTTTTCTTTATCAACTTTTTTGATATTCGGAATTGATCCTGTAACTCTTGCTCCTATGTCACCTACATTTGGTACCTTCATCTTGTTCTTCATATCAAGAACAAATTCAGATAAATCTAATCTTTCAAAATCAAGTCTAGTAATTTCAGAAAGTGTAAGTCCTCTACAATCAGGATGCTCTCCTGATCCAAAACTCATTCCAAGCTGCTTTCTAGCCTCAACCTGGAATACCTTGTTAAGCATATTTGAAAAACAACAAAACTTATGTTTATTAACATGAAATGGCTTATTACCACTTGTAGTTTTGCCTACATATACACATAAATTTTTTTCTCTTAAATCTTGAAGCTTCCTCTCATCAACACTACAACTTGCTCCAAGCTCATTTCCCCACCCTTTGACCTTACAACAATTAAGGTAGTCTGCTGGTTTCTTCACACAACTTTGAAAAAAACCTTCAAATAATTTAAATCCCATATCCCTTGCGCCTGCTGTTTTACTTACAGCATAAAGTTGAGATACAGACTTCATCATATCCCAGTCCATCTCGTAACTTTTATCTACGCAGTTACCATCCATACAAGGAATCCCTCTACAAACTATTTTACTTGCCTCCTCACCTGTAGGCGTATATTTTACCTTTGCTTTGTCTAAATAGTCTGTAGTTCTTCTCTTACATGAAAACTCTTTCTTCTGATTTACGCAATTACCATATCTATCTCTGAGAAGACATTCCTTTAAACCAATCTCGTAGCAGTAGGATAAAGTACTGCAGTCATTTTTAGATGGAATAATGCATGTCTTACTATAACTATATTGCCAGCAATCTTTATGTATCCTAACTCCATCTATAACCCTCCATCCTCCAGACGATGAGCAATATTTTTCTGAATCACTACAGCTAAAACCTGGATTAAATGAAGCAGCAGTAGCAATACTACAGAAGCTACTTATTGTAATTACAAAAATCAGATTTAAAGTAAAAATTAGTTTCTGTGAGTACATTGCTCCTCCCAGATTTCATTCCAGCTGTTACACGCATTTACCTTTGCACTAAACTTAAGCCATATTCCGCCTCCACCGCCAACTATTAGTCTGATATCAAGACTATTCTCTCCTTCTTTTAAAAATCTTCTAAGATCAATATGTGTAGATACTACTCTCCATTCAAACTGATCAGCACAATGCACCAGCTCGCTTCCATCAATAACTACTCCATAATATGGGAATAGATGAAATATACTGCCTGCTCTTATATCATAAATAGTCTTATCTCTTAGTAACTCTAGTCTATCTCCTCCAAATGGGCCTGCAAATATCTGATGCCCATTTATAGTGACTCTAACAAAATCGTCATAACCAATTTCTTTAAGAACAAACTCGCTTACTGTTTCAAGCTCATCTATCCTGAAATTGACCTTATAATCATATTGTGTCCCATGACCTCCTGCTTGAGTAAAATTATAAGGCCAGCCAAATGTAAGGATACCACTTGCTCCATCATAGGATTTAGGAAGTGATGTGAAAAATCTACTTCCTTCTAGTGGTACAGAGAATTTATGTCTGCAAGTTAATTTAAGATTTGAGCTGCAGTTATAATTATTCCGTGGTTGTTCACAAAACTTCTGGTCATACTCAGTCTCTTTTGTCTCCTCCATTTCTATTTCAATATGATATGGATCTTTTATCTCATCTGCTTTTTTAATTTCCCTACAATCTATTCCTATATCTTTTAAAGTCCTTGTAAGCTCTCCAAGTTTTACATTTGTAGCCGATACAATTTCATCAACATCTCTCTTATGAGCTATACTACCTAGTGATGTTGTATAATCTGTCTCAAAATCATCAAAATAAGCATTTTCTGGCTTGTTTCTTTCCATTCTACCCTCCACTTCTAGGTAATTTTCATCTATAGAACTAAGTCTTCCTTGGTCAATAGATAGTTTGCTTACACCTTCAGGTGATAATAAATCAGCAATATTTGGAATTTCTGCAGATCTAGCACCTGCATTTCTTCCTTCTTCAGTTTGGATGTCTAATCCTCTCTTATCAGAAATATAAGTCTCAAATTCACTAGTTACTACATTGGTATTAGTCCTTATAGGAGGCGAAAGAGAAGCAGACGATGCAAGCGCCTTGAAATTAGAAGTTAATGTAATAATGGCTAAAATAAAAACGAGTGATTTGAGCATATTTACCAACCACTCTTTATTTTTGCGAGCATCTTGTTTGCCGCCACTTTCATATCACCACTTGTCT
>Ga0206836_10228_pt1 | contig 12995 bp, 13 predicted proteins | sample Alteio_BWOrgCont_28_FD_152871 | JGI IMG/M metagenome (GOLD analysis project Ga0206836, IMG submission 152871) | Enriched cells from forest soil in Barre Woods Harvard Forest LTER site, Petersham, Massachusetts, United States -... | ecosystem: Environmental > Terrestrial > Soil > Temperate forest >...
CGCTCCCGCCGAGGTGAGACTTACTGTCTCGGTGTATGTTCCCGGACCGAGAGTCTGCAGAACCGTGGGACTCACGGTCAGCGTCAGCGATTCAGGAGAGGTGCCGGTGGCTGGACTTACCTGCAGGAAGTTCGGCCCTCCGTTATTGGCTGCTGCGCTGGCTGTGATACTCAGGCCGGAGGTGGAACTGGTGATCGGTACATTCTGTGCTGCGGGCGGCGTGCCGCCAATCTGATAAGTGAATGTCGGTCCGGTGGCGGGCGCCTGGATCAGTGGCAGCGTACTCACCAGCAGACTTACCGGTACCGAGACATTCGGGTTGGAGGCGCCGGGCGCCGAAATGTTGATTGTGCCCGTGCATGTCCCGGCCGCCAAACCAGATGTGTTTACTTCCACGTTCAGCGTGCTTGGCGTCGCTCCGCTATTCTGGCTCAGTACGATCCAGTTTCCGCAGTTTGTGGTTTGGGCAAATGCGGTGAAACTGACATTCGCACCAGTACTGCTGTTCAGAGTAAGTGTCTGCGCCTGGGGACTCGACGTTCCGAGCTGGAAGCCGAATGACACCTGTGCGGGGCTTACAGTGACCGCGGGTGTCCCCTGAATTGTCACCAACACGGGTATGGTGATGCCGTTGGTTCCCGGAGCGTTCACAGCGATGGCGGCATCGAATGTCCCGGGATTGCTAATCAAAGTAACCGGATTGACGTTCACCTGGAACGTGCCGGGTAAGCTACCTGCCGTTGGAGTAACGGTCAGCCACGTAGCGCCGCTACTAGTGATCGGCGTTGCGGTAAAGCTCGTGAAACTAGAGGTTGAACTAGTGAGGGATACGGTCTGCGACTGCGACGCCGTACTGCCGGACGGGAAAACGAAGCTGAGCGAATTGGGGCTCGCCGAAACAGGACTCGGAACACCGTTCGCGTTGGCGTTGAGAGTGACCGGAATGGATAAAGTTGTCGTCCCCGATACAACGTTAATAAAGCCCACCGCAACGCCGGAGGTGGGTGCTCCCGAACCGATGGAGACCGTGAGAATCGCGGGAGTGCTGGTGCTCGACGAGGTTGCAGTCAACCAACCGGTCTCCGAATAGGACGACACGGAGAAGTTCGCCGTTCCACTGGCCGTGGAGAGCAGTATGGTCTGGGGCGTAGTGGTGACGCCGGTCTCAGTATTAAACGTGAGCTGCTGTGGGGTAGCAACCACGGGGTTGGTCTGAGCGACCGCTGTGTCGAAGCAACACAGTGTTGCCACAATTAGTCCCAACGAGAGCGACAGGGATCCGGTAATTTTCACGAGTTACTCCAATTTAAGAAGGATTTACTGCACTAAATGGCGCACAGTCTGGCGGGACGCGGTCGCGTGGCTGCACGGAAGTGGGACCATTGCACGCGCGTTTCGGTTTCAAGAAACGTGCAGGCTGTAACCGTGACCCAGGTTTGCACTATAGGTGGCCACTGTAAGTTTGATAGCCTGTAAGCATTCACCTACGGGGGTCTAAGTGTTGAGGATATGCCGAAAATCTCAATCCGAGATTTAGATCTGACAGGTAAGACCGTTTTCATTCGCGTGGACTTCAACGTCCCTCTGGCGCCAGGAGGCCAGGAAATCACGAGCGACAAGAGGATACGTGCGTCGCTCCCGACCATCCAATATGCCCTGGACCACGGCGCTGGCGTGATTCTGGCTAGCCACCTGGGCCGTCCCAAGGGCAAGCCGAATGCGGAGATGAGTCTCAAGCCGGTAGCCGTGCGGTTGGCGCAGTTGCTCGAGCGGCCGGTGAAGATGGCGCCGGATAGCGTGGGACCGGAGGTGGAAAAGATGCGCCCCGCTCCGGGTGAGGTTCTACTGCTCGAGAACCTGCGCTTTCATGTCGAGGAGGAGAAGAACGATCCCGGCTTTTCAAAACAGCTGGCGGCGTTGTGCGATGTTTATGTCAACGATGCGTTCGGATCGGCACACCGTGCGCATGCGTCCACTGTAGGAATGATTGAGTTTGTCCGCGAGGCGGCTTCGGGGCTGTTGATGGACAAAGAACTGGAGTACCTGACTAAAGCCACTAAACATCCGGACCGGCCTTGCGTGGCGATTATCGGCGGCGCGAAAGTATCCGACAAGATCGAAGTGATCGAAAATCTGATGAAAGTTGTGGATCAGTTGCTCATTGGCGGTGCGATGGCTTACACGTTTCTGAAGGCCCAGGCGAAGCCGGTGGGTAAGTCGCTGGTGGAAGACGACAAGGTGGGTCTGGCCAAGGAGTTGCTCGCGCGTTCTGGCGGCAAGATACTTCTGCCGTCGGATCATGTTGTCGTGGATGAGTTAAAGGAAGGCGCACCGTTCGAAGTGGTTCCAGAGGTTCCCCAAGGCAAGATGGGAGTGGACATCGGCCCAGCCACGGTGACCGCTTACTCTGCGGTGATTGCCAAAGCGAAAACGATTATCTGGAACGGTCCCATGGGGGTTTTTGAGAAGCCGCCTTTCGATCATGGGACAGTCGCGCTGGCGAAGGCCGTAGCGGCATCGGGTCGGTAGTGGGGGGCGGCGATTCGGAAAAGGCGATCAAGTCGGCAGGTGTGTCGGACAAGATTTCGCATATCTCCACAGGCGGCGGCGCGTCGCTGGAGTTTCTGGCTGGAATCGAGCTACCGGGCGTGACGGCGCTGCCGGACAAGTAGGTCCTGGATAATCACGGGCGCAAGATCGCGTTGCTCACGCGGGAGGCGGACTCGCAACATGAGCAAATCGGGATTCTGGCCTTGGAGTAACGCTACACCATCGATCGGATCGTCGTTGGCCGTTAGGCCGCCCGTCGTTCCGAGACCCTCGGAGCGACGAGCCGTTCGATACCTTACGAGCCGCTTCGTCTGGAGGATCAACTCATCTTTAGGATATGGCCGAACGTGAAGTTGCTCGCTGGCTCGACATCCGAATTGATGACGCCTTGTACATATGGCCTCTGCGAGGGAAAGACGCGTGCGAGAACTTGAGCCACCTCATACATGCCCGATCCACCGCCGTCAGTCGCCTCGAGTTCTACCGCCGATCCCGCGACGGGAAATAGATCATTGGAATTAATCCCACTCGGGCCAACGAACAATCGACCTCCGCTCGACCCATAGCGCGCAAAACAGTGCCACCCACGGGGAGCCAGTACGCCAAAACCGCCGCCTGAGGTATAGAAAGCGAGCCTCCGCGCCGTGCTCTCCTTAATGCGCACTACGTGATCGGTTCCTTTGGGCGCTTCCCGAGGACCAATTTGGTCTTCTGACGGACAACCAACAAACGGAACACGAACCGTTTGCGCGAACAGCCCCGAAGCGCACAGCGCGACGCAGATGAGAAGCCTACGCGCGTCCATGTTTATCTGTGCTCTCGTTGCACCTGATCAATTATGATCGACGTGAGAGTGCGTAGTTCGCGCGGGAGGCGTACGCGCAGCATGAGCAAATCGGGCGTTTTGCCTTCCAGGGTGGCGACGCCGTCAATCGGATCGTCATTGGCTTTCAGGCGGCTCATCGTTCCGAGGCCCTCAGCGCGCGGCGGGGTTTGAAACTGGACGAGGCGGTCATTCCGGACGATCAACTTATCGTCTGGATAGGGTCCGTACGTGTACGTGCTTGCAGGCAGGTCGAACATCGCGAGCACGCCTTGAACAAATGCCCGCCGGGCCGGGAAAACCCGCGCGATAACCTCGGCAACCTCGAATCTGCCCGACGTTTCGCCCGAGAGATCTTCAACATGCACGGCCGGGGAGGTGGTCCGGCTCCAATCAGCAGCCGTGATCGGCCGTGATAAAACCAACAATTCCGCGCCGGATGATCCGGATGTCCCGAAGCATTGCCAGCCCTTGGGGGCAAGAACACTCAAGCCGTTCGCGGCTTCATAGTGGGCCAACTCGCGAATCATACGTGCATCACCCTGTATCGCCCTGGTGGCTCCCTTCGGTGCCTTCAAGAAGCCTGTTTGGCTGGACGATTCACACCCCACAAACGGCACCCGAACCGTTTGCGCCTGGAGCCCTAAGGCACCCAGCGCGATGCAGATGAGAACCCCGCGCGCGTCCATGGCTATCTGTGCTCCCGTTCCACCTGATCAATTATTATTGACGCGAGACCGCGTAGCTCGCGCGGAAGGCGCACGCGTAGCACGAGCAAATCGGGTAGGAGGTTGGGCCTCGGCCCGTCCCATATCACGACACCATCAATGGGATCGCTACTGGCTTTCAGCCGGCTCACCATCGTGCCAAGTCCATCCGAATGAGCAGGCGTTACAAATTGGACGAGTTTATCGGTCTGGACAATCAACTTATCCATGGGGTAGGGCCCGAATTTGATATTACTCGCGGACAGGCCAGCCGAATCGATAACACTCTGCACAAACGCCTTCTGTGCCGGGAAGGTATGGGCAAGAATCTGAGCCATATCGAATCTGCCGGATCCATTGTCGGCAGAGATGTAGTCGAGTTCTATAGCTGGCCCCGTGATCTCACTGTTTTGGGAGAAGTCCATGGGCCCGACGGGAGGAGGCGCGACCAACAAATCAGAGCCGCTTGATCCATAAGACCCAATGCAATACCAGCCGCGCGGGGCGAGAACTTCGGTTCCGCGGAAAGCTTCCGCGTAATAAGCGAGATTATTAGCAGCTCCCGCGCCTCTCCGAGCTATCCTATCCATGCCTTTTGGCGCTGGCACTTTCTCCGCCTGCCCGAGCGATTCACATCCTATAAACGGAACACGCGCCGTCTGCGCAACGAGCGCCGAGGAGTAAAGCAGAACTAGAACAGCAGCGCGATTGCGCAAATCGAGCCTCCAATGACGGCCCAGGTCGACAATAGCGAATGATCGATCAGGAATCCCGCCAGTGCCGGAGCCGCGATCGCCGAAACAGAATTGAGCGATTGCGTCAGTCCCAGAATCACGCCTTGCTCGGACCGGCCGGCCTTCTGCGTGATCATGCTGGTTACGGTTGGGCGAACGATTCCCGTGCCTGACGACGCCAGAGCGGCGGCCACTAACAGCAGCGGAATCGATTGTGTGAATCCCAGCGCCACCAAGCCAACAAAACCACAGAAAAACCCGGCGCGCGCGAGATTGGTCTCGCCGAATGCCTTCACCAGGCGCCCGATCAGGCCGCCTTGCAATATGATCCCAAGAAAGCCCAGGAAGGCATAGACGTAACCGACTTGCTGCGGTCCGAAAGGATGCCCGTGCCAGGTATAGCGCCGTTCGGCAAACAACGGAAAGCCCGTCATGAATAGCGAGAAGGCCATGGTGAACGCGAAAAATTGCCACAACAGCGGCGCCAGGCCGGGCTCGCGAAAGTAGCGCACGTAATTTCCCCAATCGAGCAGGGTGAACTTGCGTGGAGTAGCGTTATCCGCCATCGCCGGAGTGACGGTCGGCAGCAAGAAATACGTGCAGACGATGCTCGTCGCCGAAAGCCCGGCGGCCACCAGGATGGGGTATTGATACCCGTACTTCGACAAAAATCCGGAAAGGCCGGGGCCGATGAGGAATCCCATGCCGAAGGCGATGCCGATCAGCGCGAAGGATTTCGAACGGTCCTCCGGCTTGGTGACGTCGGAGATGTAGGCCTGGGCCAGCGATAGATTGCCTGCCGTGAGCCCATCGATAGCGCGGGAAAGAAAAATCAGCCAGAGCGCGTTCGCGTAAGCCAGAATCAGGAAGCCGATGAACGTACCCACTTGACTCACCAGCAGCAGGGGACGGCGGCCCATGTGGTCCGACAGGCGCCCCAGCAGCGGACCCGCCACCAACTGGCACAAGGCATATAAGGAGACCAGCAATCCCACCACGGCCGGCGAAGCGCCATAGTGCTCCGCATAAAACGGCAGCAGCGGAAGGATGATGGTGAGTCCGAGTACGTCAACGGAGACGATCAGAAATATCGGGAGAAGCGGAGATTTACGCAAGAGAAGAAAGTACGATGGTAACAGATGGGGCGCGGATAACTATGGCGGATCAACTTTTTCTTTCCTATTGGCTGCGGAACTATAGCGACGCCACAATGCTGAGGAACTACGAGAAGCTGCTCAGGCTGTTTCCCTTCTCGCGGCTGGCCAACCAGCCCAGCACGTTCAAGATCATGGCAGTGGATCCCACCGAACCTGTCGTGGCCGAAATCCCCTACCCGCCGCCCGTCCCGATCGACGATGTGCTGGCGGTGGCCAAGGATTTCCAAAACGTGGATGCGTCCTACCGGCTGGAAACGTGGTGGGACCTATGGCTATACGAGGGCGAATGGAAGCTCGCGCCGGCTCGGGTGGCGTTGTGCTGCTTTGGTCCGGAATTCAACCAGAGCCCTAGCGCGGTTCCGCGCGCGCTGGATGTCCCGCGAACTTCGGTGCTGGCTTTTCCCGGTCCCGACGAGGACGCGGCTATCGGCTGCGCGCTCGAGATCGAATTCGGTATCGACGCCAATTTTCTTCCGCAGCCGGACTTGCCCGATAGCCCACACATGATCGAATCCAATATCAAGAGCCTACTCAAACTGGTCCATGATCTGGATGACGCTTTGCCTGTGGAGACGCGGCGGCTGTGGTCGGAGTCGGGCGAGAACTTCGCCGAGAAGCTGCACCAGGCGCTGACGGCGGTGTCGGAATAAAGATCAGTGGGCCGCGGCTGAAGGATTGCCGGGATGCCCATTGAGCAAACTCCGAACCGCTTCCGCCAGCATTTTGGGCACGAAGGGCTTCTGAAGGAACGCCACTTGCTGCTGCAGCGAATTCGGAAGATTCTCGATGAAGAAAGGCGATCCGCTGCAAACCAGGATGCGAAGGTCCGGCCGTATTTCCAGCATGCGCGTGAGCAGCGTGTCGCCCGGCATGTCGGGCATGCCGAGGTCCGCGATCACCATTCCATATCCGTCCGGCGCCGTTTCAAAATTTCGCAGCGCATCCACGGACCGCAGATACGTTTCCACTTCAAATCCGAGCCGCTGGAGATATTTCTCGATGAGCTGCAGCAACGGCGGCTCATCTTCTACCAGCAATATTTTGACGGGATCGCCGTTCACCACGTCACCGCTGAGGTTTCACCCAGACTGAACGCAACTCCCAGGCTAACGCGGTTGGAATCGTTTTCCAAAAGTGCATCTCCTATCGGGTAATTTGTGGTGTAGTGACGATAATCATAGCGTACATCGAGATAAGTGCCGCCCGTCAACCGATACAACACCTGAATCCCGCCCTGCAAATTTGCGTACTTGCCCAAAGCCTGCCCCAGAGCCGAGAGTTGATTGTAACCGGCGTTGAAGCGCGTTTGCAGGGAGCGGGTGGCGATATAGGAGTAATGGACGGCTCCAGAAGTCTGCCGGGAGGTTAGATAAAGTCCGTTTCCTGGCGTAATAGTGCTGGAGTAGTCGAAAATCAACGACCCGGCTTTCAGCCGGCGCATCAGGCGGACCTCAGCCACCGGCAGATACCGAACGCTGGTAAAAGTGACTATCGCGTAGGCTTCCCCGATAAGCGCCACAATAGCCGGATCCAGAGCAACCTGAGTCAGGCCGAGCATATTTACGCGAACCCCACCGCCGAGCGTGCTCAGTTCCCATTCGCGTGTGAGCCGAACCGAATAGCCGAGGTCGGCGGTTTCCAGGCGCGAATTTCCAAAGGTGTTCTGAAAACCAAAGTAGGTGTTGCTGTAGAGAGCGGAGATGGTTTGCCGAGCCGTAAGGCGGTAGGCCGCGCTCGCCCGCGCATTGTAGCCATTCAAACCAGCCAGTAACAGGGACGCCCTTCGAACCACGAATCCGTCGCCGCCGAAATCGAAGGTCAATCGCGCGGTGGGACGCCAGGTCAGGTCCACTCGCGACTGCAGATAGTTCGTCCGGGTATCGAACAGCTCAGCGGCAGGGATGCCAATGCGATCCAGGCTTGCCAGAGGAAAGTAGGAGAACGTTCCATTGGTAAGAGTGGTGGTGCCGAGCGTGTTCTCCACATCCAGGGTGAGATGGCGCAGCAGCGCCTCCCGGTAATTGACTTGTAGAAACTGGTCCAGGCCGTCGAAGGCCGGCGCGTTGGTGTACTGCCGATAGGAGCCTCGATACTCGGCGCTCAGTCTGCCGCGCCGCCAGCGATGAACGGCGTTGGCGCCGAAGTCGGCTTCTTCACCCAAACTAGCGACCATCGCAACGGCCTTTCCCTGCCCGGATGGAGGAGCGGTGAGTCCCGAATCATAGACCCCGATAATCTGGGCGTAGAGGCCGAAAGCGTTCATCGCGCCTTTGGTTTCCTCCGACAAGCCGTCACCTTGGGTGAGCACTGCCGGTCCAGCGGCGTTGGACTCCGGCGCATTTGGCGCAGTGGGAACGCTCGGCAGCTCTGCATCCACGGAAAAGCCGTTGATCTCGTAGGCTCCCGCGGCCCGAGCATATAGAGCGAACCCGTCCTGACGGTTCAGTACGGAGGAGCTTTCGTAAGTTGGTTCCTGCTGTTCCCGCGCGCCAGGATCAGGCTGGTCCTGCGCCGGAGCGAGGCCGGCCGCCAGCAACGCCAGGAAGAGGATTCTGGATACCAGCCTGCTCGTTCCTTGATTGCAGACTCAAGTCTGACGCCCCGGCCGCTATGTGTCAAGCGCGTCACTTTCAAACCAGAAGGGCTCCGCTATCATCGGCGTATGCGATTCCACACCGAATACCTGAAGTTCCAGACCAAGCAGCACCGGCAGTACATCAACATCACAGGCGAAGTGGATGCCGCGCTCAAGAAAAGCGGGATTCAAGAAGGCATGATCCTGGTTTCGGCCATGCACATCACCGCGGGCGTCTGGGTGAATGACGCTGAAGACGGCCTGCTGGCTGACATTGACGAATGGCTGGAGAAACTGGCGCCTTTTCGCGAGAACTACCGCCATCATCGCACCGGCGAATCCAACGGCGATTCGCATCTGAAAAGCTTAATGGTGCATCACCAGGTGATTGTTCCGGTAACCGACGGAAAGCTCGATTTTGGGCCCTGGCAGCAGGTTTATTACGCCGAATTCGACGGACAACGGCCGAAACGCGTCATTATTAAGGTGATGGGTGAATGAAGCTTGAAGCGAGGAGCGCACAGCGCCGGACGCGTTCCCTTGGGTGAAGTAAACTATCGCGCCCCCTGCGGTGTCTAATGACTTGTGCGCGTTTACTGGAGAGCCGCTGAAAGGATTGTCATCCAGCGGGCATTCCTTCCATAGGAGCTATATGCGACGAATCCTTCCTCTGCCGGCTAGCCTGGTGTCCTCGGTTATGTTGTTCCATGCCTGGGGCGCCGACATTCCCATCCGCGAAGTAATTCTTTACAAAAGCGGCGTGGGGTACTTCGAGCGCGGCGGCACGCTGCGGCCGGGCGAATCGGCGCGGCTGGATTTCAAGGCTTCCGACATGAACGATGTGCTGAAGTCATTGACCGTCTCCGGCCAGAACGGCAATAAGATCACCGGCCTGCGCTACGATTCGAGCGAACCGCTGGAGCAGAAGCTGGCTGATTTTCCGTTCAAGCTCGAGGGCCACTCGTCGCTCGCGTTGTTTCTGGATCAAATGAAAGGAGCCAAAATCGAACTGAAGTACGGTCCGGAGACCATCAGCGGTACCATTATCAGCGGCCGCGTGGTGAATGCAGACGATAAGCAGCCGGAGCGCGAACAATTGGTGGTTTTGTTGGATTCGGGCGACCTGCGAACCCTTGACCTGGCCGCCGCTGGGTCCATGCGCTTCGCCGATCCGAAGCTGCAGACCCAGCTTCGCGACTACCTGACCGTCGTGAATCAGTCGCGTTCCACCGACAGGCGCGGCATCTACATTGATTCATCGGACGCCAAGGAACGCCAGATCGCTGCCAGCTACATGCTTCCGACGCCCGTCTGGAAATCCAGCTACCGGCTGATCTTCACCGATAAAGCTGAACCGACTCTGGAGGGCTGGGCCATCATCGACAACACCACCGGCGAAGATTGGACCAATGTACGGCTGGCCGTGGTGTCGGGCCGTCCGGTGTCGTTCATCAGTAATCTTTACGCGCCGAAGTATGTACCTAGGCAAACCGTGGAATTGCCGGAGGATCGAGCGGCGAATCCGGTGGTCTACAACGGCACGGTGGCGGAGCTCGGCACGGGTAACGCGCCCCGGGCGGCACGGTTAGGCGGAGTGCTTGGTGGCGTGGCTGGAAGCGCTACTAGTGGTGGTTTCTTGGCCAGCCCCAAGGCGCAATTCGAAATCGCGCCCGTACGACCAGAGATCGCAAGCGACGTAGCGGTGAGTGTCGGTTCGGGCGATGTTGGCGAGCTCTTCGAATATCGATTCTCGACGCCCGTCACGGTGAAGAAGGATGAATCCGCCATGCTGCCCTTTGTGCAGCAGCCCATCGGCGCGCGCAAACTACTGATTTACTCGGAAAACTACGGTGAGCATCCGATGAACGCCGCCGAGTTGAATAACTCTACTTCGCAGACATTGGATGGCGGCCCGATCACTGTCTTCGACGCCGCCAGCTATGCCGGCGAAGCTCTGATGACCACGCTGAAGCCAGCCGACAAACGGCTAATCAGTTACTCGGTGGACCTTGGCACGCGCGTCTCCACGCAGTTCGATTCCAGCCGTGAGCTGGTGCGCGAGATTCACGTGAATCGGGGCATCCTTACCGCTCGCCTGGCTATGGATGAAACCAGAACATACACCATTCGCAATGTCGATCAAAAGGCCAAGACGCTGATCATCGAACATTCCGAGCGGCCGGGTTATAAGCTGATCACGCTGAAGCCTTCCGAGACCACCTCCAACGCCTATCGCTTTGAAGTGAAACTGGGGGCGGACAGCACGCAGAAATTCCCGGTGGCCGAGGAGCGGGTGTATGACACCACAACTTCCGTCTCCAGCCTGACGCCGGATGTACTGCTCACTTACGTCCAAAACAAGGCGCTATCGGAGACCGCTCGCAATCAGCTGCAGCAGATCCTGGATGCGAAGCGCCAGATTGCCGATTTGGAAACTCAGATGAGGCAGCTGGACAACGACCACAACGGCATCATTAAGGATCAAGCTCGTATCCGGGAGAACATTCAAAGCCTGAACCAGGTGAGCGGCCAACAGGATCAGGTCCAAAGATATGCACGCCAATTGGCGACGCAAGAAGCCACCCTGGCCTCTTCACGAGACCAATGGAGCGCTCTGAGCAAGCAGAAGGACGCCGAAGAATCCCGGCTCAATGCGCTGATTGAAAAGCTGGAGTTCTGAGAAATCACCAAAGGTGATAATAGCCGTCGCGACGTGCTAGCTCCACCGGCAGACCAAACAGCTCGGTCAGACGCTCCGTGGTCAAAAGTTCACTCTTGCGGCCATCGGCAAAGATCCGGCCCTGGCGCAGCAGGATTACACGATCGATTTCGGGCAGGATGTCCGGCAGATGATGGGTCACCATCAAAATGCCGGTGCCGGCCTGCGCCAGTTTGCGCAAAATGTTCCGGAGCTCGAGAGCGGAGCGCAGGTCCAGACTGTTGCTCGGCTCATCCAGCAGGAGCGCCAGCGGATCGTGCACCAACGCCCGGCCGATCAACAGCCGATGCGCTTCGCCCGAGGACATTTCGGTCATCTCCCGCTCCGCCAGGTGCGGCACTTCCAGAAGTTCCAGCACCTGGCTGGTCTTTTCGATCATCACGGGCGTGACTTCGTGATAGGGCTGCAGGCCGATGCTGCTGAAGAAACCCGACAGCACCAATTCGCGGCCCGTGATCTCGCGCGTGCACCGGCGCATCAGGTCGTTCGAAACGATTCCCAGCAACGGGCGCAGCTCAAAGACGTTCCAGGTCTCGCGCCCAAGAATAGTCAGCGAGGAATCGGGCAGCGCCAGCGGGTAGCACTCGCGTGTAATGGTCTTGATCAGAGTCGATTTGCCGCAGCCATTCGGACCCAGGATGGCTACGTGCTCCCCCGCCCCAATGCGGAGCGTAATTTCGTGGAGCACGCGTTTATCGCCCAGCATCACGGAAACTCGGTTAAAGGCTAATAAAGGAGGGTTATGATTCACGGTTCGAGAGTATACTAGCAAACATGCCAAAAAGCGGCGCGATCGCCCTGTGGTTAGTGTTTTGTTCGCTCGCGTTCGGGCAATTGGAATCGAACTCGATCACGGTTAGCGCTTCGAACAACGCTGCTCTGCAGGCGGATCAGGCGGACTTCTCGATCGTTGTGCAGTCCAGCCTCACTACCAGTCTCGATAATGTGCTGACTGCCTTGCAGGGATCGGGAATTACAGCGGCGAACTTGTCGAGCGTGAATAGCGTGCAATTTTTCTCAGAGAACGGCGCCGCTTCCGGTAGCCTCCTTCTGCTTCAATGGACCTTCAGCCTTCCCGTGCCGTTGACGAACACGAAGGCTATAATCGCGAGCCTTACCACGCTGCAGCAAAGTATCGGCGCGCAGAACAGCGGACTGACGCTATCATTCGCGATCGCCGGAACGCAGGTCTCTCCGCAGTTGGCACAATCGCAGACGTGTTCGTTTTCGAGCCTGATCACTAGCGCAACTACGCAGGCACAAAGCCTGGCCGCGGCGGGAGGTTTGACCCTCGGTTCGATAACCGCGCTCGCGAGCTCCACTTCGAATGTCATTGCAAATCCTTATGCAACCGCTCCGCCGTGCGCGATTACTGTGACGTTCAGCTTGTCCAAGCGGTAAAGCCATGGCGAAATTTCTGTTCCTGATTCTGTGTCTTGTGGCCGCTCCGGTTTTCGGCCAGCTGGATCCCCACACGCTGACCATCTCGGCCACACGCTCTACTTATCTGCAGCCGGATGACGCCGTCTTCAATTTGTCAGTCACCGGGAGCGCGTCTCTGACTTTAGATCAGGTGGTCGCCGCGCTATCGACTGTTGGCGTTAATTCCTCAAACCTGACGGGCGTCAACAATACCTCCGCCCCGCCCAACCTGCAGTGGAACTTTAATATGGCGGTGCCTCTCGCCAGCCTGACGGCTACCATCGGATCGCTCGCGAAACTGGAGCAAA
>Ga0206836_10167_pt3 | contig 12940 bp, 18 predicted proteins | sample Alteio_BWOrgCont_28_FD_152871 | JGI IMG/M metagenome (GOLD analysis project Ga0206836, IMG submission 152871) | Enriched cells from forest soil in Barre Woods Harvard Forest LTER site, Petersham, Massachusetts, United States -... | ecosystem: Environmental > Terrestrial > Soil > Temperate forest >...
CCTGCAGGGCATCACCGAGAGCCGATGCCATCACTTTTCCGAATTCTGAATCCGGCAAGAGAGCGGCGAACTGGGAATGACCTTGGGCTTGAGCCGCGGCGACCAGACGCCGGACCTGTTGGTTGGGGGAAATACCGAGAGGCCAGACGCCGGGTTGTGCCTGCGTGACATCATTTGTGAAGGCGAGAATCGGGATATTTGCTGCCTTGGCCACAGGAGCCACGGATGCCGTCTCGGCAGAGGTGAGAGGGCCAATAATCATGTTGTCATCATGAGACACTGCCTGATGAGCCGCCGTAGCCGCACCATCGGATGTGCCCGCCGTGTCCAATACGTCGAGGACCGGGGATTGGCCTTCCGGCAGTGCAAGCTGCGCCGCATGCAAAAGCAGTTGCCCCAGGTCGGAACGCGGCCCCGTCAGGGGCAGCAGGATCGCAACGCGCTGGTTAGGACTTTTAGAACCAGATGCTCCAAACTGCGACGCTCCTGGCGGGATTTGGCCGTTGGAGGTAGGCGGGTACCCAAAGCCCGAGGGCTCTGTATATTGGTCCGCGCATCCAGACATCGCCAGTACGCAGATAAGGAAGACATATGGCAATCGACCCATCTGCCGAGGCTCCCAACGACGCATGGAGCAGCCAGCCCACCCCACCCAAAGGTCTTTTGCTGGTTTCTACACCAATCGGCAATCTGGCAGATATGACGGAGCGTGCGCGCACCACGTTATCCGTTTGTGATGTCGTTCTCTGTGAGGACACGCGACGCACCGGACACCTGCTCTCAGCCCTTGGCATTCACGTCAAGATGGAGACATTGCACGACCACAACGAGGACGCCAGGATTCCGGCCGTTCTTGAGCGCCTAAGGCTGAATCAGATGGTCGCCCTGGTGACAGATGCGGGGACTCCGGTTGTATCGGATCCTGGCTATCGTCTTGTCAGGGCAGTGATCAATGAGGGATTTCCGGTTTCTGCTATTCCGGGCGCAAATGCCGCCGTGACGGCTCTGGTTCTGTCGGGTCTCCCCCCTTCCCCGTTTCTTTTCATGGGCTTTCCAGCGCCTCGGCAGGCGGCGCGCCGAGCACAATTGGCTAATCTACGGTCGGCTGAGAGGGCGGGTCTGTCAGCAACATTAATTTGGTATGAAGCGCCGCACAGGCTGATCGAAATGCTTGGCGATCTTCGAGATGTTTTTGGCAATCGGAGTGCTGCCGTTGCGCGAGAACTGACCAAACGCTTTGAAACTGTCCATCGTGGACTCCTGGACGAACTGCTAGAGCATTTCAAGCGTGAGTTACCCCGTGGCGAGATCACGGTGGTTTTAGGGCCGGCCCCGGATGACGGCCACGACGATCTGGATGATCAGCTTCGAACGGCCATGACCTCCCAAAGCGTCAAGGATGCAGCTGCGGTTGTCAGTGTGGCGACGGGACTGCCTAGAAAGACGGTCTATGCAAGAGCCCTGCAGATTGCTGCAGAGACACCCGAATTATGACGGACACGGTTGGACGAGGGTCGTGCGTCCGCTTGGTGGTAATATCCAGGAGGGACGTGTGAGCGGAACTACCGATCGCAATCAGTACGCTTCTGACAAATCGGTTGCGACCAATACATTTAACGCGTGAACCCGTCACCATATAAGCCAAATTCTACAAATTGAATGAAATGCCCTTGAACCTCGATCGGGAATTCAGCTTTGCACAAGCCGATGGCCAGAAAACAGTTCCGAATCAGTTTGAGCGTGCGATGACGGGAAGCGCCCTTGGGAATTTCAATGGGCGGCGTGTCGGGGCCGCCGTATTATGTTACCCACGACCACGGTACATTGGCACGTCCTGTGGAGGTACCCATACTCCATCGGGCTGAGTGCCCGTTTGCCAAAATACGTCGATGGGAATTCCCCCACGAGGATACCAATATGCACCGATCCTTAGCCAAACCGGGCTCAGCAACGTAACAAGCTGACTGGCAATATCCAGGGTGCAATGCTCATGGAAGGCGCCATGATTTCGATATGATCCCAATAAGAGCTTGAAGGATTTACTTTCCACGAGCCAGGCTTCGGGAATGTAGTCAATCACTAAGTGTGCAAAATCTGGTTGGCCCGTGAGAGGACAAAGTGAGGTGAATTCGGGGCATGTCAGACGAACAAGGTAACCTTTCTGCGTCACCGGATTGGGTATTCTCTCCAGCTTGGCAGCGGATGGATTCTGTGGCGGCGGTGCGTGCTGGCCGAGTATTGTCAGGCCTTCGTATGGTGCTTTGGTCATGATGCGCTGTCCCCCGACTGCCAGCCGGCGCGTACCCCATGCATAAAGCCGGTCAAGTCACCGGCGTTGATCGCATGGCGTAACCCCGCCATAAGGTTTTGATAATAAGTCAGATTGTGCCAGGTCAAAAGCATGGGGCCGAGTATCTCATTCGTTCGGAACAGGTGGTGAAGGTACGCCCTGCTGTGGTTCAGACAGGCTGGGCATTGGCAACTTTGATCCAGCGGGCCCGAATCAGCGCCGAAACGTGCATTCCTGAGATTGTAAATCCCCCCCGAGGTAAAGGCACGCGCAGTCCTGCCAGCTCTTGTCGGCATCACGCAGTCGAACATGTCAATTCCACGCCTAACCGCCTCCATTAGATCATCCGGTGTTCCGACCCCCATGAGGTAGCGAGGCCTGTCTTTGGGTAGAAGTGGCACCGTGAAATCCAGGATGTCGAGCATCGTTGCCTGCCCTTCACCCACAGCGAGTCCGCCGATCGCATAGCCATCAAATCCTATTTTGGTGAGGATCTCAGCTGATTGCGCTCTAAGATCCGGATAGGTACTTCCCTGGACGATGCCGAATAGTCCGTATCCTGCTCGTGGATAGAAAGCGTCCTTGCAGCGCGCTGCCCAGCGCATCGAGAGTTGCATCGAGGACAGCGCGGCGTCAGGGGTCGATGGGTAGGGTGTACACTCGTCTAAGGCCATTGTGATCGTTGAATCGAGGAGGTGCTGTATCTCCATGCATATTGCGGGGGTGAGGCGGTGACGTGAGCCGTCTATGTGAGAACGGAATGTCACGCCGTCGGCGTCCAGCTCTCTCAGTCCGGCTAGGGACATGATCTGGAAGCCCCCTGAGTCTGTCAGAATCGGGCCGGGCCAATTCATAAAGCGATGGAGCCCTCCCATCTCGGCGACCCGTTGCGCCGTTGGTCTCAGCATGAGGTGATAGGTGTTACCCAATACGCAATCGGTGCCTGTCTGACGGACCGCGTCGGCCGTCATGGCCTTTACCGTCCCTGCCGTTCCGACAGCCATGAAAGCCGGCGTCCGGATCCTGCCGTGAGCTGTGTCGATTACCCCGGTCCTTGCAGACCCCAACACCGCTATGGGTTGGAATCTAAATCCCACCTGATCGATTACCGCGTGCTGCATTCGGCGATGGGTAGGTCGATCGGCACAACTGAGGCAAGGGGTTTGATCAGCTGGGACGCGGTCCCAGACGGTTCTTCACGAGGGTAGGAAAAATATCTTGACCGAATGCCCCAAAATATCGTATATTCTTGGATATGATGGCGGCTTAGGCATGCTCACGAGGCTTGAAGCCAACTGGGCTATGGTTGCCCCTTTATTTTCAGCACAAATGGATTAGTTGGACAGCTTCGAAAAAGTCATTTTCCGGAGAGCATTCCTTCGGGGGTCGCTATCTGAATGGGCACACGAAGCTCTTCGCGACTTTGATTTTACGCCCGCCCGGCATCATCAGCTTTTGATTGCAGAGCTGGCTGGGCTTTCAAAAGGGGAATTCAACCGCCTGATGGTCTTGATGCCACCAGGTTCGGCAAAATCTACTTATGCAAACGTTAATACCGATCTCTGGGGCCAGTATATCGATACACCGTCAACAGCGGGTACTTATTATATGTGGGCGGAAGGCACCGATGGTAGCGCCGTAACGGTCTACAGCACACCTTTCGTTGTCCAATGATCATCTAGCCGTCTGGAAAGAACCTGAGGCCTGATCAGAGAGCGATACATGAAACACGCATTCATATTTGCCGGAAAGCCGCGCACAGTTTGAGATTCTCACGATTGACGCGACACGACGACGTCCAATCCGATCGCTGCCGGACCGGGGGATGTCTTCAAAAAAAGCTCCCGCCGGGGAGCGTTGGTGAAGGCTATCAGTAGAGTTGTCGGGGGTAGAAGCTTCCAGACGTCATGCCTGATGTGTTTGTGTTTTCCGAGGAGACTATCAACGAGGCAGAACTCACGAACCGTCCAGCGGTGGCTCGATGGACATGTCCGGGACGCCACTGAAATCGTAGGACAGTGTGACATGCGGGATGAATGCTGGATTGATCTGGTGCCCCATGCCGGCCCGGGTGAGCGCTATGCTGAGGGTTCGTCTGAAATCTCTGAGATCGGCCAATTTGCTGGAGGCTCGCAGTAGGAATTGTCCTCAAGTGCCGCCGATACGGTCGAAGACGATGTCGAACGGCTGCATTCTGACGGTTGCTGCTGCGGCCCGTGCGCCAGGCAGTAGACTGGGCGGGACTTGATCGATGAGGTCCCCCAGATGATGGAGCGTAAGGTGCAGGCGGTTTGTGTCGACTGGCCTTTCCGGCATGATCCCGCGGTCACGCAGTTGTTCTATCAGTCGCGTCAAGCTTTCAGCCGCGTAAGCATCTGTCCAGATACCGAGAAACAACCGATGCCGCGGCTGGCTGGCAAATATCCCTCCGAATGACGGCGGTCGTGATGGGTGCACCGTGGTGATCACCTTCCTTTCCAAAGGCATTAGCTCGCTTATCCGGCTGTTCAAGCGGGCCGCTGCGGTCTTGTCCGACATCGAGCGCAAATCAGCCTCGGAGTGGAAGTCGTTCATTTTCGCCGTCTGCACAATCGTACACACCACCGCAGCCTAGTCCTCATGCCATTGATGCCAGCGAAGAGGTGGTTCTTCCACTCGGGCGTCACTCCACGCAGCGCACTCTCGGCGATGGCTGTTGTCGATATCTAGCCTCGCGTCGGTAAGGAAGCGTGAGGGCCCTTTGCGCCGCTTGAGCGCGTGGTTAAAGCTCTGGTCAGACCGGATTCGACTGAGAACTTCTTGACGATCGCACCGGCCCAATCGAAGCAGCCTTACCCACTTCGGGATCGACGGGAGCGCGGCGCTGGCCGGCCTACGTGATCAATCCTACTGAATTTAACCGATCAGGATCAGAAGCGAGGCTGGATCGCTCTCCTGTTGGAGCCGCATTGGCTAGACTGGCACCAGCGGCGCTGTGCCAGTCCGTCACGTTGACCAAAAGCACCACCTGGGTCGGCGTCAGCGTCATACTCCCGTCCACAATGGACACCCAGACGGAGCGGCCCTTCTCCAGCCGCTTGGGAAAGTGCCAGCCGAGGGAGCTCCACGCCCCCAACGAGCCTCCTTCTGAAGCTGTAAAAGGACGATCCAGAGGCCTGTGGTGTCGGGGACAGCTGCTGGCGCCACACAGGGTCGACCAGACGGTCACCAAAATGGATCAACCTCAGTCATTTTGGGCACCTTCGCTGCCAAGCTGAGTCGAACCACCGATCCGGAAGACACTTCCGCATCTCCCGGACCACCCCCCCTACTAGCTTCGAGGGCTTCTCGAATTTGAACCGCGGCTCGTCCAGAAACACGGGCTGCATCTCTCACATCGTGGGTCTCTTTACACCAGGGTATGAATCCCGCACCCAGACCGCGCCATCACTCCGCGGCCTCTGCCTCGTCTTGATCATCGGCAGTGGACATCATCAGGTTCGCGACCACGCCCGCGTGATCCCGCACCTTCGCCTCAATCGCCTCGGCTAAAGCAGCATGCTCGCGCAAAAACTGCTTCGCATTTTCGCGACCCTGACCAATTCGCTGGCTATCGTAGCTAAACCAGGCACCTGATTTCTCAACAACGTTGGCCTTAACGCCAAGGTCCAGCAATTCTCCGACCTTGCTGATGCCCTCGCCGTACATGATGTCGAATTCGACCTGGCGGAATGGCGGAGCAAGCTTGTTCTTCACAACCTTCACACGGGTCTGGTTCCCCACGACCTCGTCGCGTTCCTTGATCTGACCGATCCGCCGAATTTCCAGTCGAATCGACGCATAGAATTTCAACGCATTGCCACCCGTCGTCGTCTCCGGGTTGCCGAACATGACACCAATCTTCATGCGGATCTGGTTCAGAAAGATCAGCATGCATTTGCTGCGGCTAACGCTGCCGGTAATCTTCCGCAATGCTTGGCTCATAAGCCTCGCATGCAGCCCCATGTGGCTGTCGCCCATCTCCCCTTCGAGTTCCGCCCGCGGCACCAGAGCCGCAACGCTGTCAACAACGAGCACGTCAACCGCTCCAGATCGAACCAACGTATCAGCGATTTCCAGGGCCTGTTCACCAGCATCCGGCTGACTGATCAGAAGATTGTCGACATCGACGCCGAGCTTTCTGGCATACGTCGGGTCCAGCGCATGCTCCGCGTCAACAAATGCGCAAGTCCCCCCGCGCCGCTGCGCCTCTGCAATGGCGTGCAGCGCCAGGGTCGTTTTCCCCGAACTTTCAGGACCATAGATCTCGATAATGCGCCCTCTGGGTAGCCCGCCAATCCCAACCGCAATGTCCAACCCAAGCGATCCAGATGGAATCACCTCGATCTGTTCATCGCCGGCTTTGGCCCCCATCCGCATGATCGAGCCTTTGCCGAAGGCCCGCTCGATCTGAGCCATGGCAGCATCCAGAGCCTTATTCTTTTCCATCCGCACATTCCCTGAACATGACGATCAAATCAACCGGCCATCCCCTATAGGCCCACCACAAAAGATGTGCAACCTATACGTGTCCGTCCACAACCAAATACACCCGAATCGGGGTGTGCTCATTATGTTCTCATTTGCCCGAAACAACAACCCTATCCGGGCCAAACAAACTCGGATGCCCCCACACACCATTGCATCATCCAACACCGCCCCCGAGTCGGACCACCCATAAGCGTCATCGTGGCCTCGAAGAAGCCGGGGCCTTCAATCGAGGCGTTCGCCCTTTGATCTTCCAGACAAACGCTATGATTTCAGCCACAGTCTTGAAATGTTCCGCCGGAATCTCGTCATCAAGTTCGAGCCGGAATAGCGCCCTGGCCAAGGGCGGGTTCTCCACAATCGGCACCCCGTTTTCGGTCGCCAATTCCCGGATCCGTTGCGCAACAAGGTCCGCCCCCTTCGCAATAACAACAGGGGCCTTCCCTAGTTCCTGATCATACAACAAGGCCACCGCATAGTGCGTGGGATTGGTCACAACAACCGTCGCCTTCGGCACATCCGCAACCAGCCGCCGCCGCCTCCTACGCTGCAACCGCCTTATGCGAGACTTTGTAAACGGATTGCCTTCCGTCTCCTTGTACTCGTCCTTCAGATCCTCCCGGCTCATTCTATGGCGCAGCGCATATCGAATCCTGACAATCGCAAAATCACCAATCGCCGCAATCGCCTGAACCGCACCGGCAACCATCAGAAGCTTAAATCCACTGCCCTTTATAACAAGCAACATCGAGTAAAAACCATGAAGCGGCAGTAGAACGACTTCCTTCAGTATATCCCCCAGGACATACCACGTTCCAACACCCATCAGCCCAAGCTTCAGAATAGATTTCGCCAGCTCGATCAATCCATCCGGACCAAACAACCGCTTGACGCCATTCACCGGATTGATGCGCGAAACATTCGGCTGAAGCGCAGCAACCCGGAACAGAGCCCGAGTCTGCGCCAGCGCCGCAATCACCCCCCCCAACATCGCCAACCCCAGGCTCGGCGCACTCAGCTTCATGACGACAACGCCAGCCTGGACCAATCCCCCCCTTTCAATCAGCTGCCTGTCGAAACTCTCCGCGATCAGCCCACGCAATATCGGCAACCCCGCCTGCAGCGCCCAGGTGGAAAAGAACAGGATCGCCGCGCATCCCCCCGAAAATGAAACGAAATTGACGACTTCCCGCGATAACGGAATGTCCCCCTGCTCTCTCGCTTTCTGTAATCGGCGCTGTGTTGCCGGATGGGTGCGATTGGAGCCGCTCATCCGCCCAGCCTCAGTTCATGCCAGGCATCTGGCGCAAGAACTGATCCGCCATCTGGTCCCAGGAAGCCAGAATGGGTCCAATCGACAACATGAAAAGCAGCAGGCCCAGTAATATCTGGCCAGAGAAGGACACAAAGTAAATCTGCATCCGTCCACCAAGTCGTGCCAATTGGCCAACGAAAATATGCCACAACACAGTCATGACAATGAAGGGCGACGCCAGTTGCATCGACAACCGGATCACGGCACCCGTCGCCTCGACACTCGCCTCGGCACTATCGGCCAACGGCAGGACATGACCGATCGGTATAAGACTAAAAAGCCCCACTAAGGCGTGCAACGGAACCATATAAAGTCCCGAGGACAGAAAAAGCAAAGGCGCCACATTATTGAACAACGACCCGATGGCGCTCGACTGCGGTCCCAGATCGACGCCCTGCTGCAATACGTTCGATAACCCGATCATATACGCAATATACTGCCCGGCAGTCGGCAGGACCTGAGTAATCAGGCGCGTCAGCCACCCGAACCAGATGCCCGTCACCGCCTCGCTCAAAATCGTTGGAAGCAGGTCAAGATCCCTGACATGGAGCGCCTGGTCGGGCTGTATGACAACCGGCGTCAACGCCAGGGCAATCCCACCCGAAATGCCAATCCGCGCGACGGCCGGCACAGCCGTCTCCCCAAGACCCGGCATCAGCATCAAAGCCAGTGCCACACGAATGAACACCGGCAGATAAAGCGGCAGCGATGAGCTTATATCCGCAACAAGATGGTTCACGACCCGCCGATCGAAATGATCTGATCGAACAGACCATTGGTAAAATTCGTCAGCACCCTCGTAAAGAACGGGCCAAGGAAAAGCAGGGTCGCGAAAATCACCGCAACCTTCGGAATAAAGGCCAATGTCGATTCGTTGATCTGCGTCACCGCCTGAATGATCGACATCACCATCCCGACGACCAGTGCCGCAACCAGCACCGGTCCGCTGATCTTCGCCATGACAATCACCGCATCATGAATCGCTGCCGCAGCCTGTCCTTCCATGGCGCGTCAGATCGGCATTTTCATGATGTCTTGATACGCCTGGACAACCTTGTCGCGGACCGTCGTCACGGTCGCCAGCGTCAGCTGCGCCCTCGACAGCGCCGTGACAACCTCGGTCAGATTCCCATCACCTGAAATAGCTTTCATGGATTGCTTATCTGCCGTATGGCCAACCTCCACCGCCTGTTCCATCGCCTGTTCCAACGATGCGGAGAAACTGTCACCGCCGAGCGATGAGGACTGGATGGCATTGGGGCTATAGGCCTGCACCGCCGATTGCGGTGTAATGACCATGGTTGGGATGTTGATCATTTCAGTATATCAATCGTTTTATTTGCCATGTTTCTACTCGCTTGCATGACCGACAGATTGGCACTGTACGAACTCTCCGCCTCTCGCATATCCATGATTTCCGTGAAACTGTTCACGTTCGGCGTCTTGACATAGCCATCCTTGTTCGCCGCCGGATTGGCCGGGTCGTATTTCGAGGGAAAATCGCTCGGATCCGTCCCGATATCCTTCACCTGAACCGTCTGTGCCCCGATAGACTGATCCATCACCGCTTCGAAGGAGATGGTCTTCCGTCGATACGGATCCGCCCCTGGATTCGCCGACGTCGTATCCTGGTTCGCCAGATTCTGCGCGACAACGCGCAACCGCGTTGCCTGAGCATCCATCCCGGCCGCCGAAACGGCCATGGCGCCGGTGAGTTCTCCCGCCATGATCAGGCCTTTCCAAGTGCTGTGTTGAACATGCCGACATAGGATTTCCAGACGCTGGTCACCAAGGACTGATCCGACTCCGTATCGGCAACCTTCACCAGTTGCGAATCCAGATTGACAGCATTGCCGTCAACCGACTTGGTATCCGTCGTATCCTTCACCGGTTGAGCGAACTGTACGGGAACCGTCCCAGCCATATGCCCCGCCTGAGTCGTTGTCGGCGTCACATTGCCCGCGCCCTGCAGCGCCGACGCAAACGACTCGACATCGGAACTCTTGAAGTCCGGTGTATTGACGTTCGCAATGTTCGACGCCAGCACGCTCTGCCGCTCCGCGAGCCACGACAGTCGCTTGTTTGCTGTGTTGAACAATCCAATGTTTGTCAGGTCCATGCGCATAACCTGACATCAGGACCTTAATGAACGGTTAACCGCCGCCGCTAACCATTCGTTAAGATTTCTAGCAGTAGGTTCCGCCGAGTTTTGAAGACGGTGGTATGGGTTTGACGCTGCAATCGATCCTGACAGGGTTACTGTCGTTGGCCGGAATCATCGCCTTCATCATGATGGCCGCGCGCCTCATGCGCCATCGATTGAATGCCGTGGCACAGGATCCTTCAAAATCCCTCAAACTGAAGGAGACCCTGGCCATCGACAGCCGACGCCGCATCCATGTCATCGAGTGCGAAGGACACCAGGCCCTGATCATGACAGGTGGTCCCCAGGATCAATTCATGGGCTGGGTGCCATCCCAATGAAACGGATCCTCCTCCTCGCGCTCGCCTTGCTTCTGCTCCTGCCCGGTGTGGCCCTGGCGCAATCCCTCAACCTGGACCTCGGCTCTACCGATCAGGCCGGCGCCACCTCGAAGCTGATCCAGCTTACCGCGCTCGTCACCGTCCTGACGCTCGCCCCCAGCATCCTGGTCATGATGACCGCGTTCACCCGCATCGTCATCGTTCTCTCGCTCTTACGAAACGCCCTCAGCGTCCAATCCACCCCACCCAACACCGTCCTGATCGGCCTGGCGCTCTTCCTCACCTTCTTCGTCATGCAGCCCACACTGGAGCAATCCTGGACCCAGGGCATCCTGCCGCTCACCAAGGGCGAGGTCACGGAAATGGACGGCTTGCAACGCGCCGCCGAACCATTCCGTCAGTTCATGGCCGACAATGTCCGCGAACAGGACCTGAGTTTCTTCCTCAACATCGGCAAAATGCCCGAGGTGAAAAAGGCCCAGGAAGCCCCCTGGCGCGCGATCGTCCCCGCCTTTCTCATCAGCGAGCTCAGACGCGGTTTCGAAATGGGCTTCCTGATCTTTCTGCCCTTCCTCATCATCGACATCGTCGTCGGCAGCGTGCTCATGAGCCTGGGTATGATGATGCTTCCCCCCAGCGCCGTCTCACTGCCGTTCAAACTGATTTTCTTCGTAACGATCGATGGCTGGCGGATGGTGGCGGGCAGCCTCGTGCAGAGCTTCCTGACGGGGTACTGAGCATGAATCACGCGACCCAACAGACCGCTCAGACCATAAACGGTCAGTCCCTGGTCTGAGCGCCCGCCAGCAAATCTCCGTTTAGAGCGCGATCGTTTGAGGTTGATGCCCAGCAGGGCAGCGAACTCAAACGTGAATCGCCCTCTCAACCAAAGATTTAGAGCAAGATTGGGTCAACCTGACCCAATCTTGCTCTAGTGCACCGAAAGCGGGTGCATCTCATTCTGCACGATGGCAGCCATCGCAACGTCGCGGTCGCCCACGACAGCCATCGGCGTGCCATCAGCCGCATGAATGGCAAATCCTGGTGTGCCGTTCAGCATCACCGGCTTCACATAGGCAACCTGCGACACACCCAGCATCGCCAATTGCTGCTCTGTCAGATGGTGGATATCGAATTGTGCGCCGGCAGCGACAACGCTCTCCGCGGCGTCCACCCGATCTTCCGAATTGATGTCCATGATAACTTTCCTTTCCATCCGCGGCCCTTATCCAGGCACCGCCCCGAGGGACTTACGTCCCAGCGACTTACGCGTCGCGCTCGTCATCAACGACCTTGCTGACCTCGGCTGTCGCACGAACCGCCGCCCCCGCCGGCCGCGTAATCGGGATCGTCTTCACCCGAATCTCCGGCTGCGGTTTCGCCAGGTCGATATGCAACAGACCATTGTCCAACCACGCACCGCGCACTTCGATGCCTTCCGCCAGGACAAACGCCTTCTGGAACTGCCGCGCCGCGATCCCGCGATGCAGGAAGATCCGTCCCTGGCTGTCATCGGACTGCCGTCCGCGGATCACCAGTTGATTGTCTTCCTGAGTGATCTGCAGATCGTCCATCGTGAACCCGGCCACTGCCAGCGAGATCCGCAGGCCTGTCGGGCTGATCTGTTCGATATTGTACGGCGGATACCCATCAGAAGAGGATTTCGCCGCACGCTCGATCATCTGTTCGAGATGGTCGAACCCAAGAAACAACGGTGAGGTGAACATACGCGTGGTCAAGCAGGGCCCCCTCCAACGAGCGAAGCGTAAAACCGAAGCCCTTTCTGGCACTCCGGTGAAGCCCTATGTTGGCGTTTCGACCGACCGTTGCAAGTCCCTTCACCATTGCGGCCGCGTTCCAGGCTCGCTATCTCGCCAGTGATGTCTCAACCACCGCTCATCCCGATCCTCATCGCGCCGCACCCCATGCTGAAGGCCAAGGCACGCCCCGTCGGACCGGCCGACGGCGACACCGTCCGCGACCTTATCCCGCGCATGTTCGCCAGCATGTACGCCGCGCCCGGCATCGGCCTCGCCGCGCCCCAGGTCGACCAAAGCCTGAGGCTGATCGTCATCGACCTGGCCCCGGACAACAAGCCGACCCCACGCACCCTGATCAACCCAGAGATCGTCGCCGCCAGCCAGGAACTCGCGACCCGGGAAGAAGGCTGCCTCTCGCTCCCCGGCCAATACGCCGACATCACCCGCCCCGCCATCGTCAAGGTCCGCTACCTCGACGAAACCGGCGCTCGGCAGGAGATCGAAGCCGAGGGTCTCCTCTCCGCTTGCCTGCAACATGAGATCGACCACCTGAACGGCGTGTTATTCGTTGACCACCTATCAGCC
>Ga0206836_10229_pt1 | contig 12913 bp, 14 predicted proteins | sample Alteio_BWOrgCont_28_FD_152871 | JGI IMG/M metagenome (GOLD analysis project Ga0206836, IMG submission 152871) | Enriched cells from forest soil in Barre Woods Harvard Forest LTER site, Petersham, Massachusetts, United States -... | ecosystem: Environmental > Terrestrial > Soil > Temperate forest >...
GCCGCATACGCAAATCCCAGCCCCAGCACCGCGCCCGCACCCGAAAGCACCAGGCTCTCCGTCAACAGTTGCCGCACCAGCCGCCCACGCCCCGCGCCCAATGAAATCCGCAGCGCAAACTCCTTGCTCCGCGTCGCCGCTCGCGCCAGCAGCAGGTTGGAAAGGTTCACACACACAATCAGCAGGATCAATCCCACCGCACTCCACAGCACCTCCAGCGAACGCCGCAGCTTCCCGCTCACATAGTCCTTCAGCCCTGTAAGCTTCGTCTTGTAATCCGTATCGCCATCCAGCTTGAGAGTGTTCTTCAGTTGCGGAAAGAGGACATTCGCCTCTGCCTGCGCCTGCGCCACGGTCACGCCGGGCTTCAGCCGCCCCACCAGCGTCACTATATGCCCCCACTGGCGCACCGCATCGGGCACCAGCGGCGTGAAGTAATCCATCTTCATCCCCGGCGCAAACACCGCGCCAAAATCGAAACTCGCCGGCATCACCCCAACCACCGAGAGCGAGTCTTTATCCAAAGTAATCGTCTGCCCGATAATCTTCGGATCGGCATGAAACTCCCGCTGCCAGAACGCATAGCTCAGCATCACGACCGGCCGCCCGCCCTTCACCGCCTCCTCCGGCAGAAACTGCCGCCCCATAAAAGGCTGCACGCCCAGCGTCCCGAAGAAGTCCTGTAGCACCCACGCGCCGCCCACCGGCTTCGGCTCGCCATGGTTCATCAGCTTCGACTGCGTCTGCGCAAAGTACGGCACAAACCCCGTCACCGTCTGGAACGACTGATTGTTGCGCTTGTACGCCTCCCACCAATCGATGCGGTAGGTCGTGTCCGACAGCCCAAGCAGCCCATAATTTCCCTCGAGCATCACCAACTGCTGCGGCTGCGCAAACGGCAGTGGCCGCAGCAGCAACGTATTCACCACGCTGAAGACAACCACATTCGCGCCAATCCCCAGCGCCAGAATCAGCACCGCGACCACCGTAAATCCGCGGTCCCGCCCCAGCGTGCGAAACGTATACCGCAAGTCCTGCATCAGCCGGTCGAGCCCCGGCAGCCCGCGCGTCTCGCGATGCCCCTGCCGCGCTTGCTCCACCCCGCCAAACCGCACCAGCGCCCGCCGTCGAGCCTCCTCCGGCGACATCCCCGCACGCAGATTCTCTTCCGTCGCAAACGCAATATGCGATGCCACCTCATCATCCAACTCACGGTCCATCGGCTCACTCTGGAAGTAAGCCCGCATCCGGTTCCACATCTGACTCACTCGTCCACTCATAGCTTGCCGCCTTCCTCGCGCATCGCCAGCACGCGCCCCATCACCCCGGAGAGCCGCTCCCAGTACGCCGTGTCCTGGACCAGTTGCTTCCGTCCACGCGCTGTAATCGCATAGAACTTCGCCTTGCGATTGTTGTCCGACGTCCCCCACGCCGCCGAAATCCATCCCCGCTGCTGCAACCGCACCAGCGAAGCATAGATCGTCCCCTGGTTCAGCAGCACCGCATCCCCGCTCACCTGCTCAATGCGCCGCGCAATCCCGTAGCCATGCATCTCCCCAATCGCCGCCAGCGTCTGCAGCACCATCAGGTCTAGCGTCCCCTGCAATAGATCGAGCTTCGTCTCCGCCATTTATCCCTCCTGTGGCATTACCACATCAGAATGCCACATGTACTGTGGGAATACCACAGGAAGAACCATTTTGTTCCCCACCTCTATCAAAAAAGTCGAAAGCCCGCTCTCCGGGTGCCCTAAATCGTGTGCCGCGCCAATGCCATTTACCTGCGCTGATTCTCGGCAATTTTACTTGCCAGATCCGAAGACCTCGGCTATTTTGCTTTTAAGCCTATCCGTCTGAATCCACGGAGGTTGTCTCCGATGAAGACCGCTCTTCTGCTGCTTGCCTTTCTCGGCCAGCTCGGGTCCGCTCCCCCCGACGTACCGCTCGCCGACCCCACGCCTGACTTTCCGCTGCGCGTCCACCTCATCTCGGCCCGCTTCGGCGCCGACCAGGTGCGCGAGTACCGCTCCCTGCAGGGTCAAATGCGCGGCGGCCCCGGCTATCTCCAGGCTACCGGCACCTATCATGGTTTCGGCGCCGGCAATCTCCTCGGCAATACTCCCCGCGGCTTCGACTACGCCTTCGATTGCGCTACTCCCTTCGTCGAAAATCGCCAGCCACAGGACTTCTACCAGGCGCGCTGGAAGAAACAGGATGAGCGGCTCGAAATCCTCATGCAGCGCGTCGGCTCCGATCATGACGACGTCTGCGAGCTCAAGCTCGCGATGAAGCCGCATCCCTTCAGCGATGCCGAAGCGTCCACCCTCAGGAATAACTCTCCCATCCCCCGGACTGAACTATGGGAGGATCCCGAGGTCGCCTTCACCGATCCCGATCCGGACTACCCCGTCCACCTGCATGTCCTCACCACCTATCGCCGCTACGGCACCGCCCGCACCGAAGGCTACGGCACCGCCAATCTCGTGGGAGACCACCCGCAGGGTCTCGATTACAACTACTCCTGCGCCCATGCGTTTCTCGTCAACACTCAGGCAGACGAGTCCTTTCAGGGCCATTGGGTCAAACCCGGCCAGCTCCTCGAAATTCTCCTCCAGCGCATCGGCAGCGATCGCGTCGACCGCTGTGAGCTCAGGGTCACACTCAAAAACGCGCCCTATCCCGCCCCCAGCATCACGGCCGAGACACCTGCCGGCCGGCCCGTATTGGTAAGACCTTAGCCGGGTGCGACATCGGGCGGCTCCTTCGCCCGCAACGCCAGGTTTACCGTCTCGCTCGAAGCCACCGGCACCCGCACCACGGGAGTCATTCGATGCGACCAGCCCCGCCCCATCGACCTGGCCGCCCGCAACGCCCGCAAGCTGGAAAGCGTCCCCACGGAAATCATGGACGACGTCCTGGCAAGGCTCTCCACCCTCTTCGAGTAAGCAGAGGTGCAGCGGTCGGCCTATCCCTGGCTCCCCGCGTTACCGCTCCAGCCTTGTAGGTTAGGAACGCGCGTTACGGTATGCGGACGACGGCACGAATCTGGAAGTTCGAGCTGTTGGCTTGCACGTAGTTGCCATCCACCATCCGCCATTCGTAACCCTTTGCTGGGGCAGCAAGGTGATTTTGGTGGTAATCGACTTTATCGCCGCGGTCCCAATCTTCGTGCTTGATGGGCGCGCCTTTCTTCCATTCCTTGTGTTCGACATAAGCGTGGTTGTCGTGGGCCTGAGCAACGGCGACGCCGCCTGTGAGAAGACTTGTTGAGAGGATCGCGAGTGCTAAAACAATGTGTAGCTTTTTCATATAGAACTCCTCCCAGCTAGGATGTCCCCGGAACAGGTCGCGTTGCTCGTGTTCCGGTCGCTTTGGAGCGATCCCGCTGAATCCGTACAATAGAGAAATCGTGACTTTAGACTTTCTAGGCAAACTCCAGCGCACGCACCAGTGCGGCGATCTCCGCACCGGCAACGACGGCCAGCAAATAATCCTCATGGGCTGGGTCAACCGCCGCCGCGACCACGGCAACCTCATCTTCCTCGACGTCCGCGACCGCACCGGCATCACCCAGGTCGTCTTCGATAAGGAAGCCAGCCCAGAAGCGCATGCCAAGGCAGAAGCCGCCCGCCCCGAATACGTCGTCGCCGTCAAAGGCAAAGTCCGCCGCCGCACCGCCGGCCTCGAAAACCCGAACATGCCCACCGGCGAGATCGAGATCGCCGCCAGCGAGCTGCTTCTCCTCAACGAATCCAAGACGCCGCCCTTCTCCGTCGCCGACGATGCCACCATCAACGAAGAAGTCCGCCTCAAGTATCGCTACCTCGACCTCCGCCGCCCCGAAATGCAGCGCAACTTCGAGCTCCGCCACAAAGTCGCCCGCGCCATCCGCGAATACCTCTCCGACAACGGTTTCCTCGAAATCGAGACCCCCTTCATGACCCGCTCCACCCCCGAGGGCGCGCGCGATTATCTCGTTCCCAGCCGCGTCCACGCCGGCAGCTTTTACGCCCTCCCACAGTCGCCGCAAATCTTCAAACAGATCCTCATGATCTCCGGCTTCGACCGCTACTTCCAGATCGCCCGCTGCTTCCGCGACGAAGACCTCCGCGCCGACCGCCAGCCCGAGTTCACCCAGATCGACCTCGAGATGACCTTCCCGCAACAGGAGCTCATCTTCAAAGTCGTCGAAGGCTTCCTCACCGCCGCCTTCCAGACCGCCGGCATCGCGCTCAAGACGCCCTTCGTCCAAATGACCTACGACGAGGCCATCCGCCGCTACGGCATCGACAAGCCCGATATGCGCCTCCCCGCGATATCCGACCTCTCCGCCGAACTCCCGCCCGACCTCCGCACCACACTGAAGATCGAGCACGGCCTCCCCGTCCTCGGCTTCACCATCCCGCGTGTCGGCGCGCTCAGCACCACCGAGCGCAAGAAGCTCCTCAGCGAAGTCCGCGCTGGCTTCGGCGAATCCGGCCTCGACCTCCTCGACCTCGACCGCCTCCGCACCGCCGAAGCCTTCGTCCCGCTCGCCGAAGCCATCGCCGCCAAGCTCACCGCTGAGCAGATCGTCTTCAATGGCGAGAACTTCACCACCGATGACCTCGCCGTAGTCGTCACCCCCAAGCTCGGCACGCCCGCCAAGTGGAACCACGATCCGCAATGGATATGGAAGCGGGTCGGCGCACTCCGCCTCGATCTCGCCCGCAAGTTCGCCGACAAGCACAAGCTCTTCGACCAGACAGGCACCGCCAACGACTACAAGTTCCTCTGGGTCACCGACTTCCCCATGTACGAGTGGGACGAGGAGGCGAAGACCTGGAACGCCGCGCATCATCCCTTCACCTCGCCGCACGAGGAAGACATCCAGGCCGGCCGCCTCACCTCGGACAAAGGCGCCGTCCGCGCCCTCGCCTACGACATCGTGCTCAACGGCACCGAGCTAGGCTCCGGCTCCATCCGTATCCACCGCCAGGACGTGCAGGCCGAAATCTTCCGGTCGTTAGGCATGTCGGATGAAGAGGCCAAGGCCCGCTTCGGCTTCTTCCTCGACGCCCTCGAATACGGCACCCCTCCACACGGCGGAATAGCCCTCGGCCTCGACCGCATCGTCATGATCCTCGCCGGTGCCACCAGCCTCCGCGAAGTCATTGCCTTCCCCAAGACCGCGAAGGCCATCGACCTAATGGTCGACGCCCCCACCCCCGTCAGCGAGCAGCAGATGAAAGAGCTCCACCTGCGCACCGTCGTCCGCAATTAATTTTAATAAGCGCTCGCATCCGTAAGCTGCTTCACCTGCGCCTCACTCAACTTCAACTCCACCGCAGCCAGCAGCGTCTCCAACTGCTCCACACTAGTAGCGCTAGCAATCGGAGCCGTAATCGTCGGCTGCGCCAGCAGCCACGCCAGCGCAATCGTCGCCTGCTGCGCGCCCGTCTCCTTCGCAACCTCCTCCAGCGCCTTCAGAATCCGCCCGCCGCGCTCATCGAAATACTTCCCGACCAGCGCCTCGCGCTTCGCCCCCTTGGCATCTTCCTTCGTCCTGTACTTGCCCGTCAGAAATCCGCTCGCCAGCGAGAAGTAAGGAATCACGCCCAGCCCAAACTTCTTTACCACCGGCTCCAGTTGCGTCTCGTAAGCATGGCGCGTGTGCAGGTTGTATTCCGGCTGCAGCATCTGGTAGACCGGCAGCTTCTCGCGCTCCGCCGTCTCCATCGCCGCCGCCAGCCGCTCCCCGCTGTAGTTGGAAGCCCCGATGATCCGCACCTTGCCCTGCGCAATCAACTGCGCATAAGCCCCCAGCGTCTCCTCAATCGGAGTGGCTTGATCGTCCTCGTGCGACTGGTATAGATCGATGCGGTCGGTCTGCAATCGCTTCAGCGAAGCCTCCACCGCCTCCAGAATGTATTTGCGGCTCAACCCCTGCTTGCCCTCGCCCATCGCAACGCCAACCTTGGTCGCTAGCACCACCTTGTCGCGCTTGCCGCTGCGCGCAAACCACTGCCCAAGGATCGTCTCCGACTCGCCCCCCTTGTTCCCCGGCACCCACCGCGCATACACATCTGCCGTATCGATGAAGTTGAATCCGCGGTCCACAAACGCATCCAGAATCGCGAACGACCGCGCCGCATCCGTCGTCCAGCCAAAAACATTCCCGCCCAAAACAAATGGCGCAACCTGAATCGATGAATTCCCAAGAGCCTTGATCTGCATGTCAAACCTCTGTTGTCTTTTGGATTGCAAAACCCGCCGCCGGGATGCAGCTAATTCATCCACCGTTTGTCATTCGGATCACGCGGCACATCGTCCGGATCGATGTACCGCCCCTCGCCATCGAAATGTACGTCGCGATTCTGCTTGCGCATGTACACCGTGAACTTCTTCGCCGCCCGCCGCCGCTTCCACCGGTAGTATTCATTGCGCAGATTGAAGTAGCCTTCCGACAGCCCGAACGCAAAACCCCGCCGCGGCGCCAGCTTCACATAGAGATATCCGCACAGCGCCCCGCAAAGCTGTAGCAGCGCGCCGAAAGCATCCGCATACTTCAGCAGAATCGCCACGGAGATCAAAATATAAATCGCCACCATATACTTCGCCTTCATCCGGACGACGAACATCAGCAGGAACTCCTGCTCCCCAAACAGCACCCCGATCGCCACCATCACGCCGAAGATGCCGCTCCACGCGCCCACCGCAGCCACCATCGGTTGCAACCCGAACACATGCGTGAAAGTGATCGCAGACGCGACCACCGCCCCGCCGACCACCGACGTAAAATAAAGCTCCGTCACCCACCGCGCGCCGTAGGCTCCCTCCAGCAGCGCCCCCATAAACCAAAGCGTCAGCATACCGAGGGCAACGTTGAGCAGCCCCTGATTCACAAACGCATAGCTCAGCAGTTGCCACACCTCGCCGCGCATCACGGCAGCCGGCTCCAGCAGAAGATGCTGCATCAGCACCCCCGCCGCTCCCGGCGAGACCCACCCCAGCAGCGCGAAGCCAAAGAAAGCCGAGACATTCGCAAGCACGATCTTCCGCGTCGCACCCGCGAACGGAGGAAAGGTCATCGTCATGGGACTGGAGCGTGGCATGCTAATCTCTCTCCAGCATAGCTGACCAGCGTTTCTAATCCATTGACACCCGGCATTTCGCCATTACAATGAAATGACTTTTCCACGCTTGACGCCATGTGCCATGGGCCGCTAAAAATAGCGAAGCTGCCCTACGCGGGTTCCTGGCATCCCAGAAAGCGCGTGTTGGTAAATTTTGGAGGGTTCCGGAATGGCCGTTGTTTGCCCCGAATGCGATAGTCCGCTCGACATCGACGCAGAGGATGTGGACGAAGGCGAAGTCCTCCAGTGCGATGAATGCGGCGTCGATCTTGAAGTAGTCTCCAGCGATCCGCTCGAACTCGCGCCGGTCGATACCGAAGGCTACGACGATGAAGACACCGCCATCGTCGTCGACGAGGAAGAAGAATAGCTCCGTTTCATTGGGCGTATACTCGGCATCATGAAGCGTCTTCTCTCCTTTAGCGGGCCTCTGCAATTCCTTCTGTTGGCCTGCCTCTCCTTTGGCCTGCTCTTCGCGAGCGCCTGTGAGGAGACCGTCACGGCACAGCAGCGCGGGCCATCGCAGCGCGTCGTGCAGGGCAGGGTGGGGAACAAGGCGGGCGCTGCACTACCGAATGCCGTGGTCTATCTCAAGGACACCCGTACACTGGCGGTCAAAAGTTCTTTTTCGGACGAAAAGGGCACCTACCGCTTCGGCCAGTTGTCGCAGAACACCGACTATGAGCTTTGGGCGGAGATAGATGGCAAGAAGAGCGCCAACCACACCATCAGCTCCTTCGACACCAGAAACGACTTCAACATCGACCTCAAAATCGACACCGGCAAATAACCCTCTGCCTTAGCCATAAGAAAGTGCTTCTAGCAGCACCCAGGGCGTCAAGCGTAGAATGCGGCTATGCAGGTGATCGTCGACATTTCGGAAAAAATCGTCGAACAGGCTGAATCGCGCGGTCTCCGTATCGAGACCTACGTGAAGCAGATCGTCGACCAGGCTGCGGAGAGTGACCCCGCCCATCGCTATGGATGGACTCGCTTTGGCACGCCTGGGAAGGCTCCCTCGGAGGCTGCGGAGAGCATCCGCCAGATTGCTTCGCGCAATACCCTCGGTGGCTTGAAGATTAAAGACCTGATCCATGAAGGCCACAAATATTGATGGCTACCTTTGTCCTTGATGCATCGGCGACCCTGTCGTGGTGTTTCAAAGACGAGACAACGCCTTTCAGTGAAAATCTTCTGGCGCGCATGGCTATGCGAGAACAGGCTGTGGCTCCCTCTCACTGGCCGATGGAAGTACTCAATACGCTCATTCAAGCTAAACTGCGCGGCCGTGTTCTGGAAGCCGACATCCAAGCATTTTTGCTCGAGCTTGCGTCCTTCGACATTCAGATAGAGCCGCATGCCAGGGATACAATCTTTCAGAACATCCGCTCACTGGCAGAAAAGCATCGGCTAACCGCCTACGACGCTGCCTATCTGGAGTTGGCGATGCGCGTTGCTCTGCCTCTCGCCACTCTCGACGGAGCCCTCATCCGCGCCGCCAAGGCAGAAGGCGTCTCACTCATCGAGTAGTTTCTATAGCTTGCAAGCCCGCCCTTTTCGGCAAACAAAAAGCGAATATAATCCTTTCAGTTCGCTCTCATGCCGTCCCCAACCCAACCCGCCGCTGAAGAAGCCTTCACCCCGCCCCCCGACCGCTTCGCCTTCCTCCACATCGACCTCAATTCCTTCTTCGCCTCAGTCGAGCAGCAAATCCACGAAGAGTATCGCGGCAAGCCCCTAGCCGTCGTCCCCACCCTAGCCGACACCACCTGCTGCATCGCCGCCAGCTACGAAGCGAAAGCCCTCGGCATCAAGACCGGCACCCAGGTCGGCGAAGCCAAAAAAATCTGCCCCGAAATCATCCTCGTCCACGGCGACCATGCCGACTACGCCAAGTATTCCGAGCGCATCTCAGACGCCGTCGACCTCGTCTGCCCCGTCGCCCACAATCCTTCCATCGACGAGATGGTCTGCCAACTCCTCGGCCGCGAGCAGGAGCCGCCACGCGCCCGCCAGATCGCCCTTAGCATCAAGCAGTCCATCTATAAGAACGTCGGCATCGCCCTGCGCTGCTCCATCGGTATGGCCCCCAACCGCTACCTCGCCAAGATCGCCAGCGACATGCAGAAGCCCGACGGCCTCATCGGCCTCCTCCCCTCGCAGCTTCCCCGCGCCATCGCCCATCTCGAACTCCGCGACCTCCCCGGCGTCGGAGCGCGCACCGAAGTCCGCCTCAACGCCAAGGGCATCACCACCATGCAGCAGCTCCTCGCCCTCGACCGCACCGGCATGCACCGCCTCTTCGACTCCGTCTGGGGCGACCGCATGTACCACTGGCTCCGCGGCCATCAGACCGAGGACGACGCCGGTAACAACATCACCCAGGCTGCTCTGCAGAAGTCCCTCGGCCACTCCCATGTCCTCGCCCCCGAACACCGCACCCCCGCCGGCTCCTGGGCCGTCGCCCACAAGCTCCTGCACAAGGCCGCGATGCGCCTCCGCATGGAGCACTTCCACACCGGCTCGCTCGCCGTCACCATCCGCTTCGCCCTCTCGAAGCAGCAGGCCGCCGCCGCCGACCGCTCCAAAAAACATTTCTCCGGCCTCCACCACTCCGGCTGGGGCATGGAGGCGCGCTTCGCCCCCTGCCAGGACACCCTCAGCCTGCTCGAAGTCCTCCGCAGCCTCTGGGCGCAGCGCCCACAGAACGAGCTCACGCAGCACCCCTTCTTCGTCGGCGTCACCCTGCGCAACCTCATACCCGAATCCGAATTCCAGGCCTCGCTCTTCGCCGACCCCAACAACCGCGCCGAGCTCTCCGCCACCATGGACAAGCTCAATCTAAAATACGGCCACACCACCCTGCACTTCGCCGGCATGCTCCCCGCCCGCGACTCCGCCCCCACCCGCATCGCCTTCACCCAAATCCCCGTCCTCTACGGCCTCGATTATATGTAGAACGCTTTTGCTCTAAATCCTGCGATTATGCGCATAATGTAGGACATGGCAGATGAAGAAAATTTTCGAGGCTTGTATGACGCTGCGCCGGAATCCTTTGCAGCAGCTTATCCAGAAGTTCCTTCACCTCATAACACCTTATCGCCCAATATCGTTGCGGCAAGATGGGCAGTCCATGATATCTATGGCGAAGATATGCCGCTCATTGCCGTCGACCTTCTTGAAGTTGGATACGACACGCCCTCTCTAAGGCAGCTTGCCGGAGAAACCTCAATCAAAAACTCGGCGGATGCTGAGCCCCTCGTAAATGCGATGCTTCGTGAGTTAGGAATCAGCCAACTGCCAAGTGAGGAAGAAGCTAAGCTGCTCACATCGAGGCAGATCGCTAGAGAGGTAATCGCCGGACTTCGAAACCCATGGGCGGCAGCGAGCCATCTAGAAATCGTTGTTTGGAGCTGGGACTCAGAAAATGCCGATGTTTTGGCTATCTTTGCAATCCACGACGAAATCAATTGGGAAAGAGCTTATAGGCGTTCACTCCCTGAATTAAAGACCGCTCTTCTCGACGCATTTTCCAGGCTTGCACTCCTTCCGTGATATTGCCTCGAGAACGCTTATATAGCCCAGAAGATGGCGAAAGAAAAACGATTTAACGAAAACGGCGCGCACCCGAGGGCACGCGCCGCTGTAATCCCGCGACAGAGGATCACTTCCCGCTCTTCATCACTTCAAGCACCTTGGCAAACCCCTGGTCCCGCGCCGCCTTGTTCGGTGCGGTAGCGTCCGGCTGCTCGCCCGCGCGCATGAAGCCGTGCATCGCGCCGTCGTAGATCACAGCCTCATACTTCTTGCCCGCCGCCGCCATATCGATCTTCGCCTGTGGAACGGTAGCCGACACGCGCGCATCGCTGCCCGCATAGAAGCCGTACACCGGAGCCGTAATCTTCGCCATATCCGCCGCCGGCGGAGGCGTGCCGTAGAAGACGAATGCCGCGCTCAGCCCCTTGCGATGCGTTGCAAAGTTGAAGCTCTTCCCGCCGCCCCAGCAGAACCCCGCTACATACAGCTTGCCGTTCGCCGCCGGAAACTTGAGCGCCACGTCCGCCGCCGCATTCAGGTCCGCCATCACCTGCCCGTCGTCCAGCTTGGAGACGAGCGGCGTCACATCGCTCTGCGATGCGAACTCCTCCGTCCCGCCGCCGTGCGGGCCCATGCCGCTGATCAGGTCCGGCAGCACGGCGATGTAACCCTGCGCCGCAAAGTCATCGGCCATCTCCTTGGCCCAGTCGCTGGCTCCGTAGATCTCGTGGATCAGCACAATCACCGGTGCCTTGTCCTTCACCTCGGGATAGGCCACGAAGGTGTTGATCGTGCGCGCGCCGCTCTGCACCTTCACATATTCATGGTGCCTGGGACTCGCATCCAGCCGCGCCTTCGCCCAGTCCTGCGCATGCACCTTGCGCGCCGTCGAAAGTTCCATGACGCCCATCGTTATCGCGCCCGTCGCCGCTATCAATGCCACTATAGAAAGAAGTTTTTTCATGTCAGCGAGTTTACACCCGAATATTCGCTCGCGTGAAGAGGCAAGCCCCGCTTTATTCCGTGGCCCTTGTTTTACGGAGCCGCCGCATATGGCTTCATCTGATATTCCACCGGCGGCACATCCCCCGCCAGATACCGCACAAAATAGTCCCACCGCCGCCGCGTCATATAAGGCGCCGCCTCGCGATACCCATGCCCCACATCAGGAATCAGTACCAGGTCGAAATCCTTATTCGCCTTGATCAGCGCATCCACCACCAGCAGCGTATTGTTCATCGGCACGTTGTCATCCATCGTCCCATGCGCCAGCAGCAGGTGTCCCTTCAGGTTTTTCGCGAAGTTCTCATTCGCCTGGCTCTCATAATTCCCGTCCTTCAGCAGCCCAATCCACTTCTCCGCCCAGTCGTCTTCATACTCGCGATTGTCGTGGTTCCCGCTCTCCGCGATCCCCACCTTGAAGAAGTCCGGATAGTGAAACATCGCCCCCGCCGTCGCATATCCGCCGCCCGAGTGCCCATAGATCCCCACCCGCGCAATATCGATCCACGCATAACGTGCCGCCAGCTCTTTCATTCCCGCCACCTGGTCCGGCAGCGTGTTGTCGCCCATGTCGCCGAAGTACGCATCGTGAAACGTCTTCGACCGCCACGGCGTCCCCATCCCGTCAAGACACACGACGATAAATCCCAGTTCCGCCAGCGGCTGCCAATCGCTCCGCGCCGCACTGAAGCTCCTCGACCCGCACGACCCCGTCTGCGGCCCCGGATAGATGTAGTTCACGATCGGATATTTTTTCAGCGCGTCGAACGTCGTCGGCTTCACCATCAACCCGTACAAGTCCGTCTTCCCATCGCGCGCCTTCACGGTAAACGTCTCCGGCGCCTTCCACCCCTCCGCCAGCAGCCGCGAAATATCCTGCTTCGCCACCGGCATCACCAGCGCGCCGTCGCTATCGCGCACCACCGTAGTCTGCGGCGTCTGCGGCGCCGAGTACACATCGACAAAATACCGCCCGTCCGCCGAAACCGTCACCGCATGGTCCGCGTTCTCCGGCGTCAGCAACTTCAAATTCTTCCCATCGAAATCGATCCGGTAGAACTGCGCATAATAAGGATCGACGCCCTTCTGTTTCCCCACCCCCAGAAAATAAATCACGCGATTCTTCTCATCCACCTGCAACACCTGCGTGACGTTCCCGTCGCCATGCGTGATCTGCTGCTTCAATTTCCCTGTCGCCAAATCGTAAAGATAAAGCTGCCCCCAATCATCCCGCTCACTAAACCAGATCAGCTCCTGCGA
>Ga0206836_10230_pt1 | contig 12875 bp, 15 predicted proteins | sample Alteio_BWOrgCont_28_FD_152871 | JGI IMG/M metagenome (GOLD analysis project Ga0206836, IMG submission 152871) | Enriched cells from forest soil in Barre Woods Harvard Forest LTER site, Petersham, Massachusetts, United States -... | ecosystem: Environmental > Terrestrial > Soil > Temperate forest >...
TGTAATCGTTAGCAGCGATCAAGATTTGTTGGTGTTGCACCCCTGGCGCGGGATTCCGATTCTATCCCCCACAGCATTCATTTCCATCGAACGCTCTTGATCCCAAACTTGGAAGCCTTGAATCCGGACCCGTCTTACCCAGCCTCCTTCACCATCTTCACCACCGGCACCTCCTCGCCATTCGCGAGCGGAACCACAATCCGTTCCACCTCCACATACCCCCTCAGCCGGTAAAGCGGCACCCCTGTCAGCGTCGACCCCATTTCAAATCGTCGGAATCCCGCCACCCGAGCTTCCGCTTCCACGCGAGCCAGAATCAGCGTCCCCAATCCCTTCCGCGCAAACTCCGGATGCACAAAAATCGCCCGCACCTTCGCCGCATCCCTAGCCGGGTCAAGCAACTTCGGCTCCCGCCCCGGCCCGCGATCCGCCCCAAAAAGCGTCCTCCGCTTCGACCACCCTCCGCACCCCGCCAGGGCGCCGCCGGAATTGGCGCCTCGAGAAGCGGAGTGGCAAGGTTCTTGAAGGGTACGGGCTTCAGCCCGTACATTCAAAGCGCTAAAATGAAGGTGGGCCTTAGTCCCTGAGGGAAATTTTTCCTGCAATTCCGAAGGCGAGCGCTGGTTGTTGCAAACCGTCTCCGCCACAAAATAAGTCCCATCCCGAATCAGTTGCGTATCGAGGCCAAGTACCGTTCCCAACGAGCCCTCAATCTGCGCCTGCGAATAGTTGCCCGCCTGCAACCCCCGCACCGAAGCCTCAATCAGCGCATCGAGCGCCGGAATATCCTCCTCCGTCGCCAAACGAAGCCTGAATGTGAAGGTGGGTTTCATGGAAATTCCAGATTAGTTGATGCGAAGGGCAAACTCTCTAACAAGATTCATGCTGAATTGGACGGGATCAGCAATCGTCGGATCCTGCCTCGCGTTCAGAAGGGCTTCCAGAACCTTGACAGCCTCGATCGGGCGTTTAAAGAAGGCCAGATCTCCCAAGCACGTAGCAGCTGTCCATCGAACCGACAAATGTTCCGATTTCAGGAATCGGAGACACTGGTCCTGCGTCCATTTCCAATCGTCTTCGTATCGCGAAGCGGAGTAAAGAGCCTTCGATATTCGCGCCGGATCGCCGCTCTCCACTTCGCTATGGAGAGCTTCATGGGAAACAAACTCGACCTCTTCATACCTCAAATCCTTCACCCTATTCCCTAACCCCTATTCCCTAGTCCCTGCCTTTACCACTTCCACCAGCGTCGAATAAAACGTAGCCCCCGCGCCAATATCAGTCAGCCGCTCGCTCGTCAGCGCGTTCACGTTCTCCCCGCCCGCGCTCAACTTGCCCCAGTCCAGCTTTCCCGCCACCACTCCCGCAGGCAAGCTCGAATTCATAAGCGCCGTCAGCCTCAGAGATCCCCGGTCATTCCAGATCCGAACCGCATCTCCATCTGCAATCCCGCGCGCAGCCGCGTCCGCCGGATGCATCTCCAGCCGCTGGCTCGTCCGCGCCTCCATCTTGCGATGCCCATCCAGGTTGGCAAACGTCGAGTTCATATAGTTGTCCGCCTTCCTGCTCAAAAACTCCAGCGGAAAGCGCTTCGCCAGCTCCCCAAACCGCGACTCGGTCGCCGGCACAAATCCAGACAAAGGATCAAATCCCTGCGCCGCCAGCTTCTCCGAATAAAACTCAATCTTTCCCGACAGCGTCGGCACCGTTCCTGAAACATACGGTTGAAACGGCCGCCCCTCCGGATCACGATGAAATGCGAGTGGAACATGCCCCTGCTCTCTCAAGTCCTCCAGCGTAATATGTTCCATCTGCGGCCGCGTCGAATGCCCATCCTCCCCAATCGCCAGCGCCTGGCGAATCAAATCCATCTCCGAATCCCGGAAGCACTCCTCCTCGAACCCCATCCGCGCCGCAAGCTCGCGAAACAGCCACACATTCGGCCGCGCCTCCCCGGGCGGCTCAATCGCCTTTTGCGAGAGCTGCACAAAGTAGTGCCCATACGCCCCTTGCACATCCGTATGTTCCAGAAACGTAGTCGCCGGCAAAATGTAATCCGCATAATCCGTCGTATCGTTAAAAAACAGATCGTGCACCACCGTAAACAGATCCGCCCGCGCCATCCCTCGCTTCACCGCGTTCTGGTTTGGCGCCACCGCCCCCGGATTCGAGTTATAAACAAACAGCGCCTTAACAGGCAGCTCGTCGGCAGTCCCTGGTCCCTCGCCCGTCAGGGCGCCGCCGAGCTCACACATATTCACCGTCCGCGCCAGCCGCTTCAGCGGAGAAGCCATCGCCAGGTCCGGCCGCCTCACAGCATTCTCATCCCATTCGAAGGCCCCCGAAGTGGAAAGCTGCCCACCCCCGCCGCGATGCTTCCACGCCCCCGTCAGCGCCGGCAGCATCGCAATCGCCCGCACCGCCGTTCCGCCGTTCTCCGTCCGCTGCACTCCATAATTCAGCCGCAGCGCAGCCGGCCGAGTCGTCGCATACTCCCGCGCCAGCCTCTCAATCTCCGCCGCCGTCATTCCCGTCCACGCCGCCACTCGCTCCGGCGTATACTCCCGCGCCCGCTCCGCCAGTTGCTCAAACCCATGCGTCATCGCGTTTATGTATTCGCGATCTTCCAGCCCCTCGTTCAAAATCACGTGCATCAACCCCAGCGCCAGCGCCCCATCCGTTCCCGGCCTGATTGCAATATGCCAGTCGGCCAGCGCCGCCGTCCGCGTGCGATACGGATCGATCACAATCAGCCGCGCGCCGTTCCTCCGCGCCAGCTCCACCATCGGCCACAGATGCACATTGTTCCCATGGATATTCGCGCCCCACGCCAGAATCAGCTTGGCGAGCCGGAAATCCTCCGTCGGCGTCCCCAGCTTTTTCCCATACACCAGCTTCCAAGCCTCGCCGCCAGCCTCCGAGCAAATGGTCCGGTCAAGCTGGCTCGCGCCCAGCCGATGAAAGAACCGCCGGTCCATCGACCCAAACCCCAGCACCCCAATCGTCCCCGCGTAGCTATAAGGCAGAATCGCTTCTGGCCCAAACTCGTCTGCTACGCCCTTCAGCCGCGCCGCAATCGTCTCGAGCGCCTCATCCCAGCTCACCCGCTCAAAGGCCTCATGCTCGCGCCCCCGTTCCAACGGCCCTTTCGCTACGCCGGCCTTGCGTTTCAGCGGATAAAGAATCCGCGACGGCGCATAAACCCGGTCCAGGTACTTGGCCACCTTTCCGCAAAGAAATCCCTGCGTAACTGGATGCGCCGGATCTCCCGCAACCTTGATCGCGCGCCCCTCCTCATTCACCGTCACCAGCACGCTGCAACTGTCCGGGCAGTCATGCGAGCAGACCGTGTGCACAATGCGAAAGGGAAGGGAAGCAGCAGCCGAAGTCATGCTGTAATTGTAGGTTAAAGGACAAACAAAACGCCCGGGAATACAAGCCGAAGGGAAGCGGACGACGTTCGGCCATAGATCGATTACACTTCCACTATTGTGATCGTGGCCGAGTGATTTTGTAATCGGAAGATCAACTGTGGGTGCCCCAGGTCTCGCGTTTGAGACCTGGGAGACCACCGATCCCTTCGGTCACAGCACTAATCCGCGGCCACGCTCAAAACCTCTTCGCCGCTTGGCTCTTCCTGCAAAGCCTCAATAGAAAGCGCGGCCGCCCGCCTCGACCGCTCGAACGCCCTCTTGGCATAATCTTTAGCCAGCTTCTCGTCGCCCTTTTTCAGCCGATAATGGGCCACCCAATGCTCATAGGCCGCGTTCGTATGATGTTCGGCTGCCAGGGCGTGCTTGGTATCGCGCTTCACAATCGCAATCGGTTCACGGGCCCCGCTCGCCGCTCCATGCGCGGACGCTGACCCGTTCTCCGCCGCCGGCTCTTGCCGAAAGGCTTCTTCTGAAAGAATGGCGGCTTCTGTCGAATGTTCGAATGCCCGTCGGGCGAATTCCTGAGCGGCTTCCTGCTCGCCCTTCTTCAACTGGTAATCGGCCACCCAATGCTCATAGGCCGCGTGGGTGTGGGCCTCAGCTGCAAGCGACTGCCTGGTGTCATGCATAATTCCGATTCTCCCTTCGGTTGCGAAATAGCGCTTTGTTGGCTATGATTCTGCCGAACTACACCGAAAGCCAAATGAGCAGTTTTGTACAAATGGAATGGATTCTTGAATTGCCGATGCTGCATTTGGAACCAGTCCCAAATTGCAACGCACCCATTGATCTACGCGGTTCAAAGCAAAGGATGATCCAATGAGAAGAATTCTGCTATGCATGTGCCTGACCTTCGCCGGCGCTATCGCCTTTTCCCAAGCCTTGGGCGCGCAAGCGCCGTCTGCCCCACCGCAGGTGGCCGACGAAGCCGACATCCGTGCCGCCCTCGCCGCCCAGGCCGACGCCTGGAACCGTGCCGACATCCCCACCTTCATGCAGGCCTACGAGAACTCCCCCGACACCACCTTCATCGGCGCCACGCTCCGCAAGGGCTATGCCCCCATCCTCGACCGCTACACCAAGGCCTACTCCACCAAAGAGCAGATGGGCACGCTCACCTTCAGTAATCTCGATGTCCGCCTGCTTCCCGCTTCTTCCGGATCGGTTGAATACGCCATAGTCACCGGCGCCTTTCATCTCGACCGCACCGCCCACGGCGATGCAAAAAAGGACGACGGCATCTTTTCGCTTGTCTGGCGCAAAGGCCCGCAAGGCTGGAAGATCATTCTCGATCACACCAGCTAGTACCGTGTTCATGTAATTTGGTCATTCATCCAAAGACTTTGGGTGCCCCAGGTCTCGTTTTTGAGACCTGGGACTCCGCGACCCTCAACTGATAAAATCGCGCGCTCGAAGGCTTAGTACGCGCTCTTTACGAGAAAGTACCTCGGCGCGTTCGGATCGTGCTCGTTCTCGTCCACAAACTCAGCCTTATCGGCTCCATCCAGCTTCAACGCGAACCTCACCGGCTCATCCTGAAGCGAACCCGGTGGATGCGCGCGGCGATGGCTCACCTGAAACGTCAGCATATTGCCGTCGAACTGCGGATGGAACAACGGCTCCGGAACCCCAGCCGTAGCCGTCTCCGCCTTGCCCGGCTCGCTACGATGCAGATAGAACAACACCGCTCCCGTCAGACTCCCGCCCTCGTCGGTCACCGTCAGCGTCACTGCCGGAAGGCCATGCATTTCGCACCGCCATACGCCTTCAATCGACGCCACACTCGCGCCGCTACTTGTCTGCGCCCAACCAGCAGTCGCAGCCATCGCCATCGCAACGCACATCAAGATCGCTTTGCTTCTCATGTTTCCCTCCTTTGCTGATCCCTCAGCCCTGCTGTTTCCCCATCGCCGCCGTCGCCAGCGTTCCACCCAGTCCCATCGTCTCCACCGCCGACGACGGCACAATCACCATCGAGCCTCTTTCCTTGATCGCCTCATACAGCATGTTCATCGCGCGCAGATGCAGCGCTCCCGGATTGTCGTTATAGACCTTCGACGCCGTGGCAAACTGCTCTGAAACCTGCACCTCGGCCTGGCCCAGAATCACGCGCGCCTGCCGCTCCCGCTCCGCCTGCGCCTGTTGTGACATCGCATCCTCAAGGCTCTGCGGAATCCGCACATCGCGAATCTCCACCGACTGCACCGTGATCCCCCACGGATTCGTCTTCTCATCCAGGATCTGCTGCAACTGGCGTCCCATCACTTCGCGCTCCGTAATCATCTGCGCCAGCTCATGCCGCCCAATCGACTCGCGCAGCGCCGTCTGCGCGCTCATGTTCACCGCTTCGGTAAAATTCTCCACTTCCAGAATCGCCTTCTCCGCATTCCACACCATCCAGAACACGATCGCGTCCACGTTGACCGGCACCGTATCCCGCGTCAGCGTCGACTCCGCCGTCACGCTGTGTACCCGCACCCGCTGATCGATGTAGTGGCTGATCGTTTCAAACACCGGAACCACGTGGAACCATCCTGGCCCGCGCAGTCCCACGTAGCGCCCCAGCCGCAGCAGCGCCACTTTCTCCCATTGCTGCACCACCTTGATCGCGAACAGCAGATACACGCCGATCAGTCCGCCCACAATCAACGGCACTCCATTCTTGATCAGCGCGCTCACAATGAATCCCGCGCCGATGCAAATTACAAACGCCGTCACCGCAACGCGATTCGGCGGAACAAAGTCAACTTTCGCTCGCATCTCTCATCTCCTCCGCGCCGGCTCTTGAGAGAGTCCGCGCAACGCCTCGATCACTTCATCCACTGTGAACCCAGCCGCTCCTGCACGCGCCACGCAATCGCCCACAATCTGCGTCAACTGGCGATCCCGCTCGGCATCCGACCGCTTCATCTTCTGCGTGCTGATAAATGTTCCCGTACCCTGGTGTGTCTCCAGCAATCCGCCAAATTCCAGCTCGCGGTAAGCCCGCACCACGGTGTTCGGATTGATCTCGAGATCCACGGCCAGTTGCCGCACCGTCGGCAATTGATCTCCAGCCGTCAGCGCGCCCGATGCAATTCCTCCGCGCACCTGGTCCATAATCTGCCGGTAAACCGGCATGCCGCTGTGCAGGTCCAGCATGATGCGAAATCCATTCGATTTGGGCTGAGCATTAATCACGAATTCAATGTACTATAAAACTAATACATTATGTCAAGAGAAAAATTCATCGGCCTGCAAAAAAACCGTCAAAATCTCCGTTGACCCCGCCGCTTCGCAACCTCATACTGGTCCAATCCCATTTGAAAGGAATGCCTTATGGCCCATCCCGTTGTTCACTTCGAAATTGGATGCAAAGACAAGGAAAAGACCAGCGCCTTCTATAGCAGCGTCTTCGGCTGGAAGATCGATCCCGGCCCCATGGGTATGATCGACACCGGCTCAACCGCAGGCATCCCGGGCCACGTCGCCGCGCTTGGCCACGAGCCGCACCAGTTCACCCACTTCTATATTGAGACCGACGACGTAGCCGCATCGCTCCAGCAGGTCGAAGCCGCCGGCGGAAAGACCATCGTCCCCCCAGTCCCCATTCCCTCAGGAACCTTCGCCTGGTTCGCCGATGTCGAAGGCAACATCGTAGGCCTGTGGAAGCCAGCCGCTAAAGCTTGAGCCCATCGCGCAAATCCCGGCGCGCCTCACGCGTTCCGGCCGCGCCCCGGAACTCTTTCGATCCGTCCGCTACACTGGTGTCGCCATGAGCTGTCTCTTCTGCAGAATTGTCGAAGGCGAAATTCCCTCTACGCCCATCTTCCAGGACGAGCAGGCCTACGCCTTCGCCGACATCAGCCCCAAAGCCCCGGTCCACATCCTAATCATTCCCCGCGAGCACATCTCCTCCATGCGTGACGCCGATCCCAGCAAGCAGGGTCTCCTCGGTCACCTGCACTGGGTAGCCGCGGAGATTGCCCGCAACAAGGGTCTAACCAATGGCTATCGCATCGTAGTCAACACCGGCGAAGACGGCGGCCAAACCGTCGATCATCTCCACCTGCATCTACTCGGGGGACGCCAAATGACCTGGCCGCCAGGATAGTGAGAGCAGGGAATGGGGAATAGGCATCAGGGAATAGGGAATAGAGAATAGGGAACAGAAAACCGACGGTTGGGTGCCCCATCCTTTGTGCGTTCTTTGCACAAAGGGAGGGAGACCACCGAAGCCAATGGACATTTCCCCATTCAAAACAAAAGGGCGACCGCCGCAGCGATCGCCCTTTTTGCTCCACGTTCAATTCGGTCCACCTCAAATCGGCTGCGGATAGTTATCTTCCTCATCTTCTATCCCATATCGGCGCAGGAGATTCGGCAAGGTCTGCGAGAACGCCGAACGCGGCATCACCGTATCGCAACCCGCCTCGATCGCCTTCAACTTCAAATCCCCTTGCAGGTGGTTCAAGAAGCCCACAATCGACGTGGCCTTTTTGAACTTCGTCTTGAACTTCGGAATCAGCGTCATCGGCTTGGCGTTCAGGTTGTTCAGGTCAAACACCATCAGCGTCGGCCGGTCGGCCTCAGCCAGATCCGTCAGCCTGGCCACGGACTCCTTGTCGTTCTTGACGAACTCCACCTTCACACCCAGCTTCTTTGATGTTTCGACAATCTTGGCCTGAAAGAATAGATCTTCAATGAAGCAGAAGATGCGTGTCGGCGCATCGTCCCGTACAGCTGCGGCAGGCGCAGTGTAGGCTTCCTGGTAATAGCCGCCACCGTGGCCACCGTGGCCGTTGCTGCTGGTGATTTGGATCGTCGAGGGAGGGCCGTCCGCTATGTTGCCGTTGACCGCGCGGTAGCTGTGGTCCATGGGACCTACAAACTCGCGCGGTCCGCGCTGTTTGCCCTTGCGCTTGCCCTGCGATCCACCCTGCGTATTTCCGGGCTGGTGGCTCAGGCCATTCGACGACCCGTTGTTACCCGGCTGCGCTCCGCCGCCAGAACCCTTCTGGAAGAACTTTTTCTTCTTCCGTCCCTGCCCCTGGCCCTGATGCCCCTGATTCTGGTGCGGCGGCCTCTGCTGCTGCGGAGGCGGTGCCGACTGCGCCACAGGCTGAGGCTGCGGAGCCTGACCCTGCGGCTGTCCCTGCGGAGCGCTCTGTTGGCTGTTCTTGTTTTTGCGGCGGCGCCGCCGGCGCCGATGCCCTTGCGACTGCACCTGGCCATTGGCCGGTGCCGGCCCCAGTTCAGTCTGGGGCTGCGTCGATTCTGTCGTCATGCGTGTACTTCCTGGCAATGTGCTGTGTGGTGCATTGCGTTCTTGCGTTCAGCCGCACTAACCTCGCGGCCGAATCCCCTTTGCCTGTCTATAGTCCATTCGCGAACGGGAACTCCTCAGCCTGCAATCTGGTCACATCAAGATTCCCGGCAAACTGCGCTCAAGCTCTTCCGCCCCGCGCATTCTGCCACAATCTCCCCAAGACTGGTCCAATTCTGCCCTTCCCGGCCTCAGCACAGGAACTCCTTGGGAGCTCCCTCCGCTTCGTTGAATCGATTCGGTGTGGCCGGTGCTTTCCTTGGTAATGCCCTTCCTATGGGGGTTTCCGCCGCGCGTCGACTGATAAAGAAACTTGCAATGCGGCGAAACTTCCTTGCTCGACGGCGAGCGCGCTCTACCCGAAGCAGCGATTTCACAGTTGCCGACAGCAGAAGCCGATATGCTCAGGTGGCTTTTTCTTGGAGAAAAAAGCTACGTTGCCGGTCCTCCGCTACGCCACAGCTTCCTGAAATTGCTTTTGGGTGGCTTGCGTCAGCCGCTTGATAGGCAAGTTTCATACTACAGCCATGCGCCAAGACTGGCAAGTCCACTTTGGAGTCATTCCCACTTTTGACCCATCTCAAGCCAGCCTGATCGAGCCCCTGGAAACACGAAACGCCACTCATTACAGAGTGGCGTTTCGTTGTCCTGTACTGTTCACTGGCCTCCCAAGTATGTCAGGCGGTGGCTATAACCATCGCGCCTTCTGCAGGCTTTTTCCGGCCGGTTTCCCCTTTTGAGGGGCCGCTGCTTTGGCGGTGGCTCTTGCCGGATCCTGCTGTTCATTGGGCTGGCCGGAATTCTCTCCAGCAGCCGGTACATCACTGGCGCCCTCCATATTGCAATTAACGGACCGTTCGTCTTCCTCCATAGTTTCAATTACTTACATATAATGGAATGCGCCATCTTCCGAATTCTGGTATTCGACGGAACAAAAAATCCCAAAAATAGTAGACTCATTTTCAACGCTGGCATTGCGGACAGTAATGTGTACCCCGGCCCGTCAACAAAATCCGCCGGATTGGCGTCCCGCACTGCCTGCACGGCTCCCCGGTCCGCAGGTAGACGCAATGCTCCAGTTGAAAGAAACCCCGCACCCCATCCGCATCCACGTAGTCTGAAACCGACGAACCGCCCAGCCGGATCGCATGCTCCAGAACCGCACGCAAACCCAGCCGCAACCGCTCCAGTTCGGCTTTTGTCAGCCGGCCCGCGCGCCGCCGCGGCCGGATTCCCGCCCGGAACAAGCTCTCGTCCGCATAAATGTTCCCCACTCCCGTCAGCAGAGTCTGATTCAGCAGAGCCGCTTTAATGGCCAGCTTGCGCCCGCGAAAAACGGCAGCAAACTCTTCAGCTCCAATCGTCAGCGGCTCCCTTCCCGCGCCTTTGAAGACCGCCATGTTCCTCAGGTCGCGAAACTCCAGCCTTCCAAAGCGGCGCGGATCTACAAAGCGAATTTCGCGCCCGCTCTTCAGGCGCAGCCGCGCATGGGTATGATCCGCCACTGGCCCATCCGGAGTGGTCACCAGCAGCCGTCCCGTCATGCCCAGATGCACAATCCATTGAGAGTCAGGTGTGCCATCGCTCTCGTCCAAAGGTCTGCTGCATGCAATGCCCAGCTCGCAGACGATGTGTTTTCCGGTGCGATGTACAGCAAGAATAGTGCGTCCTTCAAGTCCTTTGGCCTGCCTCACCTGCGGCGTCTTGAAAGGCTCCCGGTAGCTGCTGAACCAGGCTTCGACGATGCGGTCTCCGCGCACGCGAGCGTTGACCCCGCGCGCAATCGTCTCCACCTCAGGCAGTTCCGGCATAGCTCTATTGTAGAAGAACGCGGCGTCCGATCCTGAGGTCTCGACTACCCGTAGTTCTCCGTCAGCTCTTCTTCTTCGCGAGCCAGGCTCGCCTGCCGCGCGCCCCACTTCTCCAGATACAGAAGTCCCAGTCCAAGGCCGGCAAGAAACACTCCCACCGAAGAGTACTCGACGATGTCCAGCCGTCTGTCTTCAGCCGCCGTCTGGTAGACCACAATTCCATGAATGTTGCGCGGCACCGTGCGCAGTTCCTGGGGTGACGGCCATTTGGGCATCGTGTCCAGGTAGTGACCTGAGATCATTGCCGAAACGATCAACCCCGCTAAACCAGGCAGCATCAATGTAAGCGCGATTGCTTTCAATCTCGCCAGTTGTTTAGTCTTCATTGTGTCCCCTTCGATCCGGCACAATTCTGATGTTTAGAAGGTGTTTATAACAGAATCCGGGCTCTTGCCTGCGATCCCGCAAGATGCAGCGCGCCCGTAAGTAATCGCCAAAGTAGTTAAGAGTAACAAGGTTCGCAGCTACGGCCGTTGGATTTCTACGCCGTTCCCACTGCGGGGTTGGTGCCTATTTGTGCTCCCCGTGTTCCCCGGATTCGCGAACAATCTTGCTTACCTCGAAGCTCACAATCTTCCACGCACCCGTGGCATTGCGCACATACACCCGCGTATAGCGGTAGCTGCCTGACACGTCGCCATCGCCGGTGGTGCCCTGCACCTCGGCAAGCGATGTCACCAGCGCCGTTGTCCCGTAGAAGCGGACTTTGCGATCGGAGATATCGAGCGTGGTCAAATGCAACCGTCCGTTACGCAGACTCTCCAGCGCCTGCTCCTTGGTTTGCAGTGTCCCGTTCGCGGTAATGGCCATGTAGTCCTCCGCAAGCAGCCCGTCCATCACTGCGGAGTTGGCCTTGAGCACGGCGTCACGCCAGGTTTCCTCAAGCTGGTCAATCTCCCGCCGGCTCTCGTGCTTCTGCGGTCTCGGCATTCCCTGGCTGAACGAAACCGGGCCCGCGCACAAGGCCAGCAAAAGCATTGCAATGAGCATTCGACGATGCAACGGCCTCTGAATCGGCCCGTTCATCCACTCACGCATCGGTTCAAGCGCTATCCAGCGGCATCTTGGCTTCAAGGGGTTATTCCTGGCAGCAGGCATGGGCGTAACGGATACTAGTCTTGAAAAGGCCTGCCGGTCAATTGGAATACGGTCGTATCGTTGCAGGCTCACATTACCACTGGCTCAAAACTACAGTGACCCCTGATTGTGATTGGGGTCCGGCCCAACCGTTGGACGAAACTCATCGATCAAACGAGAGCAATCAGATTCTCCACGCGCCGTTCACGCATTTTCTGATAGAGTCCGCCCACCGCGTGCTGCTTGAAGTGATCGGTAGCCCGGTGCGCCGATAGTGCATTCTGATCCAGATACTGCTCGTAGATCACCACCGTATCCGGATCGTCTTCCAGCCGGTGCGGAACATAATTCACACAGCCCGGCTCCTGGCGCGACGCCTCGGCCAGCAAACGCAAAGTCTCGGTCACGTCGGCGCGATCTTCCTGATTGAATGTAAGACGAACGTTAAAACTTACCATCAGAGTTGTCTTCCCTCTCCGCGAGACATTCCGCTCACCCGTCTTCAGGCTGCTTGCATCAGTCTATCCGTGAATGCTGTCCAGGGCTTCAGCAAATTCCGGCAGCACCATCGTCTGCTCCCGGTCCGGCCCGGTAGAAACCATTCCGATCCGCGCGCCGCTCTCCCGCTCCTGAAAGCGCAGATATTCCTGCGCCGCTTTCGGCAGCCGCTCAAACTCCGTAATCCCCTCGGTCGACTCCTGCCAGCCCTTCAGCGTCGTGTAGACCGGTTTGATCCGTTCCAGCCCATCCACATCCGCCGGAATCTCATCCGTTATCCTGCCGTCAATCTCATACCCCACGCAAATTGGAATCTCCGCCAATGTATCCAGTACGTCGAGCTTGGTGATCACCAGCCATTCAGCTCCGTTCACCTGGTTCGAATAGCGCAGCAGCGGAATATCCAGCCATCCGCAGCGCCGCGGCCGTCCCGTTACCGCTCCATACTCGTTTCCGCGCGCCCGCAGCTCTTCACCCGCCGCGTCGTGGATCTCGGTGGGAAACGGTCCTCCGCCCACGCGCGTCACGTAGGCTTTGGTGACCGAGATCACTGTCCCAATTGCCGTCGGCCCCACCCCTGTTCCCGTAGCCGCACCGCCGGCCGTCGCCGACGACGAAGTCACAAACGGATAGGTCCCGTGGTCGATATCCAGCATCGTCCCCTGCGCGCCCTCGAACATCACGCTGCCG
>Ga0206836_10223_pt2 | contig 12840 bp, 11 predicted proteins | sample Alteio_BWOrgCont_28_FD_152871 | JGI IMG/M metagenome (GOLD analysis project Ga0206836, IMG submission 152871) | Enriched cells from forest soil in Barre Woods Harvard Forest LTER site, Petersham, Massachusetts, United States -... | ecosystem: Environmental > Terrestrial > Soil > Temperate forest >...
GGGTCCGCCGTAAGGAGGAGGCGTTATGTAGCCGAAATCGTCATGAATGTAGCGATAGTCCAACTGGAGCAGACGCAGACTAAGGCGGTTGTTCCACCAGTGCACGTTATAGTCCAAGCCACCCCCAGCGGTCAGGGCAGGACCCCATGTGTAGGGATTGTGATAATCAGGCCCACCACTAGCAGGCCCTGCAAGACCTTCGTTCGTCGTTACGTCTGGTCCGCCCAGGCGGCCTGCGCCTGCCAGGGCATGGACGAAGCCGGTAACATCGCGCATGGGGTACCGGTAAATGGCACCCGCCGAAATACCGGAGAATCCATCGTTCGACCCGCTCGGATGATTGGAATAAATCACTTCGGCGCCTATATTCCGGTTGAAGTAGTACGCCACGCTGCCGATCGCGCCGGCATTGATAGCCGTGTAGGTAATGGCACCCGAGGGCGGAATCTGAAGCGTGCTATGCGTGCCGAAATACGAGTAGCCCGTGAAGACGTCTACACGCGAGGGGTTAGGCCCATTGAGGGCGGTGGCACCGGGCGCAGTCTGCGCACTTAGGCTCGATACTCCAAGGCCGACCACACATGCAGCCAGTAAGAACCGGCCAATGCTGCGAAATGAGTGAGATTGCATTCGAAAAACCTCCGCTTGTTGCTGATTACTTTGTTTTAGTACTGTCTAAGTGAAAGAGAAGGCCCGTGCTCAATTCGATGGCGTTCAGGTTTGCACGGCCACCAACGGGTCCGCCGTAAGGAGGAGGCGTTATGTAGCCGAAATCGTCATGAATGTAGCGATAGTCCAACTGGAGCAGACGCAGACTAAGGCGGTTGTTCCACCAGTGCACGTTATAGTCCAAGCCACCCCCAGCGGTCAGGGCAGGACCCCATGTGTAGGGATTGTGATAATCAGGCCCACCACTAGCAGGCCCTGCAAGACCTTCGTTCGTCGTTACGTCTGGTCCGCCCAGGCGGCCTGCGCCTGCCAGGGCATGGACGAAGCCGGTAACATCGCGCATGGGGTACCGGTAAATGGCACCCGCCGAAATACCGGAGAATCCATCGTTCGACCCGCTCGGATGATTGGAATAAATCACTTCGGCGCCTATATTCCGGTTGAAGTAGTACGCCACGCTGCCGATCGCGCCGGCATTGATAGCCGTGTAGGTAATGGCACCCGAGGGCGGAATCTGAAGCGTGCTATGCGTGCCGAAATACGAGTAGCCCGTGAAGACGTCTACACGCGAGGGGTTAGGCCCATTGAGGGCGGTGGCACCGGGCGCAGTCTGCGCACTTAGGCTCGATACTCCAAGGCCGACCACACATGCAGCCAGCAGGAATCGGCCTAGACTGCGAAACGAGTGAACTTGCATCCGAAAAAACCTCCGCTTGCTTACATTAGTTTGAATGCTGCGTAGTCCGACGCACTCAACCTCAATCTTTATCTTTGTCAAATGTCCACCAAAGTTTACCGCAGATAAACGTCCTGTCTACAAGAAAATGCACTGCGATTCCTCCATTAGACCAATTTATGGGGTAACCCTAAGGAAATCAGCCTAAAAAGACCCTCAGACGTACCCCTGAAGTAACACCAACAGAGTTTCTCGGCCTCCACTATGCCAAATTCAATGTTTTTCTTACCGTCCCTCGTTCCTGTTGGATCTTTTCCTGTAGCAAAGTGATGGCATACAACAACTGTTCAGGCCTTGGCGGGCACCCAGGGACATAAATATCCACGGGAATGACCTGGTTCACCCCTTGTAGAAGAGCGTAGTTGTTGAAAACTCCTCCCGAGGTCGCGCACGCGCCCATTGAAATCACCCACTTCGGCTCCGGCATCTGCTCATATAGCCGGCGAATCACGGGCGCCATCTTCTGCGACACTCGCCCTGCGACGATCATCAAGTCGCTCTGCCGCGGCGACGGCCGGAACACCTCCGCCCCAAAACGCGCAATGTCGTACCGCGAGCCTCCCATCGACATCATCTCGATCGCACAGCAGGCCAAACCGAATGTCATGGGCCAAACCGAGTTTTTACGTACCCAGTTGATCGCCGCGTCCAGCGAAGCCAGCACAACCCCTTCCGGCTGGTCGTATCCCCAACTCACCTCATTCAGCTTCTCCTTATTCTTTCCGAAGCTGTCCAGCGACCCGAACAGATACCGGTCCCCCCGTTGTGGAACGGAGGTAGGGCGCCCATTGCTGGTCGTCTCAGTAGGAATTGTGCTCATGCGATTCAGTATAAATGCGCCTTTTGACTAAAGGGAACTGGAAAATCTCTAAATCTTTCGATAACTCATTTTAAGGAGTGGGATGCCTTCTCCGGGGGTGAGGTTGGTCTTGGTGCAGCCGGGCAGGAAAATTCCTCGACGCGCAGACCACGTTCCGGCCCGAATCCAGAAGGCAGATCGAGCCTGACACGAAAGCTCACCCATGTAATACGGCCAAGCTCCACCGACTCTTTGCCGTCCGCCTGGTCCAGCGAGTGCGCGGTTGTGGTGAAGTGCGATGCCACCGCCCCGGCCATCTGCCCCTGGTCTGCCCGGCCTGGAATCAAGTGTGTGTCCAGAATCTCAAACACCCCCTCCGGCTCCTGGTTTACGAGCTCCGCAAGCGTCTGCTGGGCCGCCGGCGTGGCGGCACGCCGGTATGCGTCATAGGCAACGGCCAGCTTTTGGAACTCCTCCCGGCTGGCCGCATAGCGGAAGCGCCGCGGGTTCCATCCAACCGCGTCCTGCGCGCGGAAGCTGAAGTCGGTGCTCAACAGCAGCGGACTGACGGAAAAGTAGGGTGGCGCCTGGTACGGCGGCGTCGCCAGCTCGGCATAGTCGTGCTGGCCCCGCGGCCCCTGCGCCGGCAGCACGCGCATGATCCATCCGGAGTCAATAGGCTCCAGCATCCACTTCAACCCGCCGCCAAGCGGCTGCACAAACGCCTTCCCATACTCAGCGTTGCCTTCAAACACAGCCCTCCGGCAGACGCCCATCCCCGCATGCGCCGGGTGTACTTTCTGCGCCGATACGCTCGCCACAGCCGCCACCAGTATCCAGCCACTGAGTCTTCTAGCCGACATTGCCTTCGATCGCCTCCAGCAAGGAACTCCGCAGCGCAGCTTCCACCTCCGCGGTCAGCTTCGCCCCATCCTTGGTCAGGTAGAAGACGTCGATGGCCGTCTCCCCCTCCGTATCCACCAGCGCCACCTCGATGTTGCAGCCGTGTTCCGCCAGCGTCAGGCTTACTGCCCGCAGAAGGCCGGCCACATCCTGTGCAATCACTTGCAGCAGCGTGCTGTGTGAGGAAGATGTCTCGTCGAAGTCAATCTGCGTCGCCACCGTAACCATGGGCCGCCGTATGCCGCCCCGCCGCCCGCTCAGCATTCTCTCCAGCGAGACCGTCCCACTCAGCGCCTCATGCACGCTCTGGAGGAACCGGTCGTGCTCCGACGCATTCATCTCCAGCGTGCGGAATCCGTCGGTAAAGCGGAAGCTGTCCACCACAGTCCCCTGCTCATTGGAAAAGCCGTCCGCCGTCACGATATTCATCCCCCAGGCCGCCAACACGCCTGCGATCGTAGCGAACAATAGCCTCCGGTCCGGCGTCACCACCGTCAGTTCGCTCAGCTCCGGCGCATGGCGAAACTCCACCTGCACCGGGTCTTCTGCAAACTTTTTCGCCATCTGATAGTGCCGCTTGATCTGCTCGGCTGTCCGGGTCCGCAGATAGCGCTCCGGAAACCCTTCCAGAAACGCCCGCACCGCCTCGGTCTCGCCAGGCAGCAGGGCTATCAAGCGGTCGATCAGATCGCTCTCCTCGCTGCCCGTGACACGCTCCTCATCGACGCTACGGTCTAAATAGTTTGAGGTAGCAATAGTCAGCCGCCACAGGTTCTCTGCCTTCCATGGCGTCAGCGCATCGGGATGCACCGCATTGATGTCGGCATAGGTAAACAGCGCCAGCATCCGCAGCGCCTCCGTAGTTCGCACCTTGCCGGCAAACGCCCGCACCGTCTCAATATCGAAGATGTCCCGGCGCAGTGCAGCCGACATCTCCAGGTGGCTCTCAATCAGCTGTAGCACCAACGCAGTCTCAAACGCATCCAGCTCCAGCCGCCGCAGCAGGTCCTCGGCCATTCGCGCGCTCTCCCGCGTATGCTCACCGGCGCAGCCCTTTCCCGTGTCGTGTAGAAGCGCCGAAAGATAGAGCAGCTCGGGGTGGTGCAGTTCCTCAAGCATAGTGCTGAACTTCGCCGCCCACTCCGCCATCTTGCCTTCTTGCTTGGTCTCCAGCCCATGCAGTGTGTCGATAAACACGAACGTGTGCTCATCGACCGTATAGCGGTGATAGGCATCGCGGATTGCCAGCGCGTCGATACCGTGAAACTCCGGGATCAGCAGCTCCAGAATCCCCAGCGCATGCATCGCCCGCAGCGCATCGCCCGCATACCGCCCCATCAGGATCGTCTGTAGCCGGTTCCACAGCGAACGCCCCTCTTCAATCTGCGACGAGACCACCGGCAACGCCTGCGTCAGCCGCTCTTCGGTCCCTGCTCCCAACCGGCAACCAGTCCTCGCCATGGCCGCAAATATTTGCAGCATAATGTCAGGGTCGTGCGTCGGGTCCCCCATGACGGACGGCGCCTCCAGCATCACTCTCCCGCGCTCGATCCGAAATCCCTCTGCCGGCGCCTCTTGCCGTATGCGAAACGCCCGGTGCAGTCCTGAACGAGTCGGCGCACTCTCCGGCTGCTCCAGCATCTGCGTCACCCGGCGCTCCACACTGCGGGCATGGCGAAAATAGATGCGCATCCAGTAGGCCGCCGCATCGATGCCGCCAATGATCGTCTGCCCACCCAGCCCAATGCCGTTCTCCGCCGCCCCATCCTGCGCCTGCCAGTCCAGCGTGTTGTCGTCGCGCTCGTGCCGGTAGTGCAGGAAGGCACGCACGCTGGAGAGAAACTCGATCGCCGCGGCGAAGCCCGGGGCCTCCGCCGGCGGAATGTACGCGACTTTGTCGTTCGCGGCATTGCGCAACCTCTCCAGCCAGCGACAGACATGCACGTCCCGCAGCCCGCCAGGGCAGTCCTTGATGTTCGGCTCCAGGTGGAACAACGTGTCGCCGTACTTCTTATGACGCGTCCGCGTGATCTCCACCAGCCGCGCGATGATTGCCTTGTTCTCGCTCGCCAGCAGCTTCGGCAGCACCTTCTGCGCCAGCGATTCATGCACCTTCGCATCGCCGGCCAGGAAACGATGGTCGAGCAACGCCATCGTGAACTCCATATTCTCCGAGTCGAACTTCTCGCACTCGCTCAACCGCCTCACAATAGGCGAGACGCGCACACCGGAGTCCCACAGATACTGGCTGACGCGGCGAATGGCCCCCTTCATCTCTGTCTCGGTGGCGGAGCGGTCGCTAACGAACATCAGGTCGAGGTCAGAGAACGGATACAGCTTCCGCCGGCCATATCCGCCCACGGCCACCACCACGCTTCCTGTTGTGAGCTTTGGCTCTCGCTCTATCTCGGCGGCCCACAGCGCGCGTACCACCTCATCTAACAGGTCGGCCCGCGCCTTGATCGCCTTGTACCCCGAGCCGTCCGCATCGAACGCACGGCGGATCTCCAGCATCCCGTGCTGGTACAACTCCCGCGTCCGGTCCCCTGGCTCCTGCATAGCTCTCTCAGGCGCAAACTCCGCGCCTTCCCGCCGATCGCCTATAACGCGACCTCGCCCCGCTCATCGTTCCGGATGCGTATCGCGTCGTCGATCTTCGTTACGAAGATCTTTCCATCGCCAATCTTGCCTGTCCGCGCCGCGCCGATGATGGCGTTGATCGCCTTCTCCGCCATGTCGTCGGTGGTTACCATCTCCAGCTTGATCTTCGGCAGCAGGTCAACGGAATATTCACGCCCGCGATAAAACTCCGTATGCCCCTTCTGTCGCCCATGGCCGCGCGCCTCCAGGATCGTTATCCCGGAGATGCCTGCCTCCACCAGCGCGTCCTTGACCGCATCCAGCTTTGACGGCTGAATCACCGCTTCAATCTTCTGCATCGGCTTACCATCCTCTCAAAATCCGAGAACCTTCCTTAGTGAGCAGCATCCCAATCGTAGCCCTCTTCTCCATGCTGCGACAGGTCCAGGCCCATGCGTTCATCCTCTTCGCTTACGCGGAGCCCGATCAGCTTATCAACAATAAATAAAATGAGTAGTGTTCCTACGATAGACAGCCCCCATGCAATGGCCACGCCGACCGCCTGATTCCCAAGCTGGTGGAAGTTCCCTTCGAGCACTCCCGTCGCTTTGCCCGCGCCGAAGATCGGATTGATCACGCTGTTAGCGAATAACCCCGTCAGCAAAGCTCCGATCGTCCCGCCAGCGCCATGCACGCCAAAGGCATCCAGCGAGTCGTCATAGCCAAACCACGACTTCACCGCGACCACCATGAAGAAGCAGAACACGCCCGCAATCAGCCCGATGGCCAGCGCCGACATCGGCGACACAAAGCCCGAAGCCGGCGTAATCGCCACCAGACCCGCCACCGAGCCTGAGATCGCGCCCAGCGCCGAAGGCTTGCCGTTGCGGATCCACTCTGCCGCGCTCCAGCCTATTGCCGCTGCCGCTGCGCCAAAGTGCGTCGCCACAAAAGCCGAGGTCGCCAGTGTCCCGGCCGAAAGCGCCGATCCGGCATTGAACCCGAACCAGCCCACCCACAGCAGGCACGCCCCAATAAAGCTAAGCACCACGGAGTGCGGCGGCATCGCCTTCTGCGGATACCCCAGTCGCTTGCCGAGATAAAGCGCCGTAATGAGCGCCGATACCCCTGAGGTCACATGCACCACCGTTCCTCCTGCGAAGTCCAGGCAGGGGAACCGGCCGGCCCAACCACCCGTGCCAACTGCCGATGCATTCAGCAGGCCACCGACGCCCCAGACCATATGCGCCATCGGACTATAAACCACCAGCGCCCACAGCACCATGAACACCAGCATCGCCGAAAACTTCATCCGCTCGGCAAACGCCCCGGTAATCAGCGCTGGCGTAATGATCGCGAACATCAGCTGATAGACCATAAAAGTCTCCAGCGGAATCGTTGGAGCATAGCCCGGATTCGGCGCCGCCCCCACCCCACGAAGAAATACATTGTGCAATCCGCCGATAAAGGCATTGCCGCTGCCGAAGGCCAGCGAATAACTCACCAACGCCCACAGCACCGTGATCACCGCCATCATGGCGAAGGTCTGCATCATGGTGCCGAGGATGTTCTTCCGCCGCACTAGCCCGCCGTAGAACAGCGCCAGCCCCGGCCCGCTCATCATCAGTACCAGCGCCGCTGAGACCAGCATCCACGCATTGTCGCCAGCCATCTGCGCCGCAGCAGCGGCAGCCGTATTGGCATCCACCTGCTTCTGTAGCGCCGCCAGCGCATTAGGAGCCTGCGCAAACCCCATAGAACAGCCCAGCAGGGCCGTCAAGAACAGAACTGAAAACATCTTCAACGTTGATAGACGCATATGCCTGTCACCCGCTTCCAGAATCGATCGAAGAATGAAAATATACTTCGGCCCTACGCCCGTCAGGCGTTGTCATGGTTTTTTCACATCGCCTTAGCTTTGCGAATACCCGTACTTTGGTGCTGATGCGTCTACTGTACACAACAATCTCCGCAGCGCAAAATTCTTTGCAATAAACTTTGGCATCTCTCCACACCTGAAGCTGCGTCCAACCGGTATAGCGCCGTCGTTCAGCTTTGCGGCTTCGTCGGAACCGCTGTCTGGACTGTCTTCCTTCGTTTCTGTAACAATGCAGCCTGAAACTCATTGTCCGCTCGCATGCGTGGCAAGCCGTCCAACCCGGCAAACTCTGGAGACTGAATGAGTACCGTAACCATCGGAAACAAAAAGCTTGGCGCGGGCCAGCCCTGTTACGTCATCGCTGAAATCGGCATCAATCACAACGGCGACATCGACCTTGCCAAGCGCCTCATCTCGGTCGCCGTCGCCGCCGGATGCGATGCCGTCAAGTTCCAGAAGCGTACCGTTGATATCGTTTACACCGAAAAAGAGCTCGCCACCCCCCGCGAGAACCCCTTCGGCGCCACCAACGGCGACCTCAAGCGCGGCCTCGAGTTCGGCCAGGAGGACTACGCTGAAATCGCCAGCTTCTGCAAGCAGGTCAAAATCGACTGGTTCGGCTCCCCTTGGGACGAGGACTCCGTCGACTTCCTCCAGCAGTTCAACCCTCCAGTCTATAAAGTCGCCTCCGCCTCGCTCACCGACGACCATCTTCTCAAGCACATGCGCAAGACCGGCAAGCCCATCATCGCCTCCACCGGTATGAGCACTTATGCTGAGATCGACCATGCCGTCGAGGTCCTCGGCAAACAAGACCTTATCCTCATGCACACTACCTCCACCTACCCGGCGAAGTACGAGCAGCTTAACCTGCGCGCCATCCCCGAGATGGCCAAACGCTACGGAATCCCCATCGGCTACTCCGGCCATGAGACCGGCATCCCCACCAGCGTCGCCGCCTCCGTCCTAGGCGCCTGCTGCGTCGAGCGCCACATCACCATGGACCGCGCCATGTGGGGTTCCGACCAGGCCGCCTCGCTCGAGCCCAACGGCATAGGCCGCCTCGTCCGCGACATCCGCCTCTGCGAGCAGTCCATGGGCGACGGCGTCAAGCGCGTCTACGAGGAAGAAATCCCCGTCATGAAGAAGCTGCGCCGCGTCGGCGCCGCCGTCTAATCATGTCCGCATCGACACAACGCACCGATGGCCTGGAAACTCTCCAGGCCATCGCCTTTGACGTCGACGGCGTCCTCACCGACGGCGGGATCCTCTGGGGCCCGAACGGCGAGGAGTGGAAGCGCTTCTCCTTCACCGACATCATGGGCATCTCGCTCGCCCGCCGCATCGGTCTCAAGATGGCCCTCATCAGCGGCGAAGACTCTCCTCTGGTCGACCGTTACGCGAAGAAGATGCACATCCAGCACGTCGCCAAGGGCGTCCGCGACAAGGCAGCCGCCCTCCGCGAGTTCGCCGCCGCCACCAACATCCACCTCGCCAACATCTGCTTCTTCGGCGACGACATCAACGACCTCTCCGCAATGGAGATCGCCGGCCTCTGCGCCTGCCCCGCCAACGCCGCCCAAGCCGTCCTCGACCATGTCCGCAGGCACGGCTTCGTCTCTAAGCACCCCAGCGGCCAGGGTGCCGTCCGAGAATTCATCGACACTCTCCTCAAAGCCCGCAACCTCGACCCCAAAGAAGTCTTCCAACTCCGCCCACCGGAATAACTCGCGCTCCCCACCATTTACCATGGGTAGTGATGAAGCTCTCCGACTACGTCCTCAAATTCCTCGCCGATCTCGGCGTCAAGAACATCTTCCTCGTCACCGGCGGCGGTGCCATGCACCTCAACCAGTCGCTCGGCGAGTCTCCCATCCACGCCATCTGCAACTCGCATGAGCAGGCCAGCGCCATCTGCGCCGAAGGCTACGCCAAAGCCATCAACGGCCTCGGCGTCTGCATGGTCACCACCGGCCCCGGAGGCACCAACGCCGTCACCGGCGTCGCCGGCGCATGGCTCGACTCCACGCCCGTCCTCTATATCTCCGGCCAGGTCAAGCGCCCCGACCGCATGTTCGACGCCAAAACCGGCGCACCCCTCGGCATGCGCCAACTCGGCGTGCAGGAGGTGGACATCTGCTCGATCGTCAAGCCCATCACCAAATACACCGTCACCATCCTTGAGCCAACCGACATCCGCTACCACCTCGAAAAAGCCGTCTATCTCGCCCTGCATGGCCGCCCCGGTCCCGTATGGATCGACATCCCGCTCGACGTCCAGGCCAGTCCCATCGACGAAACCAAACTCCGCTCCTTCAATCCCGACGACCCCGCAGAGAACATCGACAAGGCCGCCATCCTCGGCACGTCAAACGTCCCCGCCGAAGTCGCCCGCGTCATCGAAGCCTTCAACAAATCCGATCGCCCACTGCTCTTCGCCGGCAACGGCATCCGCCTCGCCCGCGCCGAGAAAGAATTCGAAGAACTCCGCAAGCACCTCGGCATCCCCACAGTAGCCACCTGGTGCGCCGCCGATCTCGTCCCCTCCGACGACCCCACCTACGTCGGTCGTCCCGGCTCGGTCGCCGCGCGCGGAGCCAACTTCGCGCTACAGAATTCAGACTTCCTGCTAGCCACCGGCGTCCGCCTCGATTTCGCCATCACCGGCTACGCCCCGCACAACCTCGCCCGCGAGGCCCACAAGATCGCCGTCGACATCGACGCCGCCGAGCTGCACAAACTCCACCCCTATCTCCAGCAGCCCATCTGCGCCGACGCCAAAGTCTTCCTCACTGAGCTGCTCAAGCACAAGGACAAGCTCAAGCCCCGCAACCTCAAGCCCTGGCTCACCCGCTGCGCCGACTGGAAGACCCGCTACCCCGTCGTCACCGACGATCACCGCAAGCCCGAAGGTCTCGTCTCCATCTTCAACCTCGCCGAAGTCCTCGGCACCGAAGCCAAACCATCCGACCGCCTCGTCGTCGGCAACTCCGGCTCCGGCATTGAGATATATCTGCTCGCCTGCCCCACGCTGCACTCACAGCGGCTCTACCACACCGCCGGCCTCGGAGCGATGGGGTACGCCATCCCCATGTCCATCGCCGTCGCCATCGCCAACCCCGGTCGCGAGGTCATCGCTGTAGACGGCGACGGCGGCTTCCAGTTCAACATCCAGGAGCTCGAAACCATCCATCGCCTCCAGCTCCCCATCAAATTTTTCGTCCTCAACAACGATGGCTACTCCTCCATCCGCGCCTCACAGACCGCCTACTTCGGCAAAGCCAACCTCGGTGCCGACAAGAACACCGGCCTCACCATCCCCAACCTCAGCAAAGTCGGCGCCAGCTACGGCCTCGGCACACACATCATCCAAGACCAGACCAACCTCCGCGCCGAAGTCCGCAAAGTCCTCGACATGCCCGGCCCCGTCCTCTGCGACGTCAACGTCCTCCCCGACGAAGTCCGCGCCCCACGCCTCCAGTCCTATCAGAAGCCCGATGGCTCCTTCGTCTCGAAGCCCCTCGAAGACCTCTTCCCTTTCCTCTCGCGCGAAGAGTTCCTTTCCAACATGATCGTCAAACCTCTCCCCGAATAATGCCCGCCACCAAAGCCACCTTCGGCATCATGCAAGGCCGCCTCTCGCCACCCGAGGAAGGCCGCTTCCAGTCCTTCCCCCGCCACCACTGGCGGCAGGAGCTCGCCCTCGCCCGCGAAGCCGGCATCGACTACATCGAGTGGATCTACGACGAGTACGGAGCCACCGCCAACCCCCTCACCACCGACGCCGGCATGGAAGAGCTCATCCAGCTCAAGCAGCACTACAACGTCGCCACGCCCGCACTCTGCGGGGACTGGTTCATGGACTTCCCTTTCCTCCGCTGCACCGAAGCAGAACGCAAGCAGCGCCAGCGCTTCCTCAACGCCCTGCTCCGCGCCGCCGCCAGGATCGGCGCCAAGCGCATGGTCCTCCCCTTCGTCGATATCTCCCGCATCCAGACCGAAGCCGAAAAAGACATCGTCCTCGCCATCCTCAACGAAGCCCTCCCCACCGCCGAATCCACCGGCGTCGAGCTTCACCTCGAAACCGACTTCAATCCCGCCGACTTCGCCGCCTTCCTCGCCCGCATCCCCCACCCCATGGTCAAGGTCAACTACGACACCGGCAACAGCTCCGGCCTTGGTTATGTGGCTAGAGAAGAGTTCGCCGCCTATGGCCCCCGCATCGGCTCCATCCACATCAAGGACCGCTACCGCAAACCCGAAGGCGGCATCGAAACCCGCCCCCTCGGCCAGGGCAGCGCCGACTTCGACGACGTCTTCACCGCCATCCGCAGGATCAACTACACCGGCGGCCTCACCCTGCAAGTCGCCCGTGGCAAACCCGGCGATGAACACAACTTCATCCGCCAACAGCTCGTTTTCCTGAAACAATACTGGCCATAGCGCCTGCTCTGCCGGAGAATCAAGCATGCCCATTGCCGCCAAAGACCTGCAAGTCGCCAGCCTCTTCTCCCTCGTCGGCAAAACCGCCGTCCTCACCGGGGCCTCCGGCTTCCTCGGCCGCACCTTCGCCCTCACGCTGCTCGCCAACGGGGCCAGCGTCGTCGCTCTCGGCCGCTCCGAGCGCCTCCAGACCGAGGCCCGCTCCTGGGCCAACACCTTCGGCGAAGCCGCCATCAAGGTCCACCAGATCGACATGTACAACACCGCCGAACTGAACGACCTGCTCGACCGCATCGCCGCCGAAGAAAAATCCATCGACATCCTCGTCAACAACGCCCACGAGCTCGGCGCAGCCACCGGCTTCAACATCCCCGAAGGCTCCCTCGAAAACGCGACCGAAGAACAGTGGATGAAGAACCTCACCGGCGGCGTCTACTGGGCCGTGCAGACCACGCAGCGCCTCGGCATCAAAATGAAAGCCCAGCATCGCGGCTCCATCATCAACATCGCCACCATGTATGCCACGGTCGCCCCACGCCCCGCGCTCTACGAAGGCACCGCCTCGCTCAATCCCCCAGGTTACTCCGCCTCCAAGGCCGCGCTCGCCGCCTTCACTCGCTACACCGCCAGCTACTGGGGCCACAGCAACGTCCGCGCCAACTGCATCTCCCCCGGCCCCTTCTCGAACACCGAAGACCTCGAAGGCCAGAACGCCGTCGCCGAAGACTCGCCCTTCGTCCAGCGCCTCAAGGGATACACCGTCCTCAACCGCATCGGTCGCCCCATCGAACTCTGCGGCGCCCTCGTCTTCCTCGCCTCCGACGCCAGCAG
>Ga0206836_10232_pt1 | contig 12711 bp, 9 predicted proteins | sample Alteio_BWOrgCont_28_FD_152871 | JGI IMG/M metagenome (GOLD analysis project Ga0206836, IMG submission 152871) | Enriched cells from forest soil in Barre Woods Harvard Forest LTER site, Petersham, Massachusetts, United States -... | ecosystem: Environmental > Terrestrial > Soil > Temperate forest >...
ATCACCTGGCCGGGGGTCAGGCTTAACGCCACGTCCCGTCCTAATGCTTTTGCCTTGATCTTATCCAGAAATGTTTTTACGGTTTCAAGGTTCACATCCGCTTCTAAAAGGGCCAGACGGACCTCTTTGAGCGCTTCCTCGATATTTTCCTCGGTAATTTTTCCCTGGCCGCGCAGGTTCTTGAAAACTTTTTGGATTCGGTCGGTTAAATTCTCAAACATGACATTCCTATAAATAAAAGGTTGATGACAACGGGGCATGATTTTAGGCCGGTTCAGTTAAAAAGAAAAGGGAGCTAACGGACGCTTTTCGTCTCGCCCCTGAGCGCGTATAGGGCCCAAAGACCGTTGAAAACCATCAGCAGGGCGGCTAAATAAAACGGCGCTCCCGGCAATTGCCAGGAATGGCCGGGGTTAATGCAAAAGGCGAAAGTTAAAGTAAAAAGGCTGGGGCCGACAAATTCCGCGATAGCCCGAAGGCTTCCGTTGGCGCCTTGAAGCTGGCCCTGTTCTTTATGGCTGACGTGTTTGGTCATTAAACTTTGAGTGGCCGAGTTGGCGAATCCCCAGAAGGCGAAGATAGGAACGGCGGATAAAAAGAATAGCCCCTGGGGGGCCCAGCCGTAAGCCGCGAAACCGATCATGCCCATCAAAATTCCAAAATAAAGCGCGCGTTTTTCGCCGAAGCGTTTGACCGCCGGCCGCACCAAACCGCCCTGGACCACGGCGGTACAAATACCCACCCAGGCCAGACAATAGCCCACCGCGTGCTCGTCCCAGTGGTAACGGTAAAGGGCGTAAAGCACAAAGACGCTGGAGAGAACCACGTGAACCAGCATATTGATGAAATAAATACCGGCCAGACCGAACAACTCCTGGTGGGATTTGAGCAATACCAGTGAACCCACCGGATTGGCGTTTTTCCAGCTGAAGTTTACCCGGCGGGACTTGGACAAAGACTCGGGTAATACCAAAAAACCATAGAGAAAGTTTGTGAGGCTTAAACCCGCCGCCACCCAAAAGGGCAGCCGGGGATCCACGTCACCCAAAATACCGCCCAGGGTGGGGCCCAGCACAAAACCCACGCTGAAGGCGGCGCCAATGAGTCCGAAACCCGCGGCACGTTTTTGTGGTGTGGTGGAATCCGCGATATAAGCGAAAGCGGTGGAGATGCTAGAAGTGGTGATGCCCGAAACGATACGGCCCCCGAAAAGCCATCCGATGGTGGGTGCCAGGGCCATGACGATGTAGTCGATGCCGGTGCCCAGGTTTGAAAGCAAAATCACCGGGCGTCGTCCAAAACGGTCGGAGAGGGAACCGATAATCGGCGAGGCGAAAAACTGCATCAAGGCCCAAATGGTGGCGAAAAGCCCCACCATCTCGGCGGCGTGACTGCTGTCGCCACCCATGAAGTTGAGGATCAGCTTGGGAAGAATAGGGATAATCAGGCCGAGGGCCAGGATATCCAGAAGAACGGTGATAAAAATAAAAAGAAGGGCATGATCGGTTTTGCCCTTCCTGGATTTCGCTTTAGCCATATCGAGTCCTTATTTATATAGAAGACGGGCAACTATAACAAAAAAAGTCTTCTGATAGGAGCTCTCGAGCATGGTGAAAGGTTATTGAGCCAATTTTTTTTGCTGAGCCACCCAATCCAAAAGGATTTTGCGGTTTTTGTCTGACAGGGGCAGACCCAGGCCTAATGTGGCCTGTGCGTCAGGCGGCATCATCTGTTTGGTGAGCTCTTTTTCCAAATGCTTCAATTGTTTGGCCTCCGGGTCCTCGTCCGTAAAGGGGAACTTGTCGCCCATGGTTAAAGCGTCCGTGCCGTCGCCGATCTCTTTTTTTATTTTTTTGGCCAGGATAGGATCGCCGCCCTTGTAAGGGGCGGCGGCGCCTGGCACATGGCAGGCGTAACAGCTGTCCTTCAAAATGGGAACGATGGTTTTATGAAAATCAATCAAGGTCGGGGCCGTATCGGCCAGGGCGCAAGCCGTCAAAGCGGCGCTGAAGGCGCCTGAAATCAGAATCGAAGCCAGGGATTTTTTAAGTTGAAACCGCATAATCGCTCCTTAATAGTTGAGGTATGGCGCCAAAGTATCGCACGAGTCCTTTTAAAAAGAAAAGCCGTATAGAAAAATTCTATACGGCTTTAAATGGGCCAAATTACCTAATTAAAGACTGGGTCCCGAATTGGCGAGAATCCGCAAGACCCATAGAGATCGGTCCGTCTTAGTACTGGTACGCGACTCCAAAGCTAAGCAAATATGGAGCGACTTGCTGGTATCCATTTTCATTACGGTAGATAGGGATATAGATCGAAGCATTGGCCAACACGTTTGAATTGATCCGATCCTGAAGACCCGGGGTCAAATAGAAGTTGGAGTACCCGCTGTCCGCGTTCCCGAACTGCGCGTCGGCGCCCCCTTGATCATAGTCCCGATATTGGTAGTGGACCTCGAGGGTGGGAATGAGACTGGTCTCATTCTCAATCCCATGAAATTGGTCACCGATCGCCGCGTCGATGCTATCGCCTGGACGATATCCCTGGTAAGCGTAAAGGGCATGCTGCCACTGCGCCCTTACAAACCAACTGCTAGTGCCTAAATTGCCGATCTTATAAGCCCCCAGCAATGTGTCGGTCGTGCCCGTTCCCGGTTGGGTATCCTGGTCCATGATAGGACTTCCATTGTAATAATCCCCCGCGTTATTCGGGCCGGTCGGCAGCTTGAGCCCGAATTGGATTCCCAGCGACATGTCATCGGAAAAACCCGTAAATTCACCCATGAGGCGTATATCGGCCACTGCCCAGGCAGTGGCGGTCGATATATTCGGGGTTACGCCCTGACTCGCATCGGTTACACCCGGAACCCCATTATTATCCGTAGCGAAATTTCGATCCCACACCGGCAGCATCGCCATGAATCCCCAATCCCGATCAAATTGATGCTGAAAAAACAAATTGATGAAGCTTGTCTCTACCTGTTTATCCGGGTTCAAGTCACCCGAAACAAGCCCCGTGCCATGTTGAGTCTCATTCTGGTTCATGTAATCGTACTGCAGGGAAAAAGTTGTAGTGGCGTTCGTGTCCGGAAGGCCGGGAACGACCAGGTCGAAAATATTGCATCCGCAGGCACAGGCCGAAACCAGCTGAGGGATCGCCCCCGTGGCAATGATAATGACTATAACTGCTAAAAACCGTCTCATTTTTAAATTTAATCGTTTAAATCTGTTCATGACTTCTCCTTTGTGAAAATTGGAATAGCCGCTACCCCGCAAGAGGCGCGACACAACATTTCTTTATTAAACGAAATGGTCTGTTTTGGGAGGAGGCGTGAAGATTTCGGCGGATGGATGAGGCCTAAAGATAAAACCAACCAAGAGCGGTAGGGTTAAATCTATACGAAACAAAGCGGTTGAAGAAGAAGGCATAAACTTTGTGGTGCTTTGGGAAAAAAATAATTGGCGGGCGCTATCGGGCGTACAACCCGCGGGATAAAGACCGGAAAGGTGTCCGCAAAGTGTTTTGGCCTCCACGCAGCAGCAAACATCCCCGCACATGTCTTCCATGCCGCAGGTTTGGCAAATGTGATGGATGTGGTTTGTCTTTAAGGCGGCTGAGCTTAAAAAAGGCTCTGTTACCCAGAGACTGATGATTAATAAGAAGAAAATACGCTTGGGCATGGGGCATAAGTTAGCCCCGTTTTGATTTGATTGCAACATGGGGGTTAAAAATGCCTTAAGAGGGCGCTGTATGAGACGAAATGAGACCCCTCTCATTGCGCTTGCGGGTTCACTAGTGTTAAGATTCGGATCATTTTCACAAGGAGTTTTTATGCGTTTTCTCACCCTATTGTGCTGTTTTTTAGCCGCTTCGACTGTTATGGCGAAAAGTTTTGTGATAGGTACTGTTGATCTGCAGAGACTCTTTAAGGAATATCCCGGCACCGCCGCAGCCCAGAAAAAATTTAACGCTTTTGCCGACGGGAAAAAGAAGGATTTGCTGGACTCCCAGAAAGTTTTGCAAGATTTACAAACGGAGTTGAGCAGCGGTAAATTGTCCGACAAAGTTAAAAAAGAGAAACAAGATGAGTTTCAACAGCAATACCAGGATCTAGAAGATCAGAAAAATCACGCTCAAACCGAAATCTCTAACAGAGAGCAGGAAATGACCCAAACCCTGCTGGGTCAAATTAAGGATATTGTGGCCAAAGTGGCCGATTCGGAGGGTGTGGATTTGGTGTTGGATTCCAATAACATCGTGGATGTGAAGACCAGCGTGGATTTAACCGCGGATGTTTTGAAAAAGTTTTCAACCACGAAAACTAGCTCAACGGCTTCTGATACGGATAAATAGTTTATTTATAAATCTCGTACCGGGCTTTTCCGGCTTGCTTCGCCTGATACATGGCGCTGTCCGCGGCTTTCACCAAATCTTCCGACGAGGAACAATCCCAGTTGGAATAAGCGATTCCGATACTGGTTGTAATGAGGGTTTTTGTTCCGGAAAAAGTGAAAGGTATTTTGAGGTTTTTTAAAATTCTTTCCGCGATGATGACTGCCTCATCGGTATCCGTTAAGTTGTCCAACAGTACATTAAACTCATCGCCGCCCACCCGGGACAGAAAATCGCTGGGCCGGAGGCAGGTTTTCAAACGTCGGGCGAATTCGGCCAGCAGGGTATCCCCGGCCTGATGTCCGAAGCGGTCATTGATCTGTTTAAATCCGTCCACATCTAAAAATAAAACGGCGAAAAGATAATGGCCGTCCCGCTGTAAATGGGCGAAAGCCCGCTTGAGATTTTCGGTGAAAAGCAGACGGTTTGGCATCCGGGTGAGGGGATCATAATAAGCCTGCTGGGCTAAATCTTGCTCCAGTTCCTTATGCCGGGTAATGTCCGTAAAGGAACCAGCGATGCGGATCGGTTTGTTATTCGCGGCGAAAACCGCAATGCCCCGGCTGAGGACCCAGCGGTAGGTTCCGTTTTTGTGGCCCAACCGGTGTTCGCTGACAAACAGAGGACTTTTTTTGGCCAGGTGTTCGGCTAATTCTCCGGTCACCCGAATAATATCGTCCGGATGAATCCGTTTCAGCCATTCTTCCGGCATGGGTGTTATTTCTTTGTCCTGATAACCGAACATGACTTTCCACCGCGGGGAGTAATAAATCTCGTTCGTTACCAGATCCCAATCCCATAATCCGTCATTAGATCCGGTGGCGACCAGTTCGTACCGCTGGCGTTCTTCCTCGATTTTTTTGAAAAGTTGAAACCGTTCCACAGCGTAGCGGATCGAGCGGGCCAACAGATCGCTGTCCACCTGGTTTTTGATCAGGTAATCCTGGGCACCGTTTTTGAGCGACTCAATCGCCAAAGCGGCGTCCTGGTTTCCGGTCAAAATGACGATGGGTATTTCGGGTTTGGCGTGATGAACCTGCTGCAGAGTATCCAATCCGGAGCTGTCGGGTAAGCTCAGGTCTAAAAGAATCAGGTCCATGGGTCCGTGATCCAGACGTTTGAGACAAGCGTTGATGGAAGAATCGCAATCCAAGTGAAACGAATCGGGGGCAGAGGATCTCAAATATTCCTTGAAAAGCCTGACATCGCCGGGGTTGTCTTCCACTAAAAGGAGATTGAGGGTTTTGGAGGACATGATTTGATCCTTTCTAAAACAACAGACTCTTGGAGAAGTGTCAGCGAGTCCAAGAAAGGAAAGAGGTCTTGATTAATTATACCTCTCATTGGTTTAGACGGCCCAAAAGGGGGAAAAGTCGCTAAATTACAAACGTTGATTTTCAGTCATTATTCTTGGGTAAAGTGAAGAAAAAGGTGGAGCCCTTATCCGGCTGGGATTCCACCCAAATCTTTCCGCCATGCCTTTCCACGATTCGTTTACAGACGGCCAAACCGAGGCCCGATCCCGAATATTCCTCCCGGTGATGGAGGCGCTGAAAAATGACAAAAATGCGGTCGAAATATTTGGGGTCAATGCCGATGCCGTTGTCTTTGCAGGCGAACACCCATTCCTCCTCGGTTTCACTCATGGAAAAATCAATCTCGGGCGCTTTAGAATTTTTGAATTTTAAGGCGTTTGAAAATAGATTTTGAATCAATTGAGCCAATTGAACAGGGTCGCCCACCACCGGGGTCAGTGGTCCGTGAGTGATTTTGGCCCGGGTCTCGTCGATACGGACCTCCAAATTCGAGATGGTTTCATTGAAGATCTTGTTCGTGTCAACCGGTTGCAGCTCTTTGCCCCGGCTCTCCACGCGGGAGTACTCCAACAAACCGTTGACCAGCTGCTGCATACGTTTGGCGCCATCCACGGCGAAACCCATATATTCTTCCGCGTCTTTGTCCAATTGGCCTTTCAAATGCTCGGAGAGAAGCTGAACAAAACTAGCGACCATCCTCAAGGGCTCCTGCAGATCGTGGGAAGCCACATTGGCGAACTGCTGCAGCTCCGTATTGGACCTTAATAGCGCCTCCATTTTTTTGCGCTCCGTGATGTCGCGGATGATGCCGCCAAAGTAAAGTTTGTCTCCGATTTTCCAGGAGGACAAGGAAAGCTCAATGGGGAACTCCACTCCGGTTTTCCTCAGCCCCTGTAACTCAATAGTTTTGCCTAAAAGACGGATTGCCTGGGGTTTCTTAAGAAGGGTTTCGTTAATTTGATAAGCTTCGCGGTGTTTAACCGAAAGTATGGTTGTGAAAGCTTTGCCCGTTATCTCCTGTTCGGGGTAGCCAAAAATATTCTCTGCGGCAGTATTCCAGGAAAGGATTTTCCCCTCGGAATCGGCGGTCAGGATGGCGTTGGGTGAGGAGTGAACCACTGACCGGAAGCGGGCGTCGGATTCTCTCAGGGTCTTTTCGGCTTCCTTGATCTCGGTCACGTCATGGCCTATGGCCGCCAAAGTCGTGGGGAGGCCGGTTTTCGGGTCTTTCAAAATGCCCGCACTGAAATAAATGGGAACGGGTTGGCCCGTCTTGAAGTTTTTGAGGTGAAACTCACCCTCCCAATGGCCCGCGGTCATCAAGGCGCCGATAACCTCATTTCGCAATTTGGGAATGTCGTCCTTGAAAACAAAATCCTCGTGCCGCAGGTAACTGACGTTGGAATCTTTATCTAGGCCCACCATAGTCCTGCCTGCCTCGTTTAAATACAAAATGTAGCCTTCCGGGTTGGTCATCACGATAAAGTCCGAACTGGTGTCGACCAGCAGGGCCAGCTCGCTTTGCGCCTGCTGGGCGTTATGCCTTTCGATAATCCGCCCTAATTGGGTTCCCACATGGCCCATGCTTTCCATGAGGTCATGGTCGGGCGGAACGGGATGATCGGTGAAAAACTCCAGAACTGCCAGGACGTTTTTACCGCTCATGATGGGGAATCCGAAAGCCGCTCCCACATGGATGTCTAATCCCATTTTCGCCCGGGGAAAGTTGGGGTAGTGAACCACGTCCTCAATCCACCGGGGGGAAGCGCTGGTCAACACAATGCCGGGCAGGCCCTCACCCGGCTGGAAAATCCGGTGGTCGGTCACCTGGCGCAAGTTTTTGTATTTTTTCTCGTCGCGGATAAACCACTGGGCTCCCGGCTTCAAAAGGCGGGCGTTGTCCTGATCCACATAATAAACATGGCCCACGGGCCAGCCTAAATAGCGGCAAATGAGCTTTAAACTTAAGAGAACCGCCTCGGGAAGGGTCATGGACTCATTGGCGGCCACGGTGATGGATTGAAGCAATTGAACGAGTTCTATTTTTCCCTGAAGCTGTTTTTCCGCTTTATGAGCCCGTTCCAGATTTTCCTCGGCGGTTTTGCGCTCCGCGATGGCCGCGGCCAGGGCCAGAGCGGTCATCGAAATGACACTCATAAAAACCTGAAGCAATAGGAGGGATTTATCCTTGGAAGAAAGGACGAAAGGCCCGACGCCGCGAGCGGTATTCCAAAGGGCGATGCCGCACATCAACACCGAAGCGGTAGCGCATTCTCTTAGGCCCAAACGATAGGCAATCCAAATCATCGGCGGAATACAAAGAAACTCAACTTCCATGTCCTGATTCGGAAAGATCAGGTTGCCAAAAACAGCCTGGCTGACCAGGCCGACCGCCAAAAAGGAAAGGAGAGTGACGGGAAGCTGCCGAAAATTGATACGGGGATTGTCATACCAAAGCATCAGAAAAGGAGTCACGATCAGGGCGCCGGTCAGGTCGCCCAGCCACCAGGTCGTCCAGATATCCCAATATAAATTCCAGGAACCAAAACCTTCCAAACAGAGAATGGTCACGCCGATAAAGGGACTGACCATGGTGCTGACGATTTCGGCTAAGAAGATGAACTTGAGAATGTCCGTGGACCGCTCAAATACCTTCCGGCCATTGGCAAACTGGTGAACCAACAAGGCGCCAATCAAGCCTTCCAGGGTATTGCCGCCGGCGATCACTAAGGAGGTGGTTAAATTTCCGGCGGTCAGCAGGTTTACCAGAAAGGCGCCGGTAAAAATGGCGGGCCAGAACCGCTCGCCAAAGATAAGAAAGGTTGCCAGGGCGATACCCGTGGGGGCCCAGACCGCTGTGGCGCTGGCGTTTAGAAAGGCTAGCTTTAGTCCCAGTTTGGCCGCGGTAAAGTAAATGGCGGAAATGAAGACCGCGGTGAGAAATGACTTCAGTTTTTCGCGGTGAGACTCATCCATAAAATTACCTCGTTTTTAAGGGAAGGTAATGGATATTCAAAAAGGTGATTTTGCGTCTCATCACGGGCTGAAGCCGTAACCAGCGGTTAAGGAATTCGCTCCAGCCAGTATTTCTCGATGTAAGTCATCACGACTGAAAAGTGATCCATGTCCAAGGGTTTCACAATATAAAAGTTGGCGTGATTTTGATAGGCGGTTTGAAGATCCTGGTTTTTTTGCGAGGCGCTCATGATCAGAACTGGAACTTCATGAAGGTTTTTGTTTTTTCTGATTTCCCCCAACAAATCAAGCCCGCTGAGCCGGGGAAGAGTTAAATCAAGAAGAATAATATCGGGTTTTCCTTTGCCGGAAAAGGCGTTGGCGTCCTTCAACATGGTTAAAGCTGTTTCGCCGTCCCGGGCTAAGGTTAAGTGGATGGGGAACCGGGATGTCTTAAAAAGTTCTTTCATCAGCAGCGCGTCGCCCGCGTTGTCTTCCACATGAAGTATCTCGATTTTCTTCTGAGCGTCTTTTACCGAAGCGGACATCTGACCCTCCCGATTTTAAGGCCGGCTTAAAAGTGTACAAACTGTTTGGACGCTGGAAACATTCTTTCGTGTTTAGTTTTTAACTGGACGCGGATTTCTTGCAGGAAGAATCCGCCGGGAAAAAGCCTCTAAAATAATTTTACGCCTTATTTTAAAAAGGGAAATGTAAAATTTTTATTACGTTTAAAAGCCCGCGGACAATCTTCCGACGGCCGCGGGAAACGGTTTCATTGAAAATAATTTCAAATTTACGCCGATTTTTTCAAAAAAATCGAACGGTGGGCTGGATCAGAGGATGTATTTGTGATGGTAAAATTATAGGTGACTATGTCTCTTTGCCCCTCGTCAGACGGGTCAAGGGCCGCGCTGAACATCAGTTTTGCGGAATAATCTTTCGCTCTTCTTTTCGACTCTAAAGAAGGATGGTTCTTATGCACGAAAATCCCCGCATTCCAAGGGTTCCTCTCTTTGCTGCCGGCCGATCGCGACGGCTGGCCTTCGCGTTTTCGGCGTTTTTTCTCTGCGCCGGCCACTCTTTCGCCCAGACTCCCCAACCCACCGCCGCCGCCACTGAGGAAGAGAGTCCGTCGCCCAATGAGTTAAAAAAACTGAGCCTGGAACAGTTGATGAATTTGGATGTCACCTCGGTGGCCAAGGAACCACAGCCTTACAGCCAGGCGCCGGCCGCTATTGACGTTATCACCAGCGATGAAATACGCCGTTCGGGCGCTACCAGCATTCCGGAAGCTTTGAGATTGGCGGACAATTTGGAAGTGGCTCAAGTCACTTCTCTCAGCTGGGATATCAGCGCCCGCGGATTTAATTCCGCGGTCAGCGATAAGCTTCTGGTGTTAATGGACGGCCGCAGCGTCTACACGCCTCTATTCGCGGGCGTGATTTGGAACGCGCAGGATTATTTGCTGGAAGATTTAGACCGTATTGAGGTGATCAGCGGCCCCGGCGGCACCCTGTGGGGCGCCAACGCGGTCAATGGCGTCATTAACATCACCAGTAAAAGCGCCAAAGACACCCAGGGCGCTTACGTTGAAACCGGCGGCGGGACCGAATATCAAGATTTTGTCGGGGCCCGCTATGGCGGTACGCTGGCTCCGGATGTTTATTACCGCGTTTACGGAAAATATTTTAACGACGGGCCTGAATCTTATATGGACGGCACCAGTTCGCAGGACGCCTGGAGCCACGGCCAGGGCGGCTTCCGCATCGATACCGACGGGTTCTCCCCGGATCAATGGACCGTCCAGGGCGACCTTTACGCCGGTAACACTACTACGATCCCGGGCGGCGAGGGAACGCCCGCGGCCCAAGGCAGCTCCAGCGGCGGCAATATTCTGGGACGCTGGACCCGTACCTACACCTCCGACGATGATCTGAGCCTTCAAGTCTATTACTCCCGCGATAACTTGATCGCGCCCTTTCAGTCCAGCGGAACCATTCCGGCAGGCCCGCTTTGGGACAATTTAGACACTATCGACGCGAATTTTCAGGACCGTTTTCTCGTAGACGCCTGCAACCGCCTGACCTGGGGTTTTGAATACCGCTTTACCAATGACGTGGTTCAAGACGCGCCGGTCGTGGCCTTTCTTCCCAATACGCTGGATCTCAATTTGTTCAGTGGCTTCGTTCAGGACGAGATCGCGCTCTGCGGCAATATTCACTTCACGGTGGGCAGCAAATTTGAGAGCAATGATTATGTTGGGTTTGATTTTGAGCCCAGCGGACGGATCCGGTGGGATTTGACCGACCAGCAGATGCTCTGGGCCGCGGTTTCCAGAGCGGTCCGCACGCCTTCCGAATATGACCGCAACTTGTATGAGCCCAGTCCTCAATATGGAACCTTTTTAGCCGGTAATAGTACGTTTACTTCTGAAACGGTTATCGCTTATGAGTTGGGCTACCGCGCGCAACTGGGCCCTACCGTCTCCACCTCGGTCTCGACCTTTTTTAACAATTACACCAATTTACGCAGTCTCAGCTATACCCCGGTCACGCTGGTGCCCCTGTACTTCGCGAATAATGATCTGGGGCAAACCTACGGGGTCGAGTTCACTATGGATTACCAGGCACTCAACTGGTGGCGTCTGCACGCCGGTTACGATTATCTCTGGGAAAGTATCTGGGTCGCCCCCGGGCAGGTGGATCTCTCCTACGGGCTGGCGGAAACCGCCGACCCGCCGAACCAGGTTTTTTTACGTTCCTCCATGGATTTGCCGGGGAAGACCGAATTGGACGCGGATTTCCGCTGGATTGACCAGGTTCAAGTCGGCAATATCGGCTCTGCCGTTCCCGCCTTCATACCGGCTTATGCCGAGCTCGATATGCGTTTAGGCTGGCATTTCACTCCGGTCATAGAACTCTCGGTCGTCGGCCAGAATCTTTTACAAAATGAGCATGTGGAAGCGGGCTATCCCGGTACGGCACAGGAAGAAATTGGCCGCAGCGGTTATGTAAAGGTGGCGGTGTCGTTTTGATCGTCTCTGAACACCGATGGACAATCCGGTTGGCCCTATTTCTGTCAGCCCTGATGCTGGCGGGCGGATCGCCTTCGCTCGCGCAGCCGCCGATTTCCAAGGAATATCAAATCAAGGCGGTCTGTCTCCTCAACTTCGCCCAGTTCATCAGCTGGCCCGCGGACACCTTCGCCGCCGCGGATAAGCCGTTTCGTATCGGCATTTTGGGCGAGGACCACTTCGGCTCCTTTCTGGACGAGACCGTGCGGGGCGAAAAAATAGACGGCCATCCCCTGGTGGTGGAACGCTATGCCAGGGTCGAGGACGCCAAGGACTGCCAGATATTGTTCATCAGCGGCTCCGAGGACCCGCGGATGCAAAAAATTATCGCCGGTTTAAAAGAAACAAACATCCTGACTGTCGGCGAAACGAAGCATTTTTGCCGGATCGGCGGCATGATTCATTTTTTTATTCTGGGAAATAAAATTCATTTCAAAATCAATCTGGAAGCCGTGAAGCAAGGCGATCTGGTGATCAGTTCCAAAGTATTAAGATTGGCCGACGCGTTCCAATCCGGAAGGAGCGATCCGTGACGTTTAAAGACCTGCCCATCCGACTCAAATTGATGACGGCCATTTTGCTCACCAGCGGCGCGGTGCTGCTGTTGACCTGCGCGACGTTTATCACTTACGAAATCGTCACGCTTCACCGGGTTATCTTGCAGCGGTATCAAACCAGCGCCGAAATTGTCGCGGCGAATTCCACGGCGTCGCTGGCTTTCCAAAACCCGGCGGACGCCACGGAGGTGTTGAACGCGTTCAGGATGGACCCGCGGATCATAGAAGCCTGCATTTATGACGCGAAGGGGAAAGTTTTCGCGACCTATCCGGCGAAGACCCCGGCCGCGGCTTTTCCCGCGGCGCCCGGCGAGTCGGGCTACCGGTTGGGCCATATGGAAGTTTTCTGTCCCGTCATCCAGGGCGACCGCGCCCTGGGCGCGGTTTATGTCCAATCGGATTTGTCCGCTTT
>Ga0206836_10124_pt2 | contig 12682 bp, 14 predicted proteins | sample Alteio_BWOrgCont_28_FD_152871 | JGI IMG/M metagenome (GOLD analysis project Ga0206836, IMG submission 152871) | Enriched cells from forest soil in Barre Woods Harvard Forest LTER site, Petersham, Massachusetts, United States -... | ecosystem: Environmental > Terrestrial > Soil > Temperate forest >...
TGGAAACACTCCTTGTTCGGCGACCACCACATCTACGGCCCCGAGGGCGTGCGCTTCTACACCCGCTACAAGGCCGTCACCCAACGCTGGGCCGCTAGTGTCCTACCCCAGGACGCCTGGGGCCAGCAGCCACCGAAAATAAGGAACTAGTGTTTCGTATCTGACGTCCGCCGACTGGGGCGAACGTCAGGTTCGAGACACCAGTGCCCTCCCTCCAAAGTCCGCCCGCACGTAAGAGACCAGCAAGCCACTGAAAAAAATAGATAATTCCCAACTGGAATCGCACAGCGATCCAGAACAGGCTGCCGGTGGCTCGCCGAGCCCGGCCTAGCCCAATCTCCCCTGAAACAGCCCCATCGGCCAAAGGGCCTAGGCAGTTCGGTCGAATTGTCCGCCACGTCAAAACGGCGCACCTTTTTGTTTGCCTTGCACCGAATCCCGCAACCGGTCCGAATATCGCAGCGGTGCTGATGCGCGATCGGAACATGTGCGATCATATCGCGAATCGGTGACGCCCCAATGTCCATCCAAGCAGCCCGGAGCACCAGCAACCGCTTTCTCTTCGTGGAAGACCAAATGGTTGAAACAAGTCCACCGCCCAACCACGGTATCGAATCGACCCCGAGGACCGTGCCGCCCCAGCCGGCGGCGGACATGCTCCCGCAGCTTTCCTACAACCTCCACGCTGAACTGACCGGCGCGCTTGATACGATCGCCGCCGATCTCGCTCGTCTCCACGTGCGAGTCGAACTCGCCATTGCCCCTGACCTGACGGTCAAAGCCTCCCAAATTGCCCTGCGCGCGATCATCCGCTCTGTTGTGACCCACGCGGCGGAGGTCGCTGCCGGCGAGCGCATGCTGATCGTCGCCCTGCGCCGCCCCGCCGGCATCGCCCTGATTTTCACCTATGAGGACGGAGGCCAGGACCACGCCATGACGGACTCCGCACTGCGCCCCGCCCAGCAACAGGCCGCCCTCCTCGGCGCCACCCTGCTGATCGACGTCCGTTCAGGAATCGCCACCACCGTCACCCTGATGCTGCGCGATCCCGCCGCATAGCACGGAATTTGCGTCCCCGAGTGCATCCGACACAGACAAGCAGGAGGCCATGACCCCGGACCAGCAGAGCCTTGTACGCGCCTCCTTCGCCAAGGTCGTCCCCATCGCCCCACAGGCCGCCGCCCTGTTCTACGACCGCCTGTTCACCCTGGATCCATCCCTGAAGCCACTCTTCAAGGGTGACATGACGGAACAGGGCCGCAAACTGATGGCCATGATCGGCACGGCCGTCGCCAACCTGGATAAGCTCGACACTATCCTGCCCGCCGTCCAGGCCCTCGGCCGCCGCCATGCCGGCTACGGAGTCCCCGAATCCTCCTACGACACCGTCGCCGCCGCGCTGCTCTGGACCCTGAGCCAAGGCCTGGGCGACGCCTTCACGCCAGAGGTCGAGGCCGCCTGGACCGAGACCTACACGATCCTGGCCACGGTGATGAAGCAAGCCGCTGCTGCCTGACCTCAAGGCAACACATCCCCCACCGGCTCCTCATTCGAGGCGCTCAAATTGTCATGGCCGCCTTTCCGGAATGACGCCGGCGTCCCAGCGCTTCGACTCATGTCCCAATCACCGATCCGTCGGATTGTGATGTCGTGTGCTACCCCAACGCCGCCACGCGGTACGCCGGAGGTCTCCGTTCGCAAATGCAACGCCCTCCGCGCCCTCCGAAGCTCCCCCGGCCGTAGGCCAGCTCCGCGCGAAACGGCCGAGTTCAATTCAGGGGAAAGCCTGGACGTTGGGCTGTTTTGTTCTCCCACTGGAAACGTAAGGAGTTAAGGCACCTCTGCCGTTTCGCACGGAGACGTGCTTGCGGCCCTGGGAATCAGGAAGGCAAGGAGGTTTTCTCAGCTTCGCATGTCCGATCAAGCATCCACAAGCGCGTGCGTATCCTCCTCAGCCCAAACCAGGGTCGCCGCCGTCCCCGGCTCCGTAGGCTGCCGATAGAACACCTGATCCGGCACCAGAGCCGAAACCTCATCCCCGGCATCAGTCTTCAACGCCACCCGAACCATCGCGCCCTGATATTCAACAGCGACCACCTGTCCATGCACATGCGGCCCGTCCTCAGCCGCCCCCAACCGGCACCGATCCGCCCGAACCGCAACCGACCCCTGATTGAACCGCAGCACGTTATGGCTACCGATAAACCTGGCGATGAACGGACTAAGCGGCCGCTCGAACACATCCCGAGGATGGGCCGCCTGGCGGATATGCCCCGCCTCCATCACCACCATCAGATCGGCCAGCGCCATGGCCTCATCCTGGCTATGCGTGACATGGATGAAGGTAATATCCAGCTCCCGCTGCAGCCGCTTCAACTCCTCCCGCACCTTGGTCCGCAGGAACGGGTCCAGCGCGGACAAAGGCTCATCCAGCAACAGCACCTTCGGCTTGTTGATCAACGCCCGCGCCAGGGCAATACGCTGCTGCTGCCCCCCGGATAGTTGCGCTGGCAACCGCTCCGCGTAGTCGGCCATATGCACCAGTTCCAGGAACTCCCGCGCCCGCGCATGCCGGTCCTTCTTCGCCACCCCGCGCATCTTCAGACTGAACGCCACGTTATCCAGACAGTTCATATGCGGAAACAGCGCATAGGACTGGAACATCATCGCCGTCCCACGCTTGATCGGCGGCAGGTCCGACACATTCTCCCCATGGATCAGGATGTCGCCTTCCGACACCGCCTCGTGCCCCGCGATCATCCGTAGAGTCGTCGTCTTCCCGCACCCCGAAGGTCCCAACAGGCAGCAATACGTCCCCCGAGGGATCCGCAGCGAAATCTCTTCCACCGCCAGCGTCGTCCCATACCGCTTGGTGACCGAGACCAGTTCGACGTCAAACCGAGTATCCATGGATCAAACCTTCACCAGTCCCCGCCGTCGCTGCATGCGGGACACAACCAGAAGCGTGCCAAAAATCACCAGGAACGACACGACGGTCGTCAACGTCCCGATCGCAAACAAAGTGGGCGTCGTATCAGAAGAAATCAGAGCATATATTTCCAAAGGCAGCGTATTCTTCGGCCCAATCGTCAGCGTCGTCCGAGCATATTCATCATAGGAAAGCGTGAACGCCCCCATCGCAACGCCAAAGATCCCCGGCGCCAAAATCGGCAAAGTCACATACCGCAACCGCTGCCAGGCAGAAGCCCCCAGATCGGTAGCAGCCTCCTCCCAAGCCCGATTAAACCGGTTCACCACAGCAAACATGGCAAACAGCCCAAACGGCAAAGTCCACGTCAACTGCGCCCCTAGCGCCGAGGTAAACAAGCTCGTGGGAATCCCCAAAAACTGAAACCCCAACCCAATCCCAAACCCCACCAACAGGCTCGGCATCACCAAACTAGCCACCGCCAGATAGAACAACACCCCCGACCCAGGAAACCGCCGCCGAAACCCCAACCCAGCGGCCACGGAAAACACCACGGTCAAGGAGCAAACCACCACCGCCAGCGCGATCGAACGCCCAAACGACACCGGCAGATTGGCCATCTGCCCCTTCTCAAACACCTCCCGGAACCATTCCAGAGACGTCCCCACCATCGGAAACGTCACCCCGCCATCCGGCCCCTGAAAGGACAGCACGTAAATGACGAACATCGGCCCGTAAAGAAACAGCAGGTAAAACCCGAACAAGGTCGCCAGGACATAAAACGTCCAGGGCCGTTTCTCACTGACGCGATCGGATGCCATCTACTTCACCAGTTCCTTGCGCACATCCACCACGCGCATCATCCCCGCCACCAGGATCGCGACGAACACCACCAGCACCATCGCATTGGCGCCGGCCGGAGGATATTGCATCGCCTGAATCTCCGTCGACAGCATCGAGACAATAGAAGCGCTCTGCCCCCCACTCATCTGCTTGACGACAAAATAATCCCCCATCACCTGCGTAAACACCAACATCGACCCCAGCGTAATGCCGGTCTTCGACAGCGGAATCACCACATCCACCATGCAGCGCCAACGGCTGGCGCCCGCATCCACTGCCGCCTCCAGCAAAGCCTTATCGATCTTCGCCATGGAATTGGCGATCGGCCCCACCATCAGCAGCGTAAACAGATGCACATAGGTGATAATGACCGCGAAATCCGAAAACAACAGGAACTCCAGCGGTTTCGAGGTAATCCCCAACATCATCAACAACTGGTTGAACGCCCCGTTCCGCCCCAAAAACGGGATCCAGGCAATCGTCCGGATAATCCCCGACGTCCAGAACGGCACCGCGCACAACAGAAACAGCACCGTTCGAGTCACCCGGCTGCGCACATGGAAAATCAGAAAATAGGCAATATTGAAACCAAGAAACAGCGTGATCGCCCAGACGATGAACGCAAACTTCAAGCTGCTGACATAAACCCGCCAGGTCGCCGGCGTCGTCAGCAGATCGTGGTAATTGTCCAGGATAAACGCCGGGTAGATGCCCACCCGGTCCCAGTCCCAGAAGCTCACCACCAGGAACAGGACCGTCGGCAGAGCGAACAACGCCACCAGGACGGTTGCCAGCGGCGCGACCTGCAGCCAGGACACCAGCCACGGAGCCAGCCGCTTGCGCTCCGCCCGACGCTCCCTGGCCACCAACCGCCCCAGAGAGATCACGTGGGTATTCATGCGGCGATCTTGACCTCATTCCGAGACCGCATCAGCGGCATGATCCGCGTGCCGAACTGCTCCATGCCGACAACGAAATCGTCGAATGTCATCATCACCCCGCGCACGCCCGGCACCTCCGCGAGCTCATCCAGCATGCGCGCCACCTTGGCATAGGACCCCACCAACACACCCTGGTTGGTCGGCAGAGACTCGATGCCCAACGTCTTGCGCTTATTCGCCTGGGAATACGGATCGGTATTGGGATCGTCCGACGCCTGCCAATCACGATAGGCCAAGGCCTCATGATCGGTGCCGGCACAATAATGCGCCCACTTCGCCTCAGCCGCCGCGTCGGTTTCATCGGCAATGATCATCTGCAGCACCAGCGCCCCGCAATCCCGCCCGGTCTCCGCATTCGCCTTCACCAAACTCGCCACGCTCGGAGCCAGCTTCGTCGGCTCATTGATCCCGCCGCTACCGCAGAAATTATAGTCGGCATATTGCGCCGCGAACTTCATCCCATTCACCGACTGAGCCGCACAGATGATCGGAATCTTCGCCTCCGGCATCGGCAACAGCCGGCAATCATCCATCTGGAAGAAATCACCCTTGAGATCGCTGCGCCCCGTCTCCCACAGCTCCTTCATGATCGAAACGTATTCGGCACAATATTCATACCGGCGAGCATAGTGCTCACTGCCCGGCCAAATTCCCATCTGGGAATATTCCCGCCGCTGCCAGCCGGAGATGATATTCACCCCAAACCGCCCATGGCTGATCGAATCAATCGTCACCGCCATCCGCGCGGTGACCGGAGGCGGCATCGTCAGCACCGCACACGTCGCGAACAGCTTGATCCGCTTCGTCACCGCGGCCAGACCGGCCATCAGCGTAAAGGATTCCAGATTGTAGTCCCAGAACTGCGAGGGTCCACCAAACCCATGCAGCTTGATCATCGACAGTGCGAAGTCGAAGCCGAACGCCTCGGCCTTCTGCACAATCGTGTTGTTGAGGTCGAAACTAGGCTTGTACTGCGGGCTGGTCGTCGAGATCAGCCAACCATTGTTCCCGATGGGAATGAAAACACCAAGCTGCATGACAGAGGCTCCAATCAGGACGTAATGAATTCGTTCCAGCGGCGGGTCAGATACCGGTCTTCATCCATCACCGAGTTCCAAACCGCGATATTGCCCAGGCGCTGCCACAATGACCCACCGTCGCGCGAGTTGCCCGCCTTTTCCATCACCTTGCCGAACGGGCTCAGGATATCCGACTTCGCCGGCTTGCCCTCGAACCAGTAATCCCACTCATCCGCGGTCAGGAACGACCGCACATTCTCGGGCTGCGCCGCATAATAGCCTTCCCGAGCGATGAACGATCCCTCATAGCCCGAGGCATACCAGTTCATATACTCGTAGAACGCATCCAGCTTCAGGCCGGTGACGTGCTTCATCGCGGTCAGCGCATAAGCCCAGCCACGATAGCCTTCCTTCAACGGCTGGAAGGTACAGGGAATGCCGCGAGACCGCACCGCCGCGACCGCCGGCGACCACATCGACTGAATCACCACCTCACCGGAGGCCATCAGATTCACCGACTGGTCGAACGATGTCCAGAAAGACCGGAACTGACCGGACGACTTGACCTTCAGCATCGTATCGATCGTCTTATCGATCTCCGCCTTAGTCATGTTGCCCTTGTTGCCGTATTTGACGTCGCCACGCGCCTCCATCGCCATCGCCACGTCGATGATGCCGATCGTCGGGTTGTCCTGCAGCGCCGATTTGCCCTTGAAATCCGGGCTGAGCAGATCGGCCCATGTGTCGATCTTGCGTCCCACCAGGTCTGGCCGGATGCCGAGCGTATCGCCATTGATGACCGCCGGGATCCCGGTCACGAAATCGCTTTGCGACCCACCGGTGAACTTCTGGCCGGACGCATCCGTGCAGTAGACCACCATGGTCGGCGTAATGCCCTGCTGCACCAGCTTTCGCCCGTCGGGATACTCACCCTTGGTGAAGACGGGCATCGTCTTGTCCCAGTATTTGAACTTGGACAGAGGAATCCCCTGCAGCGTGCCTCGCCCCGTCAGGTACCGCAGATTGGTCATCGCGGTATCGGCGCAATCGATGGAATCGGGCGCCGAGAGGAACCGGTTCAACAGATCGGCATTCTCCACCGCCTGCATCTGGATGGTGAAACCCAGGTCTTTCGTCGCCTGAGCGGCAATCGCCGGAATCGCCGTCACCGGCGGACCGGCATGCTTCAGCACGATGTCCTTGATGTTCTGCGCCCAGATGGTGGGGAAGCCGGTAACCGCCCCCGACCCGATCGCGGTGCCGGCCACGGCGGCCGTCCCCTTCAACAGGCCACGACGGGAAATCCCCGTCTTTGGCGGGACCCGGGTCTTCTTCGCCATGACGTCTTGCATCCTTGGAAATGGGAAACTGTGGCGGTGGCGACCATAAGCAAGACCGGTCTACGCTGCAACGCAGCATGACCACATTAACAGCAGAAAATGTAACAGCGAGATGTATGCACGACCATTATTCACTCAACAGACCAAATTACGACCAATAACAGATCATAAAACAGCCAAACCCACAGCTAGCTCTCGCCACAACGCCCGCTAAAATCCAGGCTGGAGGACCACATCACATGACCGTTCTCGTCGTCGGCGCCGGCATCGGCGGCCTGACGCTCGCTCTCAGCCTGCATCAGGCCGGTATTCCATGCGGCGTCTTCGAGACCGTCGCCCAGCCCCGGCCCTGGGCGTCGGCACCTAGGCCCAGACGCTGTCGCTACCAACCACCACCTGACAACCTGGACCGACACCGGCCCCACCATCGAAGCCCGGTTCATCGACCGCACCACCGGCAGGCCCCACCCCAAGGCCGAGGGCACCAATCGTCCCGGGACAAGCCGATAGGCGTTAACCTGCCGCTACAACCGTCATAGCGCGCGCCGGACCAGCCTTCCGAATGAAATATAAAAACAAAATCAACACCGTCGTTTCAAACGGTAATTTTAATAGGATTTGCAACTTTCTCCGTGGCCCTCAGTGAACCCTCCGTCTGAGGCCGCTTGCGGCCGACTCTGTGGTGAAAAAGCGCGAGATCAATCACACCCCAAACGTTTCCTATCCAGCAAAATGCGCATGCAACAGTGCGCCAAAGCAGCAGATCGGGTCTGCTGCAACGACCGTCTTTTCAACACGGAACCGGCCGCAAGCGGCCTCGGACGGAGGGTTCCCTGAGGGCCACGGAGATTGTCCATACAACCGTTCTCCGACAGCCTAAAATCCCCAATCCTCAAGTTTCAGACCCGGGACATCCCGAAAGTCCCGCGTATTCGCCGTCACCATGATCGAAGACGTCGCCAGCGCATGCGCCGCAATCATCCGATCAAAATCCCGCCCCTTAACCCAACCACACTGTCCAATAATCTGCCCGTAAGCCTCAGCCGCCGCCGTATCGAATGGCAGGATCGGTATATTCCGCAACAAAATATCCATCCGCGCCTTACGCAGCACGGAGTGCAGCGGGTGCTTATAGACCCCCCGCTGCAACTCCGCCACGCTCAGCACCGAGATCAAAATCTCCCCGTCATGCTCAATAAACTTTTCAATCGCTCGGTCATCGCCGTTAATCGCATGAATGGCGATATTCGTATCGATCAGGTAAGACAAACCAGCCTCAGTCCCAATCGCGATCCGGCACATCGATCCGATCAGACGGATCCATCGGCTCCGCCTTAGGCATAGCCCGCAGCAGAGCCATATCCTCCTTCAACGAGCCACGCTTAGGGAAGATGGTGATGACATCCCCCACCCGCGTGATCTGCAGTTCATGCTGAGCGTCCGCATAAGCCAGCTCCGCCGGAATCCGCACGGCCTGGCTATTCCCAGACTTGAACACACGCGTAGTCGTCATCACCTTCATCCTCAGTATATCCCCGTATATACCACCCCCATCCCCCAATTTCAAGTCCGACGACGCACCTCCACCCCAGCCCACCCCTCGAGCACCTTGATCAGCGAGGTAAAATCCGCCGGCGATTCCCCCCGAATCGCGCCCCTCTCAAGGAACGGAGCCATCGCCTTCTCGCTCGGATCGAACACATGCAGCCGAGCCCCACGCTGCTCCAACCGCTCGGCAATCGCCGATCCCATCTGCCCCAGCCCCAGAAATCCCAGATCCATGTCCGTTTCCCTTACCGATCAGTAGCCCCAGATGATGACACGGACCGCACTCTGACGCATTGTGCCGCCCGCCCAGTTTGAAGGAGGAAACCCAATGGGAATGCTTGACGGGAAAGTCGCGGTCGTGACCGGAGCCGGCAACGGGATCGGCAAGGCCACCGCACTCACGATCGCCGCAAATGGCGGCATGGTCGTCGTCAACGACATCGGCGCCACCGTAACCGGTGAGGGCCAGGACGCCGGCCCCGCCCAGCGCGTCGTCCAGGAGATCGAGCAGAAATACGGCAAGGGAAAAGCCGTCATCAACCCCGGCAGCGTCGCCTCCTGGGAGGACGCGCAGAAGATGGTGCAGGACGCCATCGACAATTTCGGCCGCATCGACATCGTGGTGAACAACGCCGGCATCCTGCGTGACCGCATGTTCCACTACATGTCGATCGAGGAATGGGACGCCGTCATCAAGGTCCACCTCTACGGCGCCTTCTACGTCTCCCGCGCGGCGATCCCGCACTTCCGGAAGCAGGAAAGCGGCTGCCTGGTACACATGACCTCAACCTCCGGCCTCATCGGCTCCGTCGGCCAGGTCAACTACGGCGCCGCCAAGCTCGGCATCGCCGGCCTGTCGCGCAACATCGCCATGGACATGCAGCGCTACAATATCCGGTCCAACTGCATCGGCCCCCACGCGTTCAGCCGCATGATCGAAACGGTCCCCGGCCAGACCGAGGAACAACTCAAAGCCCGCGCCGAAAAGACCCGCCCAGACCACATCGCCCAATTGATCGCCTTCCTGGGCACCGATGCGGCGAGCGGCGTATCCGGCCAGATCTTCGGCGTCCGCGGCAACGAGGTCTACCTATACAACCAACCCCGCCCAATCCGCGTCATGGCCCGCCCAGACGGCTGGAACCTGGAGAAGCTAGCCGAGACCTGGCTACCCGCGGTCCAGAAAGCCTTCACCCCCCTGGAACGCACCCGCGACGTGTACACCTGGGACCCGGTTTAACGGACACAGCTCTCTTTACGCGTCATGGCCAGGCTGCGTCCCGGCCACCCACGCACCCTGACCGTTTCACGTCATGGCAGGCCTCGTGCCTGCCATCCACGCCTTCTCCAAACCTCCACAGAGAGAAGAATGACCGAGCGGCAAACCTACCGCACCGCCGCCTTCGTCATCATCACCGGCATCGTCGCCACCACCCTGGCGCAACCTGGCGTCCTGGCCTCCCTCCCCATCCGCAACCTCCTAAAAAACGAACTGGGCCTGGACCGCACCGCGTCCGCCGCCTTCCTCTTCTGGATCGGCATCGCCTGGTACCTGAAACCCTTCGCCGGGATCGTAACGGACACGTTTCCCCTCTTCGGCACCCGCCGCCGCAGCTATCTCCTCCTCTCCTCCATCCTGGCCACGCTTGGATGGCTATCCCTGACCATCACCCCGCATACACACGCCGCCCTACTGAGCGTCATCATAGGCATCAATACATTCATGATGCTCGCCAGCACCGTCACTGGCGGCTTCCTGGTCGAGACCGCACAAGCCTCCGCCGCCTCCGGCCGCCTGACCGCGCTCCGCCAGGTCGTCCAGCAAGCCTGCTCGCTGGTAAACGCCCCCCTATCCGGCTTCCTCGCCTCCATAGCCCTGGCCTGGGTCGCCCTGGCCAGCGGAGCCATCGTCTTCCTGCTGGTCCCAGTCACCATCTGGTTCCTGCACGAGCCCCACCATCCCCCACAGCCCCTCAGCGCTGTAAAAGGCCAGCTCCACACCATCTTCCAAGCCCGCACTATGTGGGCCGCCGCCGGCCTGATGCTGCTGTTCTACATCGCCCCCGGCGCCAGCACGGCGATCTTCTACAAGCAGCAAAACGAGCTGCACATGACCACGCAGATCCAAGGCTGGATCGGCTTCACCGCCAGCATCGCGGGCGTCCTGACCGCCCTGCTCTACGGCTGGGCCTGCGAGCGCCTGACTCTGCGCACCCTGCTGTTCATCGGCATATCCGTTTCAACCGTCATCAACCTGCTGTACGTCCACTACAGCTCGATCCCCCTGGCCTTCGCCATAGACACACTCAACGGCTTCGCCTTCACCCTGGCCGAACTCAGCCTGATGGACCTGGCCGTCCGAGCGACGCCTCACGGCAGCGAGGGTCTGGGCTATTCGCTGATGCTGAGCGTCCGTAACCTCGCTTTGTTCGGCACGGATGTTCTGGGGTCGAAACTGCTGGACAGCTACGGCTGGTCGTTCAATTCGCTGGTCGTCGCCAACTCCGCCACGACAGCCCTGGCCCTGCCATTCGTGTTCCTGCTGCCCATGGCTCTGGTCGGGCGGCGCGACGCATAACCCTGGCAAAACCTCCCACTAGCCTCTATATAATCCACATTATAATAGGAGCCCGCAATGGTAACGCTGAAGGTAACCACGGTCGGCGCATCGGCCGGCGTGATCCTGACCAAAGAGGTCATGGCCCATCTGAAGGTGCAGAAGGGCGACACGCTCTACCTCACAGAATCCCCAGACGGCGGCTACCGCCTGACCCCCTACGATCCCGAGTTCACCCGCCAGATGAAGCTCGCGGAAGACATCATGCACGATGACCGTGAGATCCTGCGCGCTCTGTCAAAATGACAGACGCAACATGACAGACTGGCGCTGGATCGACGCCCATGTCGTCTTCGCGATACATGACCGCCAAATCGCGGAGCACGGTGGCCTGGACGGGATACGCGATGCGGGAGGCATCGATTCCGCCCTTGCCAGACCGAGGAACCTCGCCGCCTACGGCACCCCGGACGCGGCCGACCTCGCGGCCGCCTACGTCTTCGGATTGGCCCGCAATCATGGCTTTCTGGATGGCAACAAGCGAACCGCCTGGGTCATCGGACGGCTGTTCCTCGTGGACAACGCTTTACGCATCCGGATCGATCCGTTCGAAGCCATTGCAACGATGGAAGCCGTCGCCGCCGGCACGCTATCCGAGGCCGCACTCGCCGAATGGTTCCGTGCCCGGATCATCAGCTAACCTTGCCCCCCTGCCCCAACCCTCTATCCTCCCCCCAACACACCAGAGGAAACTCGTCCGAATGCCCAAACTCCGCGGCGCCGACATCGTCATCAAAACCTTGGAACGTGCGGGTCTCACCGACATCTTCACGCTGTCCGGCAACCACATCATGTCGCTGTTCGACGCCGCCATCGACTCCCGCCTCAAGCTGTTCCACGTCCGGCACGAGGCCGCCACCGTGCACATGGCCGACGCTTATGGCCGCCTCACCGGCCGCCCCGGCATCGCCTGGGTCACCGGAGGCCCCGGCCATGCCAACGCCGTCGGCGCCCTCTTCACCGCCCTCGGCCAGGAAACCCCCATGGTCCTCCTCTCTGGCCACACCGAGACCACCCAACTCGGCAAAGGCGGCTTCCAGGAACTCAAACAAGTAGAAATGGCCGCCCCCGTAACGAAATCCGCCTGGATGGCCACCGACACGGCAACGATCGGCCTGGATATCGCCAAGGCCGTCCGCATCGCCACCACCGGCCGCCCCGGCCCCGTCGCCCTGAGCCTGCCCTCCGACATCCTGGACGCCACCGTCGAAGAAGCCGCCATAACCTGGCCCACCCAAGCTGACTTCACCGCCCCGCCCATCCCCTTGCCGGAAGCCTCGGTCCAAACCATCCTGACCCTGCTGGCGAACGCCAAACGCCCCCTGATCATAGCCGCCCCCGTCCTGGCCACCGCCAGAGGCCGAGCCCTGCTGAAACGCCTGGAAGCAACGCTAAAAATCCCCACCATCATCAGCGAGGGCCCCAGAAGCTTCAACGACGCCACC
>Ga0206836_10235_pt1 | contig 12521 bp, 10 predicted proteins | sample Alteio_BWOrgCont_28_FD_152871 | JGI IMG/M metagenome (GOLD analysis project Ga0206836, IMG submission 152871) | Enriched cells from forest soil in Barre Woods Harvard Forest LTER site, Petersham, Massachusetts, United States -... | ecosystem: Environmental > Terrestrial > Soil > Temperate forest >...
CACTTGCCGTGCAGACCTACTACCTGAACAACATCAGCCAGCCCAGCGACGCGAACGAGATACTGGCTCTCCTGCGCAACCTGCTCTCGCCGCCTGCGATGGCTAACCTCGTCTCCGGCCAGAGCGCCATCATCGTGCGCGGCACTCCCGATCAGTTTGTGCTGGTGCAGAAGATACTGAGCGATCTTGACCGGTCCAAGAAGACCTATCGCCTGACGTACACGATTACCGAGACGGACGGTGGCAAGCGGGTTGGCACGCAGCACTTCGCCATGATCGTGGTTACGGGACAGAAGACGACGCTGAAGCAAGGCAGTAAGGTGCCGATTGTGACGGGGTCGTATAGTGCCGTCGGCTCCGGAAGCAATGGGGTTGGCTCCGGGGTACAAAGTCAGGTCACCTACCTGGATGTGGGCATGAACTTTGAAGCGACCCTGGATGAGTTCGTCAATGGAGTGAGGCTGCGCTCGAAGGTGGAGCAATTGAGCCTCGCGGATGAGAAGTCTGGTGTGGGCTCACAGGACCCGGTCATACGGCAAACTGCGTTGGAAGGGACGTCGTTCCTGAGTCCGGGCAAGCCGCTGATGCTGGGATCGGTAGACATTCCGGGGAGCACGCGGCATCTGGATGTTGAGGTGGCGATGGAACAGGTGCCGTGAGGAAAACCAGGGGCGGCCGGGCACCGGCGAAGTAGGCTGGGTTAGCTTATAAAAGAGAGATTGGCGAAGCTATATTAGGTTGAGACTCGTCTATCCGGGTATAGGCTAATTGCTTGCCGACCCATTTTGTTGTTTCTGGAGATATCTATGCGGCGCAGTTTACTTGTTCTCCTTGCATTGAGCGTGGTCGTGGTTGCGTTTGGACAGAGGTCGGGCGGTCGCGGCGGCGGCGGCGGGCTGGATAACAAGGCAGACCCGAAGGCCACTCCGACGCTGCATACAGGGGTCAAGCTGGTGCTGATCGATATTGTGGTGCAGGACAAGAACAAGCAGCCGGTGCATGGGTTGAAGGCCACGGACTTTACGGTGCAGGAGGACGGCGTCTCGCAGACGTTCAAGAGCTTTGAGGAGCATACGGCGCCGATCGGGGCGGAGGCGGCGAAGATAGCGCCGCCGGCCAAGCTGCCGCCGGGAGTCTTTTCCAACTTCGCCGCGGCGAAGCAGGAAGGGCCGCTGGATGTGCTGGTGCTGGACCGGCTGAATACGCCGCTGCAGAACCAGTCGCAGATGATAACCCAGATCAACGAATATCTGGCGAACGTGCGGGTGGGGACGCGCATGGCGATCTTCGGCATGACCGACAAGCTGATGCTGCTGCAGGGTTTCACGGACGACCCGCAAGTGCTGAAGGACGCGGTGAACAAAAACGGAGGGCTGGTGACCTCCCAAATACTGAATAACAAGGTTGGCAGCGAGACCCCCCCGACGACCTCGGAGATGGTGGAAGATGCGACCGGGTTCCCCGCGCCCGCCGAGATGGTGGACTTTGAAATACGGCAGGCGTCCTTTGAGACGCAGATACGCGCGAAATATACGTTGAACGAGTTGAGCGCGCTGGCGCACTATCTCGCTACCTTTCCGGGGCGTAAGAACCTGATCTGGTTCTCCGGATCGTTTCCGGTGAACGTGCTGCCGGATTCGGAGCAGGGAGTCTGGTCCCAGTTTTCCGGGGTGGAGAGCATGGAGACGGAGTTTCGCCAGACGTCGGCGCTGCTCTCGCGCAGCCAGGTGGCGGTGTATCCCATCGATGTGAAGGGCGTGGAGGTAAATTCCTTCTTCACGGCGGCCAGCAGCAGTAATGGGGCGGACCCGCAGGCGGCGGCGGCGAAGAAGGGGGGCAAGGGGGTGCGATCGGCCATCAATAAAGTGGACCAGCAGACCTATGACGAGCACTCCGCGATGAACATGATGGCGGACGATACCGGGGGCAAGGCATCCATCATGACGAATGACCTGACGGCGTCGATCTTCAAGGCGATCGACGATGGCGCGAACTACTACACGATTGCGTACACGCCGACCGCTGAGAAGTGGGACGGGAAGTTCCGCAGCATTGCGGTGAAGCTGGCGGAGCAAGGCTATACCCTGAGCTATCGCCGGGGATATTTCGCCGATGACGTCGATCCGCTGGGAAATTTGACGAACGGAGCGGCTTCGACGATTTCGCGCTCAATGCAGTTTGCGCTGATGCATGGCGGGCCGGAGCCGACGCAACTGCTGTTCAGCGTGGGTGTCCACCCGGTGAGCGCGAACAGCGAAGCCGACCTGGCTCCGCGCAATACTGTGAGCAAAGGGATCAACGGACCGTATCGCCGCTACCGGGTGGACTTCGCCATCGATCCGCGCGCGATCCACTTTACGCAAGGGCCGGATGGAAACCGGCACGAGACGCTGGAGTTCGTCACGTATGTTTTCGATGCCGATGGGAAGCAGGTGGATTGGGTGAGCAATGCGATTAAGACGGTCGTGACGCCGGCGGAGTATGAGCAGTTCCGGCAGACGGGCGTGCCCTTCCACCATGACGTGAGCGTGCCGGTGAAGGGCGAACACTCGCTGCGCATCGCCATGCATGACGTCGAGGCGGACCTGGTAGGGGCGGTCGAGTTGCCGGTGGGTTCGGTGCAGAACCTGCGACCACTGGAGGCGGCGGGTGCTGTTCCTGCTGCTCCGGCGAAGTAGTTACTTAGCGTCGGTAGACAAGGTGGCGGCTGCGGAGCCTGCTACGGTACCTTCTGCGGCGCAGAGGTAAGGCTTTACGCCGGCTTCGGTGGTGGTGCTGTCTGATTCCCCCGCAGGCAGAGGATGAGGACGCCGGAGACGATGAGGGCGATGGACATCAGCAGGAATCCTGCCTGAGAGCTGCCGGTGCGGGCTTCTAGCAGGCCGACGAACCATGTGCCGACGAAGGAGCCGAGTGCGCCGCAGCTATTGACGAGGGCGGTGACCTCGCCGGCCACGTTTGCAGGAAGCATCTCCGGGATAATGGCGAAGAAGGGGCCGTAAGGGGCGTACATAGTGGCTCCGGCGATGACCAGGAAGGCGAAGGCAAGCCAGAAGTTGGTGGGTGCGGCGAGGTAGGAGCCGAAGAGAGCGACGCCGGAGACGATGAGGAAGGGCCAGACGAATAGCGTGCGGCGGAGGCCGCGGTCGGAGTAGAACGAGGCGAGCAGCATCAGGAGGATGGCGAAGAAATAGGGGACCGCGCTGAGCAGGCCGGTGACGGCGATTCCGCGGGAGGCCCCTTTTTGAATGATGGACGGCAGCCATAGGACGAAGCCGTAGAGTCCGACGCACCAGAAAAAATATTGCAGACAGAGCAGGATGACTCTGATGTTTTTGAGCGCGGCGCGCAGGTTGGCTACGCGGGGGATAGTGCGCTGCTCGCCGGCAAGGGATTCGGTGAGGTGGGTGCAGGTTTCGGGGCTGATCCATGAGGCGTCCTGGGGCTTGTCGCGGATGAGGTAGAGCCAGGCGAATCCCCAGAGGATGGAGGGCGCGCCTTCGAGGATGAAGGTCCTCTGCCAGCCGACGGCGCGGATGATGTAGCCGGTGACGGCGGACATCCAGAGGACGGTGACGGGATTGCCGAGGATGAGGAGCGTGTTGGTGCGGGAACGCTCGGCGCGGGTGAACCAGCTGGTGAGCAGGATCAGCATGCCGGGGAGGATGAAGCTTTCTGCCGCTCCGAGGAGGAGGCGGTCGGCGGCGAGCAGCCAGAAGTTCTGGATGATGCCGGTGAGCGAGGCGAGCGTTCCCCAGGCGACGAGCGCGAAGAAGATGAGGCGGCGGGCGCTGCGTTTGCGGGCGTAGGCTGCTCCGGGGATTTGAAAGAGGAAGTAGCCGAGGAAGAAGAGGGAGCCGAGCAGGGCCGATTGGGAATTCGTGATGTGGAGGGTGGCGGCGAGGCCAGCGGCGGCGCCGAAACCGTAGTTGGCGCGATCGACGTAGGCGAGGCTGTAGGTGATGAAGACGGCGGGGAGGATGATGAGCCAGCGCTTGCGGAGCTCGGCGGTGATGGATGAAGATTGCGCGGATTCCATCGTTTTCATGGGCCAACTGAATCTACACCATCGATGCGGAAGAAGGCGATGCGTCCGCTAAGAGATAACGAGTTGGGTGCTTGACAGGGCGAGTGCTCGAAACCCGCGACTACAATTCTCGGTGTGAAGGTGAGCTTTCATTTCGAGCAGGGGGTTGCGTTTGAGCCGGGACGGGCGCAGGAGATTCTGCGTGGGGTGCCGGAGGGGCCGGGGGTGTTTGCGCTGCGTGGGGCGCGGGCGGAGGATGAGCCTTATCTGACGCGGACGGCGAACCTGCGGCGGCGGATGGCGCGGCTGCTTTCTCCGCCGGATGCGGTGGATGATGAGGGCCGGGCGCTGCTATCGAAGCGATTGAACCTGCGCGAGCGGGTGGCGCGGATTGAGTGGACGGTGACGGGGTCGGCGTTCGAATCGAACCTGGTGTTGTACTGCGCGGCGGCAGCGGAGTTTGGCTATGAGACGGCGCGGAAACGGTTGCGGCTGCATACTCCTTTCTTTCTGCGGATGGCGATGGAGAATGCGCATCCGCGGGTCTACGTCACGAACAAGTTGAGCAAGCACGGGCTGGCGCTGATGTATGGGCCGTTTCCTTCGCGGGCGGCGGCGGAGCGGTATTGCGATGAGGCGCTGAACCTGTTCAAGCTGCGGCGATGTTATGAGGATTTGCAGCCTTACCCGGAGCATCCCGGGTGCGTGTATGGCGAGATGAATAAGTGCCTGCGTCCATGCCAGCAGGCTTGTTCGGCGGAGGAGTATGCGGCGGAGGCGGCTGCGGTGAAGGCGTTCTTCGATACGCGCGGGGAGAGTATGCTGGCGGCGATCGAGGCGGAGCGGGAGCGGGCCTCGGCGGAGATGGAGTTTGAAAAGGCGGCGGCGCTGCATGCGCAGTGGCAGAAGGTGAAGGCAGTGGCGGGGTTGGCGGAGGAGTTGGTGCGGCCAGTGCCGGAGTTGAGGGCGGTGATTGTGCAGCGGGCTTCGAAGACTGAGAGTGGGCATGCGGAGGAGGCGGCTATTTTTCTGCTTCGCGGAGGGTGCGTTGTTGGGCCGGAGCGGCTTTCGACGCTGGGGGTGCGCGCGGTGCGGGAGCAGACGAGCGTGGGGAGTTCGCTGTTTGCGCAGCCGCTGATGCTGCAGGCGGTGCCGCTGGAGGCTGCTGATGAAGAAGAGGTGGTGGTGGATTCGCCGGAGGTGCGGGCGGAACGGGTGCTTGGGTTGCTGGAAGAGCGGGTGGGGGAGCGGCGCGGCGATCTGGCGGAGATGAGCGACCATCTTTCGCTGCTGCGGCGATGGTATTACCGGCCGGAGAAGTCGCGGGTGGGGGAGATTTTCTTTGCTAAAGACGATGGGGGCTGGCCGGTGCGACGGATTCTGCGGGGAGCGGCTCGGGTGGTGATTGGGGAGCCGGGGGTGATGGCGGAAGTGGATCGCGAGGGGGCGAAGATGTTTGTGCCGCCGGATTTATCTTCGCCGCTTGAACCAGCGAATTAGATCCTGAATCAAGGAAGCAATGAAGGCCACACTCGCTGCGAAGCCTGTCCAGGCGAGCAGGAAGTCTATCGGGGGCATTGCATACCAGAGGGCACACGGATTAAAGCTGAAGGTGGAAGTCCCGTCCTGTTGTTGCACGGGCGCATCCGGCTGGTCAGAGGGATGAGCGTGTCTCCACTCTCTGCATGGACGGTTCTCGTCCCATGCCCGATATGTGAGTATGCCGAACGAAGTTGCTGCTATCAGAAAGAAGATGATCGTTCGGCGCGAGATCATGTTTGCTCCCTATGACGAGTCATCCTACCTGAATATGCGGCCCTCCTGACCTTCCGCTGGTAAACTGCTGGCAGGAGTAAGCCTTTGATTGAGCTGGCATTTTCGATTCTTTCCTGCGACTTCGCGCACCTGGCCGATGAGGTGGAGGCGGCGGAGCGTGGGGGCGGGAGCATCGTCCATGTGGACGTGATGGATGGGCATTTTGTGCCCAACCTTACGTTTGGGCCGGCGATGGTGGCGGCGCTGCGGCGGACCACCAAGTTGCCGCTGGATTGCCACCTGATGATCGAGAATCCGGACGCGTTTATTCCGGCGTTTGCCGAGGCAGGGGCGGACATGGTGAGCGTGCATCAGGAGGTGTGCCGGCATTTGAACCGCTCGCTGCAACTGATTGTGGACCATGGGATGCTGCCGGGGGTGGTCATCAATCCGGCGACGCCGGTGGAGATGGTGGTGGAGGTGCTGCCGATGGTGCACCATGTGCTGGTGATGAGCGTGAACCCGGGGTTTGGCGGGCAGCGGTTTCTGCCGCAGTCGGTGGACAAGATACGCCACCTGGCGCTGCTGCGGGAGGAGATGGGATTGAACTTTCGCATCGAGGTGGATGGTGGGATTGCTTACGATACGGTGGCGGGGGTCGTCGAAGCAGGAGCGGAGATGCTGGTGGCGGGGTCGGCGATCTTTACGGAGGGCGGGGCGGAGTGGAATGCGAAGGAGTTTCTGCGGCTGGCGCGGGCGGCGGCGCCGCAGGCATAGGGAAGACGAGCGGCCCAGGGAAGAATTAGAATAGAAAGAGCCTGTGCGGCGGGTGCGCGCGGCGGGAGCGAAGCATGATGATCGGACGTTCTTTTTCGGTGAAGGACAGGATTGGCGCGCTGGCGGTGGCCGGCGTGCTGGCGGTTTCGACTGGGGCGATGGCGCAGGCGACCGGAGCGGCGGCGCAGACGACTGGAGCGGCGGACACGACGGCGAGTGGGCAGAAGGCCGCAGCGACCACGGCGGTGACCACTCCGGCTAAGGCGAAGCAGCCCAAGACCAGGAAAGAAGACAAGGTCATCGTGTCGAAGGACACGAAGAAAGAGCTGCGCAAGGGGAAGAAGGACAATCCTCTGGAGGGCCAGGATGCCAACCTGCCCGACAAGCAGCTATATGACAAGGCGATGGCCGCGATCAAAGTTGGGCATTTCGATACCGCGCGGCTGGACCTGCAGACGCTGCTGAACACCTATTCCGACTCGGAATACCAGGCGCGGGCGAAGCTGGCTATCGCCGATAGCTGGTTCAAGGAGGGGGGCTCGGCGGCGCTGGATCAGGCAGAGAGCGAGTACAAGGACTTCATCACCTTCTTCCCCAACTCTCCGGAGGCGGCGGAGGCGCAGATGCGGGTGGGCGACATCTACTTCCGCGAGATGGACAGGACGGACCGCGACTACGTGAAGGCGGTGCGGGCGAAGGAAGAGTACGTCCTGATGCTGACACAGTTTCCAGACTCTCCGCTGATACCGCAAGCCAGGCAGAAGTTGCGCGATGTGCAGGAGGCGCTGGCGGACCGCGAGGCCGGGATCGGGGCACAGTATGTGATGCATGAGGCCTGGCCGGCGGCGGAGGCGCGCTTCCAGACCGTGGTGGACACCTATCCTCTATACAGCCAAATGGACGAGGTGCTGATCGCGCTGGGCGATTCGTATGAGGCCGAGGCACGCTTTGTCCGCAATCGGAAGGACCTGCCTGAAGGGGCCAAGGCAGAGCTAGAGAGCGAGGCAGACGGCAAAGCGGCAGACGCCTACAAGCGCGTGGTGCTGGAACATTCGGCGACGGCGCATGTGGAAGACGCGAAGGACCGGCTGGCGGCGATGGATATTCCCATCCCGACGCCGACGGCGGCGCAGATGGCGGCGAGCGTGGCACTGGAGAGCAGCCGCTCGCAGTACACCATCTCCAGCCGCGCGCAGCTTATATTCATGCACAAGCCGGACGTGGTGCTGGCCGCGAAGATTGGCGATCCGCCGCTGGTCGATCCGCCACCGACACTGGCTCCCGATCTTGTCAAAAAAGAGATCGAGAATTTCAAGGTGGCTTTGAACCCGGGGGCAGCCCGTAGCGCGACGGCCACCGCGCCGCAGCCTGCGCCAGAGGCCGCAGCGACTGCACCGGCCGCACCGGTGGCCACAGCGCCGGCGGCTCCGGCGGGACCGTTGATGTTCTCGGACGTTCCCACCGCAGCGGAAGGTACGGGTGGCAGTTCTGCCGTGATGACGACAGGCAATGCAGGGAGCAGCACGCACACCGCGGTAGGCAGCCTTGAGATCATATCGCCGTCCACGTCCACGTCCACGTCCACGCCGGCGGCGGCGGCACCGGCAACTCCAGCGGCGACGGCGGATGTGAATAGCGCCTTGAAGACGGTTGGACCATCGGATGCGAAGCCCCTGCCGGCAGTGGAGAAGGCGGCAGCGCTCCCAGTCGAGGGGGACAACCGCGTCCCGGCGAGTGGCCAGCCGACACCCGCTCCAACGGCGAATGGCAAGAAGCCGAAGGCGGCGCCGGTCGACACCAAGGACGAGTCCTCCAGCACGAAGAAGAAAAAGAAGGGGCTGGCCAAGCTGAACCCGTTCTAGCTCTGGAGGCAGGATGCGCCGTCTTCTAACTTCTTGGTTTGTGCTCCTGCTGACTGCTCCTGCTCTGGCGCAGGGATTGCAGAATGCTTCGATCCAGACGAGTCCGCAGAATCCGCCGAAGCAGGCTGGTTCCTCGACGACTACGCTGCGCACCGGGACCAAGCTGGTGGTGGTGGACGTCACCGTCACCGACCAAAAACACAACCCGGTGCATCATCTGAAGGCGAGCGACTTCACGCTACAGGAAAACAGCGTTCCGCAGACAGTGAAGAGCTTTGAGGAGCATAGCGGGCTTACCGCTGCCGATACGGCCAAGATCGAGCCAATGCCGGTGATGCCTGCCGGGGTCTTCAGCAACTTCACGCCTGCGCCCGTTGTGGTCAATGGGCCGGTGAATGTCATGCTGATCGACCGGCTCAATACTCTTACGGAGGACCAGGGCCGGCTGCGCGCCAATCTTCTGGAATATCTGAAGAAGGCCAAGCCGGGCACACGCATCGCCATCTTTGGGCTGAGTACGCAGCTTGTGCTGCTACAGGGATTCACCGGCGACCCTGCGCTGCTGCGGGCGGCGCTGGAGAAGAAAGCGAACCCCAAGGGTTCGCCGCTGATCGATGCCACGGTCGCCAGCGGCGGCGTCGCGGAGCCGATGGGGGATAAATACAATACGCTCCACGCGGGTGATGCGGCGATGGACAATCTGGTGGACCAGATCGCCTTCGATGCCAAGATGTTCGAGACCGTCATTGACGCACAGCAGCAGATGGACCGTGCCCATCTGACGCTGGAGGCGATGAACGCGCTGGCGCGCTATCTGGTTGGGATTCCCGGACGCAAAAATCTGATCTGGTTCTCCGGGTCATTCCCGCTGGACATCCTGCCCGACGCCAAACTCGAGAGTCTCGCCGAAGCCACTACCGGCGTTGGTTGTATTACAGTGGGTTGCTCTGTCGTGGATTGTCCAAAAAAGCTCTGAAATTCCGCATCATCTTGCGTGTCCCGCGCCGCCCGCATCGCAGGATCGAGCACCGCCAACTCCTCCGGATCGCCTCTATGCACAATCCGCAGCAGCAGCTTCTCCTGCTACGTCAAAGGCAGCTCCGGAGCAGCAAGGCTCTCTGCATGCATCTCGCTCAGCGCCAACAAATCGCTGTCGCTGAGCAGCTCCTCTCTTCGCGCATCCGATCCCTTAGCGCCTGTCGCTGACCCCTTAGCGCCTGTCGCTGACTCCGCAGGCCCCGCAGCTCGCGCAAGCGACACAACAGGTTGTGCGTATGTCCCGTTCGCGACGGCTGCTTGAGCCACCGGACTCCGCGCCTCGACAGAAACCGGATGCGTCGTCGACGCCGCACTCTCATGCCCAATCCGATGGACCCTATATGCCTCCAGCGAAACCATCGCCAACACCGCCGCCAATCCAAAGCCCCAGGCCCATGCCCGCGTTGCCCCCGCACGCACCGTCGCCGCTGGCCAAATCGCTCTACCCCGCTCCCATACCGACGCGGACGCCGCACGCTCTCGCATCGCTTCCAGAATCCGCCGCTCCATTCCCTCTGGAGCCTCGGCCTCCCGCAAGCCCGTCAACACCCGCTCAATCGCTTCATCCGCACGCTTACTCATGCTCCTCCTCCCCGCTCCAGCCGTTCGCCCAGCCGTTCTTTCAGCCGTGTCCGCGCCCGAAACAGCAACGACCGCACACTCGCTTCACTCCGTCCCATCACCGCGCCAATCTCCGCTGTACTCAGCTCTTCCATCGCCGACAGCAACAGCGCCTCGCGCTCGCTCTTCCGCAGTCGCTCAATCGACGCCAGCACCTGCTTCATCCTGCGCCCTTCCTCCAGCACCTCGTCCGCCGGCGCATCCAACGACACCAGCCCTGCCGCGAACACCTCATCCATCTGCTCCGGCCGCACCCGCCGCCTGCGGTCCAGCGACAGGTTCCACGCAATCCGCACCAGCCACGGCCTTACCTCCACCACCCCGCTCAGCTTCCCCTTATGCTGTAGCACCCGCACAAACACATCCTGCACCACGTCCTCCGCCTCCGCCGAATTCCGCAGGATCGAAAGCGCCACCCTATACAGCAGCCCGGAATAATCCCTCACCAGCGCCGTCAGATCGGGCTCAGCCTCTACCCTCTCTGCTGAGAACCACCGCAAGCTCTGTTCCCCAATCACCGTCATAATTTCTGTCGTCTACCTCATAGACGCCAGCCCCAACAATCCGCTCGGATTTATTTATCCGCCCACATCCCCATATGCCCATTTCTGCGCACCCATCGCGCATGAGTGGGTAGCAGCGCCACAAATTCCAAAAATAAATTCCTCCCACGCTCACCCTTCCAGGCCCACGCATGTCTCACAGGAGAATACTTTCCAACCAACTCAAAACAGGATGGTTCGCCCGCTATGACCGGAAGATCGAGTCTCAAGGCAACGCTGCTGCTCCTGATCGCCGTATCCGCGCCCCTCACCCAGGCGCAGACAACTCCGCCGCCCAAAGCCCCAACCTTCTCCGTCGCCACCATCAAGCCCAGCCTGCGACAGGGCTGGAGTTCTAGTTTCACACCCGATAGCTACATCGCATTCGGCGTCACGCTACAGTGGGTCATCATGCAGGACGCCTACGCCATCTACGACAAAACTCGCGTCTCCGGCGGCCCGGATTGGCTCACCACGGCAAAGTTCGACATCCAGGCAAAGGTAGACGATGCCGATCTCGATGCGTTCAAAGCCTTCACCCAGGAACAGCGCCAGCAGATGCTACAGGCGCTCCTCGCCGACCGCTTCAAGTTAGTCACCCATCACGAGACGAAGGAGTTTCGCGTCTTCGCGCTCACCGTGGCAAAGAGCGGATCAAAGTTGGAGGAGACAAAACCGGAAGAGATTCGCCGCAATCCGCTCGGAAACATCATGAGTCGTGTAACCAATATTGGAACAGGCCACTTCGATGGTCAGGCCTTTACCATGTCGGGGCTCGCCGACACTTTGTCGCGCTTTCCGGATGTGGGCCGCTTCGTAGTGGACAAGACTGGCCTCACAGGCCGCTACAACTTCGCTCTGCACTGGACCCCGGACAACACTCCAGCCGACTCGCCCATCGTCGCCGGCCCATCCATCTTCACCGCGCTACAGGAGCAGCTCGGCCTGAAACTCGACCCCACCAAAGCCCCCATCGACACCCTCGTCATCGACCACGCCGAATCACCCTCAGCAAACTAGCCGGGCATCGCGCGTGTAGCTCGACCGCTTTCTCCTCAACCATAAAAATATTCTTCCCTCCCGAACATTCCCCAACTCACCCCGTCTAAGTAATCAACCGAGGCATTGCTATGTCCCCCGCATCGCGGAAACCCACTCCCCCGCTGGCCGCCATGGCCGTCCTGCTGCTTGCTCTCAGCGCAACTCCCCATCTTCTGTCGCAGACCGACGCCTCCCAATCTCCGGCTTTATCACCCATCGCCCCAACCCTCTCTCTCGGCGAAGTAATCCGCACAGCAAAGCTCGAATCCGACATCCCCGAAGTGAAATATCAAAATGGCTTCTTCATCAGCAACCAAGGCAACCACGTCCGTGTCCGCGACAAGGACGGCCATCTCACAGGCGATTTCACCCTGCGCCCTCAATCGACGGACATTCTTGGAGACAATGTCAGCCTCAGCGATGTGGCAATCGACAAGGACGGCAGCATCGTCGCATCTTTCATTTGGCTATCGTCGATCGACCATCGATATTACGACTACCTTGTCCACTTCGACCCCGCGGGTAACTTTCTGGAGCAGATTGATCTTGGACTATGGCATCCAACAAAAATCTGCATCGCAAAAGATAAATCCATCTGGACTCTCTCCGAGGAGGGCCAATTCGGCCACTCCGTCTACTCACCCGAAGAAGGCGTCTTGCGCAACTACAAGTTTGGCTCCGGGCTGGTGCGGGCAGTCGTTCCCCGCTCTAACTTTCCTTATAATCACACCAACGGAAGCTGGACCGCATTCAACTCCGCCATCGACTGCTCCGGCGAGAAGATTCACGCCCTGGTCAGCGGCTACGGACACGACGAAGCCCAGTGGGTCGAATACACTCCCGGTGCTGACTTCACCA
>Ga0206836_10236_pt1 | contig 12445 bp, 11 predicted proteins | sample Alteio_BWOrgCont_28_FD_152871 | JGI IMG/M metagenome (GOLD analysis project Ga0206836, IMG submission 152871) | Enriched cells from forest soil in Barre Woods Harvard Forest LTER site, Petersham, Massachusetts, United States -... | ecosystem: Environmental > Terrestrial > Soil > Temperate forest >...
CGAGCTCGCTTGATCGTCGAGCGGACCGCATCGAGGCTGAGGTCGCCTGCTTCCGTAGCGGAGCCGGTTTCGTGCGGATCGCGACGCATCACGAGGCGCAGGGCGAAGCCGTCGGCATTGAGCGATTTGAATTCCTCGAGTCCGCGCGAGGGAATATCAGAGGTAAAATTCAGCCGCGCAACGCGATGCTCGCTGCTCGAGCAGTAAACCTCAAACGCGGCGAGGTCACGTTCACGCGCGAGTAACGCGGTGGCTTCGCGCACGAATTTTCGCAGGTCGGCGGCGGTGCGCATCGCGATCTAACCGCCGCCCAGGCGTGCGCGCGATCGCAGCGTCGGTCCGCCGTTGGACATGCGCTTGACCTGCATCGGCTGGCCCTTGCCGCAGTTGGGGATTGCGATCAAGCGCAGATCGTTGCCGACTGCATCGACGTTGGTGAAGAAACTCTTCGAATCGGCAATCACGCTGCCCGCGCGATAGAGTCGTCCGAGGCGGCCGTGATCGATCTCGTAAACTCGGCGCGCCGAAATGCGAAAGTTCTCGCGCGACTCTGCGATCGACGGGATCAGATTTCCGCAAACGTAGTAGCCGCGTTCGACCTCGGCGATTATTTGGGCGGGGTCGCTCTGCCCGGGCATGAAGAAAGTGTTCGACATGCGAATCAGCGGCACATGCCACGCCTCGCTCGCCCGCGCTGATCCGTTGGGTTCGACTCCGAGCGCCGCCGCCGTCGTGCGTGAATTCAGGAACCCGCGAAAGACCCCACCTTCGATATGAGTAACGCGGCGCGCCTGTGTTCCTTCGTGGTCGTAGCGGTAATGGCCGTAGCCGTCGAGCGTCGGATCGGAGCAGGCCCAGAGCATCGGCGAGCCCACCGGACGTCCGATTTCGTTATGCGCGAGCGACGGCAGAAACCAGCTTCGTCCCGCGTACGCCGCCTCCATCTTCAATGCGCGGTCGGCTTCGCTCGGATGGCCCACGATCTCGTGCGCGACCAGCGCATTGAAATGCGGATCGGTAACCACGACCACTTCGCCCTCAGGCGGCTTAAGCGCAGGAGCGGCCGCGAGTTGCCGCGTCTCCTGCGCCAGCTCGATGGCGAAAGTGGAGAGGTCGGGCGTCGGCATCAACTCATCGCGCGAACCGTCAGCGAGGCATTCGAAGCCCCGCTGATGGCCGATGGTATCGTAGGTTTCCTGATGGCCATCGGTAGTTTGCGCGACGACGTAGCAATCGCCCTGCGAGAACGCGAAGGCCTGCGAAATGAGTGCGCCAGCCGTATTGACGAAAAGTTCGTGGCGCAATTCGCTCATCGCCGCGACGGCGTTGAAGGCGACGTCCGTGCCGAGACCGGCGATCGCGGCCGAGGCGTCGTGGCAGGCGCGGTTGAGTTCATTGGGATCGAGCGTGCGCGGATCGCGCTGGAAGATCGCAGGGACTTCGTCGCGCGCCGTCGAGGGTTCGATCGCGCCGACCAACGTGAGAGCTCGCGCCGCGGCACCGAGTTCCTTGAGAACCGCAGTTTTCTCCCGCGCGCTGAACCGCGCCCGATCATAGGCTTCCGCGAGCGCGGCGTTGAGCGCTGCGATCAGCTTGGTGCGATTCAGTGCGAGCCGGCCGATTTCGGCGCCGGTTTGTCCGTGGCCAACGACGCCACTCGAGTTCCCATAGTGGACCGCGACGCCGAAGGCCGCCATTTCGCTCTCGGCGCTATCGCGCTGATCGCCATCATTGGCCGAAGCCGAGCGATGGAAAACCGCTTCGAAGCGCATCTCGGCATAGACCGCACCGCGATGAGCGCGCGCAAAGCGGCGCAGCACGGTCTCGCCTTCGCGCTTGAGGTATTCGACCGCGGCGAAAATATCAGTTGATGCCATCTATGCGTTACGAACCTATTGCACCGTCACCGGAATGCGTACGTCAAACTCGGAGGCGATCGCAACACCATTTCGCATCGCGGGAAAGAACTTCCACTGCTTGAGGGTGTCGAGCAGAATTCCGTTGAGCTGCGGATTTGTGGTCGGCTTGACCAGGGTGACTTCGACCTGCCCGTCGTAACTGACTTTAAAGTGCGCGACCGCGACCGTATCGAGCGAGTCTTCGCGCAGTTCGTCGGGAATTTCGGGGACGGGCGCATAGATGGCTCGCGCGCCCGCGGTATCGCTGCCGAGTCCCGCTCCGCTTCCACTGCCTGAGCCCCCAGGAACTCCGCCGCCTTCGGGATGAGCAGTCGCAGCGCCCGACGATTCCGCCGGAGGCGCTTCACTCTTTGCGGTGCCAGCGGCCGACGGCGCTACCGGCGGCGCGGCCGCCTTTAGCTTGATTCGCGGATGAGGCGCGACGTGCGGATGGACGACCGGTGCTGGTTTGACTATCGCAGGCTTGGGTTTGGCGACCGCCGCGGGCGCCGGTCCGCCCTGCAGGCCGCCGACCGCTGGAGGCAATTCAACGATGCGCGCCTCCACCGCCTTGAGTTCCGGCGGCGGCGCCGCTGTCAGCTCAAGCATCCGGGAAAAGCCTATCAGCAGGGCAAGCCACACCAGCAACGCCGCCGGCAGCGTCCACAACAAGCGCCGCCCAGGGTCGTCGAGGTTTGGCGAACTCACTTGAAGATTGCCGTGCAGGTTGAGGCGGGCATTCGCGCCCGCACCTTCGCTCATTCGCGTCGCACCGCGATCAGGAAATGCTCGACGCCGGCGCGTCGCGCCTGCAACATCGCCTCGACGACGATGCCCTCGGGTGCGGCGCTGTCCGCGTTAACGACCACTCCGCGATCGGCCGTCGTCAACATCCCTTTCAGCTTGAACGCCATGTCATCAAGGGTCACCGGAGTCTTGTCGAGAAAGAGATGGCTGTCCTTGGTGACGGTCAAAGTCACCGGTTCCTGATGCTGCAGGCTGGGGGCGTCGCCCTGCGGTAATTCGACTCGCAGCGAGTTCAGGCTTTGCATCGAGAGCGACGCGAGCATGAACGTCACCAGCAGAAAGAACATCACATCGATCATCGGGATGATCTCGATGCGGCCGCGGCGATAGCTTCGGGTTCGTTTGAGCTTCATCGGGCGGTCCGTCCCTCGCGCGCGGCCATCATCGGAGCAGCCGCGATAGTCTCGCCAGCTTCCTGGGTTTCCTGATCGAGGCGGATATGATCGATCAGGCGCGATCCGAGCCGCTCCATCCGGTCGAGGGCCTGCGATTGCATCCGGGCGAAGAAGTTGAAGCCGAACAACGCGAAGATCGCGATCAGCAGGCCGAGCGCCGTGGCGATAAGCGCTTGAGCGACACCCGAGGTCACTTGAGTGGGCGCAACCAGGCCCGAGCCGCCGATTACCTTGAACGACTGCATCATGCCGGTAATGGTACCCAGCAGTCCCATCAATGGCGCGGCGGTAACGATCGTTTCGAGCACCCACAAGCCGCGATTCAGCGATTTCTCGATGCTGCCGGCTTCGTCGCCCGCGCGCGATTCCACCCACCATGCGGGCTGATGGCGATGCCGTGCGATGACGCTGAAGAAGCGGCCGTACGCGTTCACCGGCGAGAGCGCCTTGAGCTCGCGTTCGAGGTCATCCCAACTGAAGCCGTAGGTTTCGACCAGATCGAACAGGGTCTGCGGCAAGCGGAGGCAGCGGATGTAACTGGCGGCGCGGTCGAGAATGATCACCATCGCGATAATGCCGAGCAGCAGCAGCGGATAGACCATCGGTCCACCGAACGCCAGCGCTTCCCAGGCCGTTTTCAATTCTTGCATGTCACGATCACCTTAATCCTTGTCAGCTTAAATACGCACGAGCGGATGGAAGCGGTTGATTTGCTGGTGCATAGTATTTCCGTTCAAGTCTGGAATGTTCCAAGTCGTAAACCGAGCGCTTACGGATTCGCGCTCGATCTACCGATCGGCGGGAGCGGGACTGTAATGCCGCCATAAACCGTTCGGCGCGGACCAAAGCCCGGCTGGAATATCCCGATTCCGCTGCCGTTGCGGAGCTCGTTGATATTGTCGGTGACGTTCACCAGCACCACGCGGGTCTTGACGTCGCCAAGTTCACGGATCCGCCAGCTCTTTTCCAGCGCCAGGTTAATCTGGAAGTTCTCGCCCAGCTCGTCGGTGTTGGCAAAACCGGCGCGCAGGCCACTTCCGTAGGTGCCATCCATGCTGGCGAGGTAGCTTCTCCAGCGGTAGGTGATGCCTCCGGAGGCGGTATATTGCTGCGAGTGATCGAGGAAAATGTAATGGTTGGCGATGTAGGCGATTTCCGCGGGAGTGAAATTGAACTGGCCCGTAGTAACGTCGTTGCCCTGCGCGACCGAATAGGTGAAATTGCCGCGCACGCTCAGGTTTTCCCAGTTAAAGACGGCGCTGCTCTCTGAGCCCCAGATCCGGCCGTTCTTATAGTTGAAAGGCTCAAACACCGGCACGAAGCCGAACTGCCCCGAGTCGATCAGGTTTTGCGACAGGCGAAAGAAACCGTTCTCCTCCAGGGTTAGATGAGACCCGAAATGATGCAGTGCGCCGGCGTTCCAGTAATAGTCTTTCTCGGGAAACAACTGCAGGCTCCCTGGTGAAACCGCCGCGGAAGTACCTTTTGAGGCCTCAAAGCTGCTGTTTGAGATCGTCTCGAAATCGGGTGTTTGAAAATAGCGCGCAAAGCCGGCGTGAAGAGCTGTGCTTTTGTTGAAATTGTAGAGCAGGTTAACGCGCGGGCTCACCATATTGTTGTTGATGATCCCGGCTACGCCATCCCAGCGAGCTCCTGTGGTCACGGTGAACTTTTCGTTGACCTGCCAGATGTCCTGCAGATACACGCCGTAAAGCATGTTGATGTTGTTATTGTTCTGGACGATGCTGACGGGGGTATCTTGAGTTTGCTTTCCCGACGAATCCACCGGGAAAGCCAGCGTCGTATCATCCACTTGTGTGCCGTACTCGCCGAGATAGAAACCCGTACCGATATTGTGTGAGCCAAATTCGTGCGAATTGAATTGGCGGGAAAGGTCGGTCTGAAGAGTGTTGTCGAATTCGCTGCGGAACGAATTCGACGCGACGCCCTGGTAAATTAAGTCACCAATCGGATCGGGATTGAACTGGATGGTACTGTACGAGCCGGTATACGCCACCTGGTAGTTGATCCCGGGGCCAATCACGCCGGTCAGCGCCAGTATCCCGAAATAGTAGTCCTGGTTAAGGCTCTCGTTGATTTTCGAGGATGGATAATCGGCGGGATCCAATCCGCCGAGATCGAACAACGGCGGCAGGTTAGGCGTGTTGGGGACCTCGCTGTTGTTGACGGAAATCCCGGTAGTCAGACTCAACTTGGTCAGCGGATTCAGCTGGTACGTAACGTAGCCGAAACCCTGGCCCTGGTTGGTGATGTTATGGATCGGGGTCGGGCCCGGCGTGGCCGAACTGAAAGCCAGATTGTTGTGCAAGAACGCCCCGGTGAAGTAATAGCTCAGCGGGGCATCGCATCCACCATATTCGAAGCTCGGTTGCAGCGTTTCGCGCTGCCCGCCATAGAATCCCACGTTCCCACCCGGGTTCGAGCAGCCGTCTTTGGTCTCCATGTCGAGCACGCCGGCATCGCGGAAACCGTAGGTTACCGGCAATACCCCATCGAGCAGGCTCATCCGCCTGACGAAAAAGCTGTTGAAGATCTGGCCAAATCCGCTGAAGCTATCCATCGGCATCATGACCCCGTTGACCCGCCACTGGAGGTCTTCGTGCTCGCCGTCAACGTGGATCTGTGCCTGGTCGTCCTGGACTACTCCAGGCATCTGCAGGAGCACTTCGTTGATGGGAGTATTGGCGCCCTGCGGAAGCGCGGCGATGTCGTGCTGGGTCAAAGTGTATTGGCTGTTCCCGGTCTTTGAGAGGCCGTTGGGCTGAGGGTTGATCCTGGTGGTTGCCACGCGCAGGCTCAGCTCAGTTTCGGCCTGCAGAGCGATTTCAAGGCTCAAGGCTCTCTGCGAGGGCACAGCTACGATTTCGACCCCTTGGGTGAAGCCACTTTTCTTTGCCTGAATCGCGTAAGTGCCGGCAGGTACATTGCCGAACTCGAAGGTGCCGCTCAGGCTGCTCCGCGTTCGACCGAGAATTCGACCGTCGCCGGTCTGCAGCTTCAATTGGACATCAGGGAGGGGCCGATTAAGGGCATCCTTGACCGTACCCGTTATATTTTGGCGGGCACCCACTCCTGCCGCGCGTGCGAGCGGTACGAGAATCAAGGTCATCGCAAAGAAAGTAGTCGCCGCCACTATCAATCTTGGAATCCGAAACTCGTCCCTAGGACCCAAGACTCCATGCGCAGCGACCGGCCCGGCGCACGGAATTAAATACCTTCGCATCACAACTCCTCATGTGGGGCACTACGCGCATCGTGCAGGCATCGCATGCACGGCCAAGCGCGCGCCTTGGCATTCGCCAGGCGGCCCGCATTCAACGAATTTCCGAAATGTCAGCGGGAAATCGTCAAACTGACGCGGCGGGCGGTGCGCGCGTCCGCCATGAGGCGTATGAAGCGTGAACATGAGGCCGGGCGATCGCTACGTCCCGCAGCCGGATCTCGGCATAGGGACGTTCAATTGCCGGCGTCGCTGCCGGACTTACCGGCGCGTGAAACGCGAGGATGCAAAGCGCACACAGGCCGTCGTCCGCGACGATCTGGTTCTGCGCATTGATCTGGCGAGTGGGATTGCCCTGGTGAAAGTGGGCGAGGGCGAGGAACTGAGCGGTGAGAATAAGGAGGGCGCCCAGCAGCGCAATCGACTTTGCGCTCCTGCGAACGACCCCCCCGGTATCTCGCCGCCGCGAAATCATCAGACAATAATTATCATCGCCTGGGCGTTCAGACGATACCCTCCTGCTTGAGCCGCGCGAGTTCCGCCTCCGAAAGCCCGAGCATCTCGCTATAGACCTCGCCGTTATGCTGTCCCAGCAGGGGCGCCGCGGTAACCTCCGCGGGCGAGTCTTCCAGCTTGATTGGGCATCCGGGCATGGTGAACTTGCCGCGCACCGGATGGTCCACGGTCACGACCATGCCGCGTTCCTTCATATGCGGGTCGTTCAGGAGTTCGAGGCTGTCGAGGATCGCGCCGCAAGGCACTCCCGCCGCGCCCATTAGCTGTTGCACTTCGTGCTTGCCGCGCTTGCTGGTCCAATCCTCGATAATCCGCGTGAGTTCCTCGATATATTTGACGCGCTCGCGGCGGTCTTTGAAGCGCGGATCCTCTACCACGTCGGGCCGGCCAATCGTCTTGCACATCGCCTGGAACATTTCAGGGGTGGTGCACAGCATGTAAACGTAATCGTTGGTGCCGCCGGGCGCGCACTTGTAGATGTCGCCGATCGCCCCGCTCGCAAGCCGATTGCCCACGCGCGGGCTCGGCTCGTTCGTGATGTACATGCTCATCGTCGGCACGCGCACGAAATTGAAGACCGCCTCCTGCATCGCGACTTCCACTTTCTGCCCCTTGCCGGTTCGCTCGCGCTGGATATAGGCCGCGAGCACGCCGGTCGCGGCATGAATTCCCGTGCCAGTGTCGCCGATTGTCGGTCCGGGCTTGAGCGGCGGCGACCCCGGAAAACCCGTTATCGACATTGCTCCGCCGGCGGCCTGCGCGATCATGTCGAAGCTCTTGAACTTGCTGTTGGGACCGTAGGTGCCGAATCCCTTGATCGTAAGGTAGATCAGGCGCGGATTGATCTCCCGCAGCCGCTCGTAGCCAAGGCCCCAGCTTTCCAGCGTCCCCAGTGAATAGTTCTCCGCCAGGATATCGACCTGCTTGATCATCTCGATGAAGATCTGTTGGCCGCGCTCAGACTTGAGGTTGAGCGTGATGCTGCGCTTGTTGGCGTTGAGCAGCATGAAGTAATGCGAATCGACGCCGGGCTTTTCGGTCAGCAGCCAGCGGCCCTGCTCGCCCATCTTCGGCGGCTCGACCTTGATTACGTTCGCACCCAGCCACGCGAGCATCTCAGTGCATGAGGTGCCGGCTTCGAATTGCGTCAAGTCCAATACCTTGACTCCTGCCAACGCTTTTTCCATCGATCCCTCCGGCGGCGAGCGGCGGCCCGCTGGTTGCGGCGCTCGCCTCGTGCGAGCGAATTGAATGTCAGTGACTGTCCATTGGTTCTAGCGCCGATACTCTCATCCGGCAAGCGAGCGTTTGGCGCGAGCGATGCCGCTTAAGCGACGACGCGCGCTCTGCTAGATTCCATATTGGTGCGCCACCTCCGCGCGCCGCTACCGATGCCCGATACACTTAGCAAGCTTTCATCCATTCGTGAGGAACTGAATCACCTCTTCCTCGAACGCACCGATCTGATCGACGGCGCACTCTGCGCGCTGCTGTCCGCCAGCCATATCCTGGTGATCGGACCGCCCGGTACCGCCAAATCGATGCTGGCCGACGAGCTCTGCCGCCGTATCGAGGGCGCCGACTATTTCCAATGGCTGCTGACCAAGTTCACCACGCCTGAAGAGATTTTCGGCGCCGTTAGCCTCAAAGGCCTCGAGCAGGACGACTATCGCCGCGTCACCGATCACAAGTTGCCGGAAGCGCACATCGCCTTCCTCGACGAAATCTTCAAGGCTAATTCCTCGATCCTCAACGCGCTGCTCACGGTCATCAATGAGCGCGTTTTCCACAACGGCCGCGAGCGCGTCAACGTCCCGCTCATCACCATGTTCGGGGCGTCCAACGAGCTGCCCGATGAGGAGGAACTGACCGCGCTGTTCGACCGCTTCATGCTGCGGTTCATGGTCGATTACATCAGCGAGGATTTTCGCTTCCTGAAAATGCTGGAGGGCGTCGAGGCGGGCGCGCGCACAATGATCTCCTTTGCGGAGCTAAGCGAAATTCGCGCCAGCGCGGCGGCCGTCAAGCTCCCCGGGAGCATCCTCCGATCGCTGGCCGAGCTGCGCCGGGCGCTCGCGACCCAGCAGATCATCGTGTCGGATCGCCGCTGGCGCAACGCCCTCGCTATTCTGCGCGCCCATGCGCTGATTTGCGGACGGACTACCGTAACCGAGGACGATCTCACCTTCCTCGAACACGTTCTCTGGAAGGATCCGGAAGAAGTGCCGAAGGTTCGCGATGCGATTCGCCGCATGGTCAAAGGCTTCGAGGATGAGGCGCGCGAACTGCTGATCCAGGGACAAGAACTGCGCGAATACGTCGATCGCGGATGGGAGAGCGACGAGATGCGCAAGCGCGCCACCATCGAGGCCCATACCAAGCTCGCCAACATCCTCGCCAAGTTCGAGAACCTGGTTCGCGACGCGGCGGACAACGGCCGCGACACCGATGGCATCGAGGCGATGCGCACCAAGGTCAAGGCGATCCAGCAGTCGATTCTCCGCACCGCCGTCTAAAGCGATGGCGCCGTTCCATCTTCATGCGGGTGTGAAAGGCCGCCGTGCCCGCTGAAGAATCCACCGCCGCAATCGTGCTCCGCGCGCGCGACTACTCGGAGTCGGATCGCATCGTCACGATGCTGACGCGCGAATTCGGCAAACTGAGCGGCATCGCCAAGGGCGCAAAGGCTTCGCGCCGGCGCTTCGAGCGCAAGCTGGAGCCCTTCTCGCACGTCAACCTTTTCTTCCGGCGTCGTCCGCACGGGCAACTGGTATTCATCACGCGCGCCGAACCCGGCGATTCCGCGCCACCGGCGATCGAAGACGATCTGGCTAAGATTGCGCTCGGCAGCTACATGCTCGAACTTGCCGACGCGCTCACGTCGGAAGAAGCAGAAGCCGCGGACGCATACCATGTTCTTGCGCGCTCTCTCGATACCCTTGGTGCCGGCGTCGCAAACCTCGCGATGCGCCAGTCGTTCGAGCTGAATCTGCTGCACGCCGCGGGCTTCGGTCTGGACTTCGGGCGTTGCCGGATTTGCGATGACGCAGACGCAACCGACGGCGTCGCGGTCTATTTCGTGGTCTCGCGCGGCGGTATCGTCTGCGCGCGATGTCGGCCGCAGGCGCCCGAAGGCGCCGTGCGCCTCACTGCCGCCAGCGCCGCCGCGCTCGCCGCCCTCGGCGCCGCGCCGATCGAGGCGGCCGCGAGTATCACTGCTGCCGGCAGCGAAGGTGCGCTCGCGATCGCACGCTTCCTTGCCTCGATCCTCGATCGCAAACTGCGATCAGTCGAATTTCTTGACTCGTTGTTGTGAGCCGCAGCCGTCCGCAATCTTACCCTCGAAAACCGGAAATCCCGCTTGAACTAGATCATCGCGCGCCTTTTTCTTCAAATCGCGCTAACCCGCCCTTCACATTCCGATAATAACCAACGGCGAGACTCGGACTACGAGACCGCGAGCGCCCGCTGATTCTCTGAACGGTAAAAGATCGCGCAATCGAAACTCGCGGCATAACCAGATGATTTCGAATCGAGGAAGAAAATCCGTCAAATGCCGCTGCGTCGGCTGCGGCGTCAGCATGCCCACGCCCAACGCGCTTTCGTCGTCGCTCGGCCTCTGCCCGGAATGCCAGTCGAAGTCGCCCTGCGGATGGCGCGTCGTTTATGATCGGGAACGCAAGGTGGGCGAGATTCCGCGCAACCTCGGGGCGCCAGGCTGACGTGCGATCATTCCTCCGCCAACTTTTGCGGCGGATGCAATCGATCGAGATCGTGTTCTACCAGCACGATGCCGCAATTTGGCGGCAAATGCGCCCGTTCCCATTGTCCCGTCAGATGCGCCCACATCGAGAGCATGACGCCGCCGTGCGAGACCACGACCAGTTCGTCCTCCGGGTAGCGCCGGCGAATGTCTTCGATCGCGACGATCACGCGTTTACGCACGTCTTCGTAGCTTTCTCCGCCTTCCGGCCGCCACAGCCATCCCCGTTTTGGGTCATAGCCTGAATCCTGCCCGGCCAAATCGCGCAGCAGATCGTACGATTGGCCCTTGAGGACGCCGAGCTCGCGCTCATGCAGATCGTTCACGACTTCGATCGGCAATCCCAACTCGCCGGCAATAATCTCGCTGGTCTGACGTGCGCGACGATAGGGGCTCGAGATCACCAGCCGCGGCTTGAACTTGATCGCGATACGGTGCGCGGCGTCGAGCGCCTGCTGCCGGCCCAGTTCGGTGATCGGCACCTCGGGCGAACTCGTGAAGCGGCGATCGCGATTGCCCTCGCTCTCACCGTGCCTGACCATGATCAATTTGCCCATGATAAATAGCGATCAGTTACACACGCAGTTCGAACATTGCTGGAGCTGCGTCGAGGCTGAGCGATTGAGCGTGCCGGACAGCGTCGAGCCTAGTTGCGCCGCCGCGCCCGGGATGTTCGCCTGCGGCAAGATCGGCACGGTGGTGGCGGCCGAATTGCTCGAAGTATCCGTTGGCGGCGGCGGTTCGCGATTGGTGTTGTACGCGACGCAGGTGCCGACTGCCGATTGCCGCGCTGCGAAGTAACCCGACGCGGTCACCTGTCCCATCCAATGCGTGCCGACTCCGGCTCCCGAGCAAGTGCAATTGAATACGCGCTCGGCGGGCGTCGGTGTCGCGGTCGGTATCGGCGCCACCGTCGCGAGCACCGGAGCGATCGCAGTCGTCACCGGAGCGGGGAGTTGTGCCGGGGCGGCGGGCGGCGGCACCGGCGCGATCAAGGGGTTGCCGGTTTGCGCCCAGAGCAAGGCGCCCCCCCCGCGGCCACATCAATGCGACCGCGAAGATCGCCGCGATCAAGCCGATCGCGATACCTTTCACAGTGCGCATCGTCTTTCCTTTGATTGGAACTAATCGGTCTATTCGGTAGAGCATGCTGGAGCCTTTGGCTATAATCGCGCGACTGACGTGTTGCAAGCGCCCCCGGCGCGATGTGCGTCCACATATGACGGCTTTTGGTTTGGCCGGTTTCTTCACCGCCCGGTTTGCGCTAACAGTTCCAGCGATGAAGTTCCGCTTCCTGCCAGCGGTCCGGTGATGCAAGGAGGCCCCGACAAGATGCTACGTTTCATAAACGCAACGGCTGCGGTGATAGCACTGCTTATCCTTTTCGCGATTGCGCGGCCGTGCGCGGCTCAATACACCTCTTCGTCCACCTATGGGACCGCAGGGGTTCAGGCGCCGTCGCTCAGCGGCCAGAACGCGCCCGCAAACATCCCGCAGGGCGAGATGGCGCTGCCGCAGGTCAACGTCCCCGCCAATGCCGCCAATCAGTTTGAGCGCAATCCGATCCTCTCGATTCCCAGCGAGTTCATTCGTCAATGGTCCACCGCTCACGAAGTCGCTCCGGAAAATCTTATCAGCGAGCGATATCTCCGCTCGATGGACGACACCGCGCGCAAGATCACACTGAAAGAAGCGATCTATATCGCGATCAACAATAATCCCGCGCTGAAGGCGACGGAACTTGATCCCATCGCGGCGACCGAAGCGGTGCGCGGCGCGAACGCCGCCTTCGATCCCGACTTTACTTCGCAAGGCGATGTCGAAA
>Ga0206836_10237_pt2 | contig 12375 bp, 11 predicted proteins | sample Alteio_BWOrgCont_28_FD_152871 | JGI IMG/M metagenome (GOLD analysis project Ga0206836, IMG submission 152871) | Enriched cells from forest soil in Barre Woods Harvard Forest LTER site, Petersham, Massachusetts, United States -... | ecosystem: Environmental > Terrestrial > Soil > Temperate forest >...
ATCTCGAACTCCAGGCTGGTCGCACTCTCGGAAGGCAACGTTACATTTCGCTGGAGAGATTCCGCCCACGGCAACAAGAAACGGCTCATGACTCTGACTGTCGATGAGTTCCTGCGCCGCTTCCTCCTCCATCTGCTGCCGCCGGGATTCGTGCGCATCCGCAACTTCGGCTTCCTCGCCAACAGGAAGCGAGCCACGCTGTTGCCACGGTGCCTTCGACTGCTCGGCGGATCACAGGAAAACAGAGCTACACCGGCGTCGCCGTCCACAGATAAGACCCATTCACTCTGGAACTGCCCAGTGTGTGGTGGAACCATGCGCGTCGTCGAACGGCTCTCCGCCGATCGGGAAGGAAGAAGGATCGCCGTGCGGAGATCCATCGTGAGCGATCCTGTGCGAGACCGCCGCCGGCAATGACGCAGTGGATATGCGGGTGAAACTGCAAGCGCTGATTCCAGCTATGGAGCACGCTGAAGAAGCCGATCTCGGCTCCGAGATGCCGCGGGTTGCGGGCTACTTCGAGCAAGGTCTCAGCGCTGGCGTGAAAGAGCAGGTTGTAGATGAGCCGTTTGTTCTGCAATGCGAGCGGTGCCAGTTCCCGCGGCAGAGTGAACACGGCATGGACGTAGCGAGTGGGCAGCAGTTCCCGTTCGCGCGCCTTGAGCCAGTTCCGGCGCGCGTTGCCCTGGCATCTGGGGCAATGTCTGTTTCGACACGAGTTGTATGAGATGGTGGCCGTATGTCCGCAGCCGGTGCAGCGGTCGCGATGCCCGCCCAGCGCGGCAGTTCGGCACCGCACGATGGCCAGCAGCACCTTCCGGTGTTGCCAGTTGATCCAACTGCGGCTGTGTTCCAGAAATGCGTGTCCAGCACAGCGAACAATATCGGCCATCTCCACGAGAGGCCGGTTGTTCAACTGTGCTTCTGTCCTCCTTGAGAAGAGAACGTGAGTGCATCAAGCGGGCTGGCGGTCGCGCTCAGATGCCGTTGGGACAGATGCAGGTAGACCGTAGTTACTTCGAGGTCGCGATGGCCGAGAAGAATCTGGATGGTGCGCAGGTCGGCGCCGGCCTCAAGAAGGTGGGTCGCGAAGCAGTGGCGCAAAGTGTGGGGATGAATGCGCCTGTTGTCGAGGCCAGCGCGTTCAGCGGCGATCTGGCAGGCAGACCATAGGACCTTGGTGGTCACAGGCTGGATGGATGTGTGCCAGCGGTTGCCTGGAAAGAGCCACTCCTTCGGCTTGCGCCGGAGACCTCGCCAGTAGACGCGAAGTTCATCGAGCAGCTTCGGGCTGAGCATCACATCGCGGTCCTTGCCGCCCTTGCCCTCGCGGATGTGAACCACCATCCGCTGGCTGTCGATGTCGCTGACCTTCAGATGGGCCGCTTCTGCGCGGCGTGCGCCGGTGGCATAAAGCGTCATCAGCAGGATGCGATGAAAGGGTGTATCAGCGGCATCAATCAGCCGCGCAACTTCTTCCTGACTGAGTACCCCTGGAAGGCGACGCACCTTCTTCGGATAGGGCGTCTCGGCGATGCTCCAGCCGCGCTTCAATACGTGAATGTAGAAGAATCGTAGCGACGCCAGCCGCAGGATCACAGTGTTCGGGCTGAACTTCAACTTGGTGAAAAGCATGGCCTGGTACTTGCGAATGTCTTCAGGGCCAAGCTGATCGGGCGGCCGCCGGAAATACCGGCTGAAGTGCGTCACACCGTGCAGGTAGGTGCGGATGGTTGTGGCGGCGAAGTTGCGGCGCTGCAACTCCTCAAGCATGAGCTGACGTAGTTGGTTCACAGAGAATCCTCCTTCTCTGCGAACCAAGCTATCCCGGCAGCCTCAAACGTTGGATCAGCGACACGCGGATGCGTCCGCCGCCGTAGCGGCTTCGTTCAAGTCGGCATGGCGACTGGAATCTGTGCTTTCCTACCGGTCTCGGGCCTGAGTGGGCCCCGGGAGCCTGCGGTATTTCTCGACGCTAAACCCGTTTTGCAATCGCATTTGAGCCAGGCTCGATGATCAGCCACGCTGCGATGGCGCTCAAAGCTGCCAGGCTTGTCGCTATCCAGATCACAAAACGGTAGCCGCTTACGAACGATTCGGCGATTGCATGCTGAACCATGGGATTGGGATTCTGAGCCGCAGCGAGCAGAGGACGGGCGGCATCGATTTGAGCACGAACGTTGGGGTTCAACGCCAGTCGATCGAGGGATTGATCCAGCGAGTGGTTGAAAACCGCGACCAGAACCGCACCGAAGACAGCGACCGCAAGCAGAGAAGCCAAACGGGAGACAGCGTTATTGATTCCGGAGGCAAGTCCCGACTCGGATTCAGGTACAGCGTTCATCACGGTCGTTGTCAACGGGGCGACACTGATGGCCATGCCCAGACCCATCACCACGACTGCCGGAAAAAATGTGGTCCAGTAGCTCCTGCCTTGCGGCACAATTGCGAAGAGCGCAATCCCGCAGGCCGCAACCAGAGGCCCAACTGTGAGCGGAATTCGCGAGCCATAGCGTGCAACCAGGGCGCCTGCCCAGCGTGACAGTCCAAACATGATGGCTACAAACGGAAGAAACGACGCCCCGGCCTGAGTAGCTGTGTAGTGTTGTATCTGGATCAGGTCCATCGGAAAGAAGAACATCAATCCACCCAGGGATGCATACAGAAACAGCGTCAGCAGATTCGCACCTGTAAAGTTCCGCGAGCGAAACAGCTGCAGCGAAACCATTGGCACGCGAGACCGATGTTCCACGGCGACGAACCCTGCCAAAGCCGCTATACCCAAAACTGCTGCGACATAAACCAGGTGCCCGCCATGACGAGCGCGAGACGGCCACTCAATCAGCGCGTACGTGACGCCGCCAAGTCCCAGCGTCTCCAGCAGAGCGCCAGGCAAGTCGAGATGATGTGAGGCATTCTCGTTACGGCTCTCCGGCACCTTGGCCGAGAGCAGGATGACCGCCAAGGCAAGCGGGAGATTCAAGAAGAAGACCCAGCGCCATGTGGAGTATTCGATCAGCCAGCCCCCGATGACAGGGCCGATCGCGGTTGTAATTGCGGAAAATCCGGACCAGGTGCCGATCGCTCTTCCTCTCGTTTCTTCGGGAAAGGAAGCCGTGATCAGTGCCAGACTTCCAGGCACCAGCAGAGCCGCTCCTACGCCTTGAATCGAGCGCGCCCTGATGAGCAACTCAATATTTGGAGCCATGCCGCACCCGGCGGAGGCCGCAGCAAACACGGCAATGCCAAATACGTATACTTTGCGCCGGCCCAGGAGATCTCCAAGTGAGCCGCCGACAAGGAGCAATGCCGCTAGCATTAAAGCGTACGATTCAACGACCCACTGCACATCCGCAATGGAAGCATGCAAAGCGTTCTGCAGGGCGGGAAGCGCGACATTGACCACCGTTCCATCAATGAACGCCATGCTCGATCCAAGAATGGTGGCGGCAAGCACGATACGTCCGACTGCCTGTGGATTCGAGCTTTTGTTTCGCATAGATCAAATCTCGACGAGCTTTTCCCGGTTTCGAATTGGCCGGATAGATGGCATGGGAAGCCCGCTGAAAAATCGTTCTTCAGCATCCTCCGCGCCAGATATTTCTCATCGGTGATCATAACGCGCAAAAGGCGCGTTTCCGAGGGTTAATCGGATGGCGGGCCTTTAATGGAGCGATCGAGCGCCGCAACATCGGGCCATCCCAGCGCGAGTTCTATGAGGGAAACACCCCCGATCTCGATCTGCTTGCTCATGAGGCGTTCGGCGCCCGTCTTCTCGTAAAAGCAGACAGCCGGATTCTGTTCAAGCACCCACACGATCATGCTGGTGTGATTTCTCCCAACCAGAGCCTGGGCGACGGCGCTCAAGAGATTCTTTCCAATGCCACCGCCTTGTACTTCTTCGAGAAGATAAATCGCATAGAGCTCTGCGTCAAAGGCGGCGATTGGTTCACGAATGGGACCGCCAGCGGCGAACCCGACGATTTTGCCTTCAAACTCAGCTACAAAAACGCTGATGTCCCTGGCGAGCCATTCCCGCCAAACGCGAACGCGATCGGCCTCACGCAAGGAAGCCAGGTATTCTGCCGGAACCAGTCCTTGATACGTAGTCAGCCAGCTCTGCACGTGCACGTGCGCTATTGCGGTTGCATCCCGCACCTCGGCAAGCCTGATGGAAGCCATGCGCACACCTGTTCAGTCAGTTGGGGAACAATTCAAGCATAGCGCGAAGGGCAGCATTGTTACCCACGAGTTGGTTGTTGCGAAGTTTATTTCAACCACTGCATTTTGCCGTCCGACTGGCCCGAGCCGGAACCGCGCGGACGCGGGCGGGCTGCTTCAGCGCGCGGCGGCCGCGCTCCGCTCCACGCGCATCATGGGCGAATGCCCGGCGGCCTGGGTTCCCCGAATTACATGCGGCGTAATGATGATCAGCAGGCTGGAGCCATTCACGTTCGCATCCTTGTCGGTGATGTTGTTCAGGCCCGGAATCTCGCTGAGGCCGGGAACGCCGCTGATTGCCTTGCTCTCCTGCTTGTCCAGCTCGCTCACAATCACCACGCCCTGACCCCTGGGCAGCGTAACGATGCCGGAGTAGGAGCGATTGTTGAGAATTGGGTTGCCGTCGAGGGACGAGCCCGAGAGGGTTTCGATTTTCATGTCGATATTGAGCGCAACGTCGTCGTTGCGCATCACCCTGGGAGTCGCCTTGAGCGTCAGGCCCAGGTCCTGATATTGCAGCTGCGGTATGCTGGCAACGCTGCCGCCGAGCGAGGAAAGCAGCGAGCCCAGGCTGCTGGAACTCCCCGCTCCGGTCAACCCCGGAATGTTGGGCAGGCTCCCTGCACCCGAGTAAGAGGATGTCTGGATCGGGTAGCGCGTGCCGGAGCGGATGGTTCCTGCCGCAGTGTCGGTCCCCCCTGTATTTCCATCGGACAGGCGCAGCAGCATGTGATCAAGCTCGCGCGAGTCGGAAGAGTTCAAGTTGAGATTGGCCGTCATCGCGCCGGGAGAAAGCGCGGATTGAGTGATTCCGCCGCCAAACAAGGCAATGCCATTGGAGAAGATCGAACTGGAGACCTGGCCCGATGCCAGCAGGATGCCGATGATCGCCAGTGTATCTCCGGGCGCCGCCAGCCCGGAGGAGACGATCTGCTGCACCAGGCTCTGGTTGGCGTTCAGGATCGATTGCTCTTCGGCATACACGTTAAAAGCGGTAATCGACTGCGGCGGCTGGATGCCGGTGTTGCGATCGCTGGTGTGCGCAAGCTGCAGCAGGGTCACGTCCAGCAGCACCTGGTTATGGCCGTCGATCAGTTCGCGGACTGTGGAATTGAACGCGTTCAGCGTCGAAGGCGGGGCACGCAGGGTGATGGTCCCCGCAGTGGCATCGACACTTGATTGCGTCAATTCGAAAACGTTCTTAGCCACAGTGCCCACTTCGGTGAGTTCGGCGGAATTCAAGCCAGGGAGGTAGATGGTTTCCAGTTCAAGCCGCTGAAACTGTCGCCGGTTTTCCGCGGTGTCGCGAGCAACCAGGACCTGGTGCGGGTCCAGAGGCACATAAAACGTATTGGTTACCAGGCCCACGGCCTGCGTGGCCTGGGCAAAGGTTGCATCATCCAAATCGAGACGAGCCTGCGTCAGGCGCACGCTGTCATCCAGCATGGCCTCAAGCCCGTAGGCCTTGAAGACCTCCTGAATCGTTCGCCGCTGATCCGTATGCAGATGAAAGCTGTGCACGCCGGGAGTGGGCGCGATTGAGATCGATCCGCCAACGGTGTCGGCGCTCTGCGCGTAGATGGGCGTGGTCTGGCCGAGCAGGGCGTCATCCGCCAGTTCGTGAAGATGCTCCGTGACCTGGATGTTTCTCGGGTCGAGCGCCAGCGCCTGATCCAGCGCGGCGCGCTCGGCCGCGGCATCTCCGCGAATGCGGTCTTTAGCAGCAGCCTGAATCAGTGCCGTGACCGCATGGCTGCGCGTCACCTCGGCTGCCAGCGGATAGTCGCGATTGGCGGGGTCAAGCAGCGCTGCCTGCTTGTATTTCTCCAATGCCTCTTCAAACTGCTCGGTCTCGAACAGCTTGCTTGCCTCCAGAAAGAGCCGTGCCGCGCGGCGGCGGTCGCTGTTACGCGGCGGCTTTTCTTGCTCGCTGTCTTTCTCCTTGGCAGCGGGAGGGGAAGTGCTTTGGTTGGTTGCGGCGGGAGCGATCGCCGGTGAGGCCGGTGCTGGCGCGGCTTGATTTTGAGGTACCGCGCCTGCCCCCTGCGCCAGCCCCGAGCTCTGGAAGAACGCCAGCAGCACCGCGGCCGTCGAGAGGTTCATCGTCCCGTGGGGCAAGCGGATTTGGCAGAAGCGATGTTGTTCTCGACGCGGATTCACTGCGACGCCCGTTGGTGCGCCAGCAGATCGGCCAATGACGTCGCGCACACCTCCGGCTGATGCTCGAGCAGCTCATCGAAGCTGTACCTGCCCGTGGCCACGGCGATCACGGAAAGAAAATTAGCGCGCGCCGCTTGAATGTCGCGCGGGGTATCGCCCACCACGCAGATGGAAGCGCCGCGCCCCGCCATCTCGCGGGCCATGTTGGCCGCCTGGCCAATCAGCTCCGACCGAATCGGAAAGTGATCGCTGAATCCGCCAAAGCGGAACCACTGCCGCAGGCCTGCCTCTTCCACCTTGAGCCAGCCAATCATCTCAAGATTGCCGGTGGCCACGCCCAACAGTGCGCCGCGCCGCGCCAAATGGTCCAGCGCCTGCTCCACTCCCGGCATGCGCACCAGGTCCAGCTCGTGGCGGCGCTCGGCCACGGCATGGCGCATGGCCTCAAGAATCGCCTCGATGCGTTCTTCGAGCATCGCAGCAGGAACTCCCGCCTGGTTGCAGGCCTCGCGCAGAATAGCCGTATCCGTGCTTCCATGCAGCAGAATTCCGGCCAGCGTGATCTCAAAACCGGTAACGCGGTGCACGCTGGAGACGAAAGAGTCTACATGCACGCGGTCGCGGCTGCGCAACAGCGTGCCGTCAATATCAAACAGGTACGCGTCTTGCGCGTCCCAGGAAAAACCCGGTTCAATGGCGACGCGCGCCTCGGCGTTAAGTTGTGTTGTCAGCATATCCTCAGGGGGAGCAATCAGCCTTGGCGATACACCGAGCGTACCGCGCTAAGAACAGGACGTTCGCTGCGTGGCGGACGCTTGAGGCCGGCGCGAACTTCTGCCAGATTCAGTCCCAACTCCGCCATGGCGCGGCTCAGCGTGTTGCGATGCATCCCTAACTCGTCCGCCGCCTTACACTGGTTTCCCCGGTGTGCCACCAGCACTTCACGCAGATACTGCTTCTTGAATTCGCGTACGGCATCGTCATAGCGCATGCCGCTGGAATGCATTTGCGTCACCAGGATGTCCAGTTCTCGTCTCACGTTCACCTCTTGCTACTTTATCCGATCGATCTCGTTTTGGTGAGGACCGCGTTCAAACAAATTACGACGTTCCCTCATGGGAATGCAACCACCTGGGCGACTCTTCCTCTAAACTTCTTAATCCGGCCCGCACCCGCTGCGCCAACTGCTCCGGCGTCATGTGCGTACTGAGGTGGCAGGCGGCGAAAAAATGGCGGGGAAGCCTGGCCTCAACCAGCCAGTGAGCCTGGGGATAAAACGCTATCGTCACAAGAATGGCCAGCGTAATCAGCAGGAATCCCTGAAAGAGGCCGAAGATGCCGCCGGCAAGCTTATCGAGGCAGCCCAATCCGATGGCATGCAGCGCTTTGGCCAGGAAATTTCCCAGAATTCCGGCAATGATCATAACGACCAGCGCAATCACAACGAATCCAATAATGTCGGCACTCTCATCGCTATGCAGCAGCGACCGCAGCGGAGCTTCGGCAAGCCGGTAATTCCATGCCGCCAGCGCCAGACCCAATATCAGGCCGCCCAGCGAGCAGACGGAGCGGAAGAATCCCTGCGACAGCCCGGCCAGCACCGACAGCACCATCACGAGGATGATGACCCAGTCTACCCACATCATGCTCGGCTCTGCCATTCAACTCTCCCCGGCCTGCATCTTCTTTTCGTTTTGGCCTCGCCAGAAATTCTGGGTGCCCCATCTGGGCGCCCTCTGGGCAGCGCGTTCTTGTTTTTGCGGCTAGGGTGGGCGGCCACGAACCACAACAAAGCCGCGTTTACAAACTCAAATCCCACCCAGTCAACCGGCGGAATGCCTCAAGATACTTGGCCTGCGTGCGCTCTGCCACATCCTGCGGCAAACTGGGCGCGGGCGCCTGCTTGTTCCAATGAATCGATTCAAGGTAGTCGCGAACAAACTGCTTGTCAAAGGAAGGCTGCGCGCCGCCCGGCTTCCACGCGGAGCGCTCCCAGAAGCGCGAAGAGTCCGGCGTCAATGCCTCATCGGCAAGAATAATCCCTTCGGCCGTTCTTCCAAACTCAAATTTTGTGTCGGCCAGAATCATTCCGCAGGCCTCAGCATGTTCCGCGGCCTTGGCGTATATAGCGAGCGTCAGGCGGCGAAGTTCTTCGGCGTCGGCATCGCCCAGCGCGGCTGCGGTCGCGGCAAAGGAGATGTTCTCATCGTGCGTTCCGTCCTGGCTCTTGGTCGCCGGCGTGAACAATGGCTCCGGTAGCTTTGAACCATCGAGAAGCCCTGTGGGTAGCGGAATGCCGCAGACGGTTGCGGCGGTCTGGTATTCCTTCCAGCCCGATCCGGCCAGATAGCCGCGCGCCACGCATTCCACGGGAAACATGGCCGCCCGCCGGCATAGCATCGACCTGCCTTCCAACTGATCGCGATATGGCTTCAATGAGGCAGGGAACTGGTCCACATCCGCCGTGATCACGTGATTGGGAACAAGATCCCAAAGTAGATCAAACCAGAAAAGAGAAATCTGCGTCAGGATCTTTCCCTTTCCGGGAATGCCGGTGCCGAGCACGTGGTCGAATGCCGAAATGCGATCGGTCGCCACCAGCAGCAGAGCGTCTTCAACGGCGTAGAGATCCCGAACCTTGCCGCGTCCAATCAGCGGAGTGTCGCCGAGGTTTGTTTTGAGCAGGGCTGTCACGGAAAGGTCTTACCTCGGAGGGAACTGAATCTCCGATTCTCCAGCGTGCGCCGCACTTTGTCAATGCGCCCTCATCACAGCTCCGTCATCCTGAGCAAAGCGTACTTCAGCGGAGCCGAAGGACTCGCATCTCGGGAAGCAAATCGCCTTCATTCGTCACACCTATCTGCTCGAAAACACAAACTCATTCCCATCCGGATCTTTGAACTTAGCCATGGTTCCCCAAACCTCTTTCTTCGGCTGGGTGGCCAGTTCAACGCCCTTCGACTCGAGCAGCTTTGCCGTCGCAAATACGTCGTCGCACCAGAATGTAACCGGCTGAAAGCCGCCAATGCGGTTCTCGTGCCCCGGCGGCGTGAAGAGCGCAATCTTCACATCGGAGCTTGGAATAAGCAACTCGATCCATCGCTGTCCAGGCCCAAACGCCTGATCCGTCGCAACCTTGAATCCGATTCGTTCGGTGTAGAACTTCAGAGCTCGATCCTGGTCGCTCACCGGTATGCTCACAATCTTGATGCCGCGTATCATCGCTTCCTCCTGGTTGAGATTTCCGGACTATAACGCGCTCTCACGGCAAACACAATCCGGTAGTTATTGCTATAGTAAATATAGGTATAGCCATGCTGACGATCGACGAGTATGTAACCAGCGTTCTGATGCGCGACCTGGTCGGTCACGACAAACGACCGGTGAGTTTCCTGGTCTATCTGTGGCTCCTGGCGGAACAGAAGGGGCGAGAGTCCACAGTCCAGATCAGTTATCAGGAACTTGCGGAATCGATCGGCGTTTCCAAGAGCTCGGCGCAGACAGCGGCAGGGCACTTGGCTCGGCGAAAACTGATCCACGTCAGTAAGGCTACAGTGACCGCAACGCCGGAATACAGAGTGCTGAGTCCGTGGCGAAGGTAATTTTCGGTCCAAGCGGCGCCCGTTTTACGCCGTAGCCCGCTGTTGTTCGTGGGTGTTCAAGCGCACACTCACCACCTTTGACACGCCCGGCTCCTGCATGGTGACGCCATAGATCAAATCCGCCGCCTGCATCATGCGTTTGGAGTGCGTGACCAGCAGGAACTGCGTATCCGCGCTGAGCGTGTGCAGCAGATCGGCCAGGCGCCCCACGTTGGTTTCGTCCAGCGGCGCATCCACTTCGTCGAGCACACAGAACGGGCTGGGCTGGAATTGGAAGATGCCGACAAGAAGGGCCAGAGCGGTGAGTGCCTTTTCGCCGCCTGAGAGCAGCAGCACATTCTGCAGCTTCTTTCCCGGCGGCGACGCCACAATCTCGAGGCCGCTCTCCGCCTGGTTCTCGGCATCCGTCAGCCGCAGAAACGCCTGTCCGCCCTGAAACAACCGCGAGAACACATGGGCAAAGTTTTCATTGATGCGCGCAAACGCCTCGTCGAATCTGGTGCGCGAAATCTGGTCGATCTCCTTGATCGTCTCCTGCGTATTCTCGATCGACTCGATCAGGTCGGTACGCTGCGCTTCGAGGAATGCGTGCCGTTCCGCCGTCTCCTTGTATTCATCCAGCGCCATCATATTCACCGGGCCCATCTGCTCGATTCTCTGGCGCAATGTCCGGCAGGTCTCTTCTTCCAGTGCAAGCGCCTCATCGGCCAGGCGCTCAATCTGCTCGTCTGCGCGGATCACCTGCGCTTCAAGATTCACCTCCGCCAGGCAACTGGCTTCAAGATGCTCAAGATCGGCGCGCAGCTTGGCGATCAAATTGGAGCGAAGGCCGCGGTCGTCCCGCAACTGGTCGAGCGCGGCGCGGTCGGCCTTCAACTGCGCTTCGATGGCAGTGAGCTGTTGCCGAAGAGCCTGCGATTCGGCAGCCAGCGTCTGCGCCTGGGCCAATGCTTCAGCGCGTGCATCGGCCAACTCCTTCTGGCGTCCGGCCAGCGTCGCGCTCTCAGCTATGCGCTGCTCACGCTCCGCTTGCGCCGATGCCCGCTGCTGCTCAACACCCAGCACGCGCCGCTCCAGATCGGCATGGAGCCGATCGATGCGCTGGAAGGCCGCTTCCGCGCCGCGACGACGCTCTTCCAGGCCGGCCAGTTCCGCCGTCACCTGCGCTGCCTCCTGCTGTAATCCTTCGCGCTTCTGCCGCGACAGCGCCAACTGCGTCTGCATCTCATCGAGAGAGGCCTCCGCCTGCGCGTGTTCCGCTTCCAGGCGTGTGGCTTCCTCGCGCTTCTGCTCGATCGTGTCCCGCTTGGCTTCACGCGCATCCTTGTTGCGCGCCGCCTGCGCAGTCCACTCCTGGAGACGCCGCTCAACGCGCTGCACCTCTGACTCCATCTGCTTCAGCGCCGCACCCTGATTCGCTGCTTCACTCTCCGCCTGTCGCCGCTCCGCGCCGCTCACTTCCAACTGCGCAGCAAGCTCTTCGATCTTGAGCGTGAGCACGGCCGCTTCGGTCTCCGCCTGCGCCAGGCTGATCTCCAGCTTGCCCAGGCGACCCTCCGCATCGCGCAGTTCGCGCTTCAGTGCCAACGGTCCCTCGCTGGCCGGCTTGCCGCCAGTTACCGTCGCATTGTGGAAACACTCACCCTCCGGCGTGAGGAAAAATCCATTCGCATGCTGCAATGCCAGCCGCCGCGCTTCCAGCGGATCCTCAACCAGGTAGCCATTTTTCAATTTGGGAAGAATCGACTCAATCACGTGGCCAAAGCCGTTCAGCACACGGATCGAGTCCTTCAACGGCGTAAGTCCGGGGCCGGTGATGCTCTCCGCCTCTTCCTCGAACAGCGCAGGCTGCTCCGCGGGATGAACAAGAAAAGTGGCACGCCCGTCAACACCGGATTTAAGCAGCCGCACGCCCTGCTCGGCCGCGCTCCAGCTCTCCACCACAACATAATTGAGCTCTTCGCGCAGAAACTCATCGACCACGGCCTCATACGCCCCCGTCACTTCGATGAAGTCCGCCAGCGTGCCCACCGGCGCCATGCCCCCGGTCAGCGCGCCTGGTTTCAATAGCCGGCGCACCGTATCGGTGGAGTAGCTGTGGTTGCGAATCAGCGATTGCAGCGAGTCGCGGCGTCCTGCGAGAGCGGCTTGCTCGCCGCGCAGTTGGTTGGCGCGCGTGCGCTGCTCGTTCTCTTCGGCGCGTTTGGCTTGCAGAGTGTCGCGAAGAGCGGCAATTTCGCTTTCCAGCCGCTGCAGCGCCTCGGCCGCCGATTCAAAACGCAGCTTGACCTGGCCGCTCTCCACGCCCAGGCTTTCTCGCTCATTGCGCGCCTGGCCCATCTCCGCTTCCAACCGCTCCGCCTCGCGCTCCAACGCCGCCAGGCTCTCCTCA
>Ga0206836_10240_pt1 | contig 12370 bp, 5 predicted proteins | sample Alteio_BWOrgCont_28_FD_152871 | JGI IMG/M metagenome (GOLD analysis project Ga0206836, IMG submission 152871) | Enriched cells from forest soil in Barre Woods Harvard Forest LTER site, Petersham, Massachusetts, United States -... | ecosystem: Environmental > Terrestrial > Soil > Temperate forest >...
CTACCTTTAAGGCATTTCGGGTCGGTTGGGGCTGCCTCTCTGTCGCCAGTTGCCTGCTGGGCATGGTAACCAAGGAAGTCATGGTCTCGGCGCCGCTTGTTGTTTTCCTCTACGACCGAACCTTTGTCAGCGGGACGTTCCGTGCGGCGTGGCGGAGGCATCGGCTGTATTATCTGGGATTGGCCTGCAGTTGGCTGCTGCTTGGGCGGGTCGTGACCCACGCGCGCGAACAGGGGGTCGGCCTGGGTGTCGGCGGCAGTTGGTGGGCTTATGCGCTCACGGAATGCCGGGTGATCGTGCACTATCTTTTCCGGGCGTTTTGGCCGCACCCGCTGGTGTTCGACTACGGATCCGGCGTGGCGACGCCAACCTGGAGATTGCTGCCGTATGTCGTGGCCGTCGCGGTTCTGATCGCGGGCACCCTCCTCTGCTCCGCCAGCCGGAGCTACGGCGGGCGCAGCGTCGGCTTCGCCGGAGCATGGTTTTTGCTGATTCTCGCGCCGACATCGAGCGTCGTGGCCGTGGCCGGCCAGCCGATGGCCGAGCACCGGATGTACCTGCCGTTGGCGGGGGTCTTGGCGGTGGTGATATGCGGGATCGATGCGCGGCTTGAAGGTAGACGCGGTGTCCACTCCGCGTTTCGTAACGGGAACGCGGCGTCCCGCCGCGTTTGCCTCATGACTTCTCTGCTCGCCATCGCCATCGTATTTGCCTGCCTCACCCTCCGCCGCAACGAGGCCTACCGCAGCGAAGTCGCCCTCTGGGGCGATACCGTGGCCAAACGTCCCGGCAACGAACGGGCCCAGAATGGGCTGGGAATGGCCCTGTTTAATGCCGGCGATACGGCCGCGGCGATGGCGCATTATCGCCAGGCCTTGTCGCTCAGTCCGGATTATCCCGAAGCCCATCAAAATCTCGGAGCTGCGCTCAAGGCGGCGGGGCGGACGCGCGAGGCGGTGATCGAATGCGAGGAAGCGCTGCGCCTTCGTCCGGAGAACCCGGAATACCACTACAATCTCGGCGTCGCGCTGCAGGCCGACGGCCGGATGCCCGAGGCCGCTGCCCGATTCGCGCAGGCCCTGCAGCTCAAACCGGATTACCCCGATGCCCAGTATGATCTTGGCGCGGTGCTCGCCGGCGAGGGCCGCTGGCTTGAGGCCATCGCCCACTACGAAGCCGCGGTGCGGCTGAAACCCGGTGATGCGGACATCCGTTATGATCTGGCCAACGCGCTGATGCAAACCGGGCGCGCTTCCGAGGCGATGATCCAGTTTCAAGAGGTGCTGCGGCTGAACCCCGACGACGCAGGGGCGCACGACAACCTCGGTATTGTGCTGGCGGGCGCGGACCGCCTGCCGGAGGCGGCGGCTCAGATGGGGGAGGCATTGCGCCTGGCGCCCGGCCGCGCCGACTACCACTACAATCTCGGGATTGTACTCCTGCGGGAGGAACGGGCGCCGGAGGCCAAGGCCGAATTTGAGCGGGCGCTGGACCTCAAGCCCGACTACGGTGCGGCCCGGGATGAACTGATTCAGCTTCAGGCCCTGCAACCGTGAGGACAAAAGCCCAGCACGCATGCCAGGCAGGCCTGATCGTCCTGATCACCGGCTGGGTGTTTTGGCCGGCGATTCACGGCGGCTGGGTGTGGGACGATTTCGCCGAGATCGTCCGCAATCCGGTTTTGCGCGACCCGGCCGGGATTCGAAAAATATGGCTGGCGCCGACCGCCGCGGATTATTTCCCGCTCAAGACCGCGGCGCAGTGGGTGGAGTGGCACCTGTGGGCCGACCAGGTGGTGAATTACCACCTGGTCAACCTCGGCCTGCACCTGCTGAGCGCACTGCTGCTCTGGGCCGTACTGCAAAAAATCTTAGCCAACGGGAGTACGGCCCACCCTGAGCGAAATCGAAGGGTCGACGGGGAAGGGCCCTTCGACGCTGCTCAGGGCAGGCAGGGCGACCCATGCGGCTTCGCCGCATGGGTCGGAGGGCTGCTCTTCGCGATCCATCCGCTGACGGTCGAATCGGTGGCCTGGATCTCGGAATTCAAGAACACGCTGTCATTGCCCTTTCTACTGCTGGCGATGATCGCGTGGATAGCGTACGACTCAAAGGCTGAACCTCCTGAATTTTGGCCGCAAAAAGGCGCAAAAAGCGCAAAAAATACCAATGCCGATGATTCCGCGCGCCCTATAGGCGCGATGGAGCGCCAGTCGCAGCCGCGGACAAGCTTGCGCCTTTTTGCGGCCAACCAGATTGGGTCCTATCTACTATCCCTGACCCTGTTCGTGCTGGCGATGCTGACGAAGACTTCGGTGGTGATGTTTCCGGGGGTGATCCTGCTGTACTGCTGGTGGAAGCACGGCCGGATTGGCCGGCGGGATTTGCTGGCGAGTGCGCCCTTCTTTGCGGTGTCCCTCATTCTCGGCCTTGTGACAGTCGTGTTCCAGCAACAGCGCGCGATCGAGGGGGTGGATCTTGCCACCGGCGGCCTTTGGTCGCGCTGTGCCGGCGCGGGACTCGCCGTGGTTTTTTATTTTTGGAAGTGTGTGATTCCGACCGGTCTCATGCCGCACTATCCGCTCTGGCATCTCAATCCGCCGACGGCGCTGGATTTTTGGCCCTGGGCGGTGATGGCCGTGGTATTCCTGGTCTTCCTAAGGTGGGGCGGCGCGTCCCTGCGACGCCCGTTTGGCTCCGAAGAACAGGAAACTCGGACGATCGATCCCATGGCGTCGCAGGGGCGCGCCGCCCCACCCCAAGCAGTCAAGGCCGCAATCTTCGGCCTCGGCTTCTTTCTGCTCAACCTGCTTCCCGTCATCGGATTCATCCCGATGGCCTACTTGCGGATCTCCTGGGTGGCGGACCATTTTGCGTATGTGCCCTTGATCGGATTGGTCGGCCTGGCGGCTGCAGCAATTTCGAAATTCGAATTTCGAAGTTCGAAATTTGGCTCGTTCGTCATTGCTGCGCTGCTCGCGGCGCTTGCCATCACGAGCCATCGCTATGCCCGGATTTTTTCGGGCGACGAGGCGTTCTGGACCTACGCGCTGGAGCGCAACCCGGATTCGTGGACGGCCCATAACGACCTGGGGCTGGACCTGGCCCAGCGCGGACGCCTCACGGAAGCGATCGCGCAATATGGGGCCGCGATCAGGATCAGGCCCGAGGACGCTGCGGCGCACATGAACCTCGGGAATGTCCTGGTCCGGTCGGATCGGATTCCCGAGGCGGTGGCGGCATACGAGGAGGCCCTGCGTCTGGAGCCGCGCAATGCCGGGGCCCGCACGGACCTGGGCAATGCGCTGGCCCAATCCGGCCAATATTCGGCGGCGATCGACCAATACGAGCAGGTGATGCGGCTGAAGCCGGATTTTGCAGACGCTCGTTACGGTCTCGCCTATGCCCGCTATAAATTGGGCAATGCCTTGGGCAATGCCGGCCGGTTTCCGGCGGCCATTGCCCAGTACACCGAGGCGATCCGGCTCAGGCCCGACTACGCGGAGGCCCGCGCCAACCTGGGACTGGCGTTCGCGAATACGGGCCGGTCGCCGGAAGCCGTGCTTCAGCTTGAAGAGGCCGTGCGGCTGAAACCCTCCTATGAGGAGGCGCATGCCTACCTGGGCTTCGCCCTAGCGGCCGCCGGGCGCCTGCCGGAGGCGATCGCCCAATACGAGAAAGCGCTGGAACTCGGCCCCAACGATTCCGATGTGCACTACAATCTGGCCGTGGCCCTGCGGCAGGCGGGGCGGGCGGAGGAGGCGAACGCCCATTTCGAGGCCGCGGCGCGCCTCAGCGCCGGGCATTGAGCCGCAACATGGAAACCAAATTATTTTTTTCACCGCGGAGACGCGGAGGGCGCGGAGGAAAAACCGGTCAAAGTGGTTACTCTGCGTTCTCCGCGCCTCCGCGGTGAATCGGGATTATTTTATGCCGCGAACAAGGGGAGTTTCTTCGAGGGTGGTTTTTGCCGGAGGGGCCATTGTGCTCGCGGCGCTGGTAACGTATCACAACAGCTTTTCCGGACCGTTCATCTTCGATGACGTCAGCGCGATCCCGGAAAATCCGACCATTCGGCATCTTTGGCCGATTTGGACGGCACTGTCTCCCCCGGCGGGGGGCCTGACGGTCAGCGGCCGCCCGGTGCTCAATTTCACCTTCGCGGTCAATTATGCCCTCGGCGGCACGAACGTCTGGGGCTATCACGCGGTTAATCTGCTCATTCATATTTTGGCGGGCCTGACGCTGTTTGGAATTGTGCGCCGAACGCTGGGAAATCTTTTTCTCGCCTTCGCCGTCGCCTTGATTTGGGCGGTGCATCCCCTCCAGACGGAGGCGGTGACTTATATCGTGCAGCGGGCCGAGTCGCTGATGGGGTTGTTTTATCTGCTGACGCTGTATTTTTTCATTCGAAGCATTGAATCGCATGAGGTGGGGCGGCGCGCCCCCGCGCCGCCTTTGTCGCCGCCCGAGTTACGGACCGAAGACGTCGCGGGGGCGCGCCGCCCCACCTCGTTGCTCTTTGCCGGGCTGTCGGTTCTCGCCTGCCTCCTCGGCATGGCGACGAAAGAAGTCATGGTCTCGGCGCCGGTCATCGTATTCCTCTACGACCGCATATTCGTCAGCGGGACTTTTCGGGAGGCGTGGCGCAGGCACCGGGGGCTGCACGCCGGCCTGGCCGGCACGTGGCTGCTGTTGGGATGGCTCGTCGTTTCGACGCATGACCGGGGCGGCACGGCGGGCTTTGTCGCCGGCCTGCCGTGGTGGAAGTGCACCCTGACCCAGTTTCCGGCGGTCGTGCGTTATCTCCGCCTGTCGCTCGTGCCCGCTCCGTTGATTTTCGATTATGGATCGGAATTGCTCCCCTCGGCGTGGACGGCAGTTCCATACGCGGTGGGGGTGCTGCTGTTGATCGCGGGCATGGCTTGGGCCTGCGCGGGAAAATCTCGAAATTTTCGCGCCCTCGGTTTTTGCGGCGCCTTTTTTTTCGCGATTCTGGCGCCGACCCTGGTGTTTCCCGTGATGCGGCAAACGACGGCCGAGCACCGGATGTATTTGGCGCTGGTCCCCGTAATTGCGGTGATCGTGTGCGGAGGCTATGCGCTGCTTAAACGCCGCGTCCTGATTCCTTTGCTGGCCGTCGCCATCGTCTTTGGCTGCCTCGCCGTCCGCCGCAACGAGACCTATCGCACCGATTTGAGCCTATGGCGGGATACCGTGGCCAAACGGCCCGGCAACGGATTTGCGCAGACCAATCTCGGGGTGGCGCTGCTCCACGAGGGGCGCACGGAGGAGGCCATCACCCGATTTCAATTGGCGCGGCGGCTCAACCCTTTCGACGACAAGGCGGAATACAATCTCGGCCTGGCGATGACCGCGGTGGGCCGAACGGCGGACGCGATGGCCTGCTACGAGCGGGCGATCGCGATCAGGCCGAATCTCGTCGGCGCCCGCAACAACCTCGGCGTGCTTCTTACCGACGCGGGACGGCTGCCGGAGGCGATCGAGCAACTGGAAGAGGCCGTGCGCCTCAAGCCGGATTTTGCCGCGGCTCAACTGGACCTGGGGATTGCCTTGGCCGACGCGGGCCGCACGGATGAGGCGATTTTCCACGAAACCGAGGCGATGCGCTTGGACCCCGCTTCGCCCGATGTCCGCTCGAACCTGGGCAATGCCCTGCGGCAGGGCGGAGACGTGACCGAGGCGGTGGCCTATTACCAGCAGGCCCTGCGCCTCAAGCCGGATTACGCGGCCGCCCACAACAATCTCGGGGTTGCCCTGGCTGAACTGGGGCGGTCGGAGGAGGCGATCGAACAATACGAGCAGGCGGTAAAATTGAAGCCGGATTTCGTGGATGCGCACAAGAACCTCGGCACTGCGTACCTCCAGGTGAACATGCTGCTGAAGGCTTCGGCCGAGTTCAGCGCGGCGCTGCGGATCGATCCCGGCGACGCCAGTGTCCACAACACCCTGGGCGGTGTTCTCTTCCGCCTGGGCCGCAACGACGAGGCCATTCCCGAGTACGAGGCGGCCTTGCGCCTGAAGCCCGATTACCCGGAGGCCTGCGCCAACCTCGGGGTCGCCCTCGCCAACGCCGACCGGATGCCGGAGGCGATCGTGCAATTGACCCGCGCGGTGGAGCTCAAGCCCGACTATGCGGAGGCCCAAAGCAATCTGGCGGTGGCGCTCGCCGCCAGCGGCCGATTGTCGGAGGCCATTTCTCACTATCAGGCGGCCCTGCGCATCGAGCCCGCCAACGCCGACATCCACGCCAACTTCGCCGCCGCCTTGCAGCAGGCCGGCAGGACGGAAGAGGCGGCCGCGCAGCAGGCAGAGGCAGCGCGGCTGGGCAGAAAGTAGCGCAGGCGTCGCCGCCTGCGCTACTTCTTGTCAGCCAGAGATCTCATCCGCACACTTTTTCGATGGCAAAATCGACGGTAAATTCGTCGGGGGTCGTCCTCGCTGGCGGGATTCTCGCGCTCGCGGCGCTGGCGGCCTATCACAATAGTTTTTCGGTCCCGTTTTTCTTCGATGATCGCGCCCAGATCAACGACAACCCGACCATTCGCCACCTATGGGCCCTGAAGACCGTGCTGGTGCCGCCGATGAATGCCGGGGTGGGGGGCCGGCCGTTGCTGAACCTCTCGTTCGCACTCAACTACGCCCTGGGTGGCATGAATGTCTGGGGCTACCACGCGTTCAATTTGCTGATCCATATTTGCGCCGGGCTGACATTGTTCGGGATCGTGCGCAGGACTTTTGGAAAGCTCTTTCCAGCTTTCGCCGTCGCGCTCATCTGGCTCCTGCATCCGTTGCAGACCGAGGCGGTGACCTATGTGGCCGAGCGGGCGGAGTCGATGATGGGGATGTTTTATCTGCTGACGCTGTATTGTTTTATTCGAAGCGTGGAGCCCATTGAGGTGGGGCGGCGCGCCCCCGCGACGCCTTCGGTCCGTAACTCGGGCGGCGATGAAGGCATCGCGGGGGCGCGCCGCCCCACCTCCTGCTTGTTTGCGGTGCTATCCATCCTAGCCTGCTTCCTCGGCATCTGCACCAAAGAAGTGGTCGTGACGGCTCCGATCATCGTGCTGCTTTATGACCGGACGTTTGTCAGCGGCACTTTTCGAACGGCCTGGCAGCGGCATTGGCGGCTGTACGCAGGATACGCCGGGACGTGGCTCCTGCTGGCGTACCTTCTGGCGAATCTGAGCCAGAGGGGTGTCGGCCTTGACATGGGGGGAAGCTGGTGGGCCTACGCCCTGACGGAGAGCCGCGTGATCGTGCGGTATTTCGGCCTCGTGTTTTGGCCGCACCCCCTGGTCTTCGATTATGGCATGGGAGTGAAGCGCCCGGGGTGGGAGGTGCTGCCCGATGTGATTGCGGTGCTGGGATTGGTGGCGGGAATCGGATGGGCGCTTTTCGGAAAATTTCGAAATTCGAATTTCGGAATTCGAAATTTGGGTTTTGCCGGGGCTTGGGTATTTATCATCCTTGCCCCGACCTCGAGCGTGGTGGCGGTGGCGGGCCAGCCCATGGCCGAGCACCGCATGTACCTGCCGCTGGCGGGGATAATTGCGATGGTCGCGGGGGGATTTCGCAATTCTCGATTCGCAATTCGAATTTTGATCGCCATCGCCGTCGTCCTGGGACTCCTCACTTTCCAACGCAACCGGGTCTATGCCACCGAGGCCTCGATCTGGGGCGATACGGTGGCCAGGCAACCTGAGAACGAAAGGGCGCAGAATGGGCTGGGGCTCGTGCTGGCGGGCGAGGGCGATTTAGCGGGAGCGATGGCACACTACCGGGAGGCCGTCCGCCTGAACCCGGAGTATCCCGACGCCCATCAAAACCTGGCGGCTGCGCTGGAGGCGTCGGGGCAGATTCCCGAAGCCATCTTCCAATGCGAGGAAACGCTCCGGCTCCGGCCGGCGAAGCCGGAGCCCCATTACAACCTGGGGGTTGCCCTGCAATTGGCCGGCCGAAGCCCGGAAGCCATCGACCAGTTTAACCAGGCGATCCGGCTCCGGCCGGATTACCCCGACGCCGAAAATAACCTGGGTCTCGCGCTGGTCAGCGTCAGCCGATTTTCCGAGGCGGTCACCCACTTTGGGCGGGCCGTGCGGCTTCAGCCCGGCAACGCCGAATTGCATCTCAATTTGGGGAGCGCCCTTTACAATAGCGGTGATATCAATGCGGCCATCCTCGAAATCGAAGCAGCTATCCGGCTCCGGCCCGATTTTGCGGACGCGCACTACAATCTGGCCGTCATGCTGGGACAGGTGGGCCGGCGGCAGGAGGCCGCGACCGAGTTCGCGCAGGCGCGGAGGCTGGGACAAAAATAATGAGCCCTGACGTGAAACCGCGAAGCAGGCTTTGGCTGGGCGCGCTGCTGGTTGGCGCGACGCTGGCGGCCTATTTTCCGGCGCTGAAGGCGGGCTTTATTTGGAACGACAGCGATTACGTGACGGCCCCGGCGCTTCGGTCGATGGCGGGGCTGGGGCGCATCTGGTTCGACGTGGGCGCGACCGAGCAATATTATCCGCTGCTGCACAGCGCATTTTGGGTCGAGCACCGGTTGTGGGGCGACGCGGCGCTGGGGTATCACCTGGTGAACATCCTGCTGCACGCCGCGTCGGCGTGCCTGCTGTGGCTGGTGTTGTCTCGTCTGTGGGCGGGGCGGCGGGCCCCTGCGACGCCTGCTGGACCCGGTGGCGGAACAGGCGTCGCAAGGGCGCGCCGCCCCGCCTTTTTTAACGCACCCGTCCTGGCGGCATTTCTTTTCGCCCTGCATCCGATCTATGTGGAATCGGTGGCCTGGATCTCGGAGCAGAAGAACACCCTGTCGACGGTGTTCTACCTGCTGGCGATGCTGACGTATTTGAAATTTACGGAGCGGATTTTCGATCCGTCTCCGCACCCGCCATCGCTCGCTGCACGCGAGCTAGGGCGCGGCAGTTTTCGCCCGCTAACGCGATGGCGAAAACTGAAGGCGAAAGAATGGTATTTCCTATCCCTGACTCTGTTTATCCTGGCGCTGCTCAGCAAGACCGTCACCGCCACGCTGCCCGGGGCGCTGCTGGTCATTGCCTGGTGGCAGCGCGGGCGGCTTTCGTGGAAACGGGACGTGCTGCCGTTGATCCCCTGGTTTGCCCTCGGCGCGGCTTCCGGGCTTTTTTCCGCGTGGGTGGAGCGCACGTACGTCGGCGCCCAAGGTTCTGGCTTTGGCCTGAGCGCGCTGGAACGCTGCCTGTTGGCTGGCCGCACGGTGTGGTTTTATTTGGGCAAGCTGGTCTGGCCGGCCAACCTGATCTTCATCTATCCGCGTTGGCAGGTGAGCGGCGCTGACTTGGGTGAATACCTGTACCCCGCGGCCGTCGTTGCGCTGGTGGCCGTGCTCTGGCTGATTCGCCAGCGCACGCGGGGTCCCCTGGCGGCGGCGCTATTTTTCCTCGGTTCGCTTTTTCCCGTCAGCGGATTTTTCAACCTCTATGCCTTCATCTATTCCTATGTGGCCGACCACTGGCAGTATCTGCCGAGTATAGGGATCATTGTTTTGGCGGCAGCCGGCTTGGAGAATGTAGACGCGCCATTCTGCCGCGTCCGGACGCGGCAGAATGGCGCGTCTACTTTGGGGCGTGTGTCGCCTGTCCTGAACTTGGCACTCTTCGCTGTCCTCGGCATTCTCACCTTCCGCCAGAGCGGAATGTATAACGACATCGAGACCTTCTATCGGCGCACGCTGGCGAAAAATCCGGCTTGCTGGATGGCGCATACCAATCTGGCGATCATCCTGGCGAGTTCCGGACGGCCGGCGGAGGCGATCGACCACTATGAACAGGCCCTGCAGCTCAATCCGGACCGTCCGGAAGTGATCCATAACGACTTGGGACACGTCCTGCTCGGTTCCGGACGGGTTCCGGAGGCCGTCGACCAATTCGAGGAGGCGTTGCGGTTCAACGACGGTTACTTCCAGGCTCATTTTAACCTGGGAACCGTTTTTTTTCGAATGCGCCGTTTTGATGACGCGATCATCCAATTCGACGGTGCGCTTCGGACCAACGGCAATGACCCCGTGGTGCACAACGATCTGGGAGTTGTTTTGGCGGCGACGGGACGATCGTCGGAAGCGATTGCTCAATTTGAAGCGGCGATCCAGCTCGATCCCAATTTTGCCGATCCGCATTTCAACCGGGGGCTCGCCCTCCTCCGCCAGGGCCAGTTGCCGGATGCCAAGGCTGAATTTGAGCAAGCGCTGCGCATCAAGCCCGATTACGCCGCGCCGCGGGCCAAGCTCCTTCAGCTTCAGAATTTATCCGAGTAGAGGCGCAACCGATGGCCGAGACGATAAACTCCGACAAAGTAGCGCAGGCGTCCAGTCTTCGCCGCCGCGACAGCGAGCAAAGACTGCCGCGCCATGGTTCGCGTTCAGCGGACGGAGGCGGGCCGGGAATAACCAGCGGCTCTGCCTCGGCAAGCCCCGCCTGGTCTGCGGCCCTGATCTTCGCCGCGACCCTTACCGCCTACTGGCCGGCATTGGGGGCGGGTTTCATCTGGGACGACAACGGCCACGTGACACGACCGGACTTGCAGTCGCCGCACGGCCTGGAGCGGATCTGGTTCGAGCCCGGGGCGACGCAGCAATACTACCCGGTCCTGCACAGCGCCTTTTGGGTGGAGCACCGCCTGTGGGGCGACGCGGCGCTGGGGTATCACCTGGTGAACATCCTGCTGCACGCGACGGCGGCGTGTTTGTTTGGGCTGGCGCTATCTCGTCTTTGGGCGCGCCGCCCCACCTTTTTTGGAGTGCCGCTGCTCGCAGCCCTGCTTTTCGCCCTGCATCCGGTCTGCGTGGAGTCGGTGGCCTGGATCTCGGAGCAGAAGAATACGCTGTCGACGGTGTTTTACCTGCTGGCGATGCTGGCGTATTTGAAATTTACGGAGCGCATTTTCGATCCGTCTCACGCCAAGGCGCAAAGCCGCAAAGAAATCATTTCAACCGGTTTGGGCTGGTATGTCCTATCTTTCGCCCTGTTTATCCTGGCCATCCTCAGCAAGAGCGTGACCGTTACTTTCCCCGCCGCGCTCTTGGTGATCCTTTGGTGGCAGCGCGGGCGCTTGTCCTGGAAGCGGGACGTCCTTCCCTTGCTGCCTTTCTTCGCGATCGGGATCGCCGGGGGACTATTCACCGCGTGGGTGGAACGCCGGTTTGGGGGCGCGGAAGGGGCCGCTTACAATTTGAACGGTTTGGAGCGCGGTCTGCTCGCGGGGCGGGTGGTCTGGTTCTATCTGGCGAAGCTGTTCTGGCCGGCGAATCTCATTTTCATCTATCCGCACTGGCAAGTGAGCGCCGCGGTTGGTTGGCAGTATCTTTTCCCCCTGGGCGTGATCGGAATGGCGGCGGCTCTGTGGCTGGTCCGAAAGCGGACCCGGGGCCCGCTGGCCGCATTTCTGTTCTTTGTGGGAACGCTTTTTCCGGCTTTGGGATTTTTTAACGTTTATCCGTTCGTGTATTCCTATGTGGCGGACCACTTCCAGTATTTGGCGAGCTTGGGAATCATTGGCTTGGTTGCGGCCGGATTGGAAAAAGTAGAAGCGGCATGCTGCCGCTTCTGGACGCGGCAGAATGGCGCGTCTACCTTTGGGGCATTGGCATTGCTCTGCCTCTTGGGCGCGCTGACCTTCCGCCAATGCCGCACGTATCACGATAGCGAGACGCTCTACCGCACGACGCTCATCCGTAACCCCAGTTGCTGGATGGCCCACACCAATCTGGGCCTGGAACTGGCGGCCGCCGGGCGGTTGCCCGAGGCGATTGCCCACTACGAACAAGCCCTGGAAATCGATCCTTCGCTTCCCACCGTTCACAACGACCTGGGCAGCGCCTTGGTCAGCGCTGGGAAAATCTCCGAGGCGATGGCTCAATTCCGGGAGGCTTTGCGCCTTCGGCCGCGGTATCCCGAAGCCATCTATAATCTCGGCGCCGTTCTCCAGGCGGATGGCCAAGACCAGGCCGCGATCGACGAATTCACCGAGGCGGTGCGGCTCAAACCGAATTTTCCCGAGGCCCAGTATAATCTGGGACTGACCCTGGCCGGACTCGGCCGGCTGTCCGAAGGCGTTGCGCATTTGCAGGAAGCCGTGCGACTAAGGCCCGGATTTCCCGAAGCTCACTACAACCTGGCGGTTGCCTTGGAGCAGATGGGGAGGAGGGAGGAGGCCGCCGCTGAATTCGCGAAGGCCCAAAGGCTTGGATTTCAGCGTTAGTTTGGCTCAAATTCCGGCACGATCTACCCTATGGCGAAAGCGGTAAATAAAGCAGACGAGGCGCTTGCCGCGGCGGATCCCGCCTTGGCGGGAGGAGACGGGTCCCC
>Ga0206836_10010_pt2 | contig 12298 bp, 13 predicted proteins | sample Alteio_BWOrgCont_28_FD_152871 | JGI IMG/M metagenome (GOLD analysis project Ga0206836, IMG submission 152871) | Enriched cells from forest soil in Barre Woods Harvard Forest LTER site, Petersham, Massachusetts, United States -... | ecosystem: Environmental > Terrestrial > Soil > Temperate forest >...
GTTCAGTACGGTTCGTCGCCGAGTCGAGGAGCAGTTACTCCAAACTCGAGACAAACTCGTAATAGAGGTGACGGAGCGTACCCAACAAGCAAGCCTGCTGAATTTGACCCATGACTCGATTTTCGTGCGGGACATGGATTTCATCATCAATTACTGGAACAAAGGCGCGCAGGAACTGTATGGATTGTCAGCCGAAGAGGCGAAGGGGAGGAATTCGCGGCAACTGCTGGAAACCGCCTTTCCGGTGGCCATTGACGATATCATGACAGAGTTGAAGCAGACGGGTCGATGGGAGGGTGAGCTCCGACGGAGAAAAGCCGATGGCAGCATGGTCGTCGTAGCGAGCAGATGGTCTTTGCGCCAAGGCGACGAGAGAGGGCCTGCTGCCATTCTGGAAACGAGCAACGACATAACAGAGCGCAAACGCAGAGAGGAGGAAATCCAGCGACTCAACCAGGAGCTCGCGAGCCGTTCCGCGGAGATGGAGCGCGCCAACAAGGAGCTCGAGGCGTTTGCGTATTCGGTCTCGCACGACCTTCGAGCGCCCCTGCGCCACATGTCAGGCTACACGGAACTACTTCAGAAGCGAGTGTCATCCTATCTGGATGAAAAAGGCCAGCACTACATGGCAATCGTCTTGGAATCGACGCAGCAGATGGGTCATTTGATTGATGATTTGCTGTCATTTTCGAGAATTGGCAGGGTGGAAGCGCGAATGGGCTTGGTCAGCATGGATCAAGTGATCAAAGATGCCATGACAGATGTTCGGCCAGAGACGGAGGGCCGCACAATCAGCTGGAAAGTAGACCCGGTGCCGGATTTATACGGGGATCGGTCCTTGCTGAGGCTGGTGATCGTCAACCTGCTCTCCAATGCCGCGAAATTCACGAGCAGACGAAAGGACCCAGAGATTGAGATCGGGGCTCGGAATGGAAATAGAGACGAGGTTGTCGTGTTTGTGAGAGACAACGGAGTCGGCTTTGACATGAAGTATGTCGATAAACTCTTTGGCGTGTTTCGGCGCCTGCATCGGGCGGACGAATTTGAGGGCACGGGAATAGGGTTGGCGACAGTTCAGCGCATTATTCATCGTCACGGAGGAAGGGTATGGGCTGAGGGCCTTGTTGACGGGGGCGCGACTTTTTATTTTTCGGTTCCTAACCAACGACCGCTGTAAGGGAGAACATGGACATACTCGGACGGATTTTGCTTGTAGAAGACGATCCTAGGGACGTCGAGCTTACTCTCACTGCGCTAGAGGAATATAACTTGGCGAATGAAGTTGTCGTGGTGCATGATGGCGAAGAAGCCCTCGATTATCTCTCATTCCGTGGACAATTTCAGAACCGCAATTCGGAAAACCCTGCTGTTATGCTTTTAGATTTAAAGCTGCCAAAAGTCGACGGATTGGAGGTCCTGAAGCAAGTCAAGTCCGACTCAAAGTTGCGCACAATTCCAGTCGTCGTACTTACGTCCTCGCGGGAAGAAAGAGACGTGGTAGCGAGCTACAAATTGGGTGTGAACGCTTATGTGGTGAAGCCCGTGGATTTTCATGCGTTTGTCAATGCCATCCGGGAACTGGGGCAATTCTGGGCCGTCCATCAACGTGCCGCCACCGGGAAGCGTCAGCAAAAGGTTATGACTGCGCCTCCGCGGTTGGTAGCGAGGCGGCACCTCTGTGTACGCCAATACAAGGACTGCGGACAACGAAGCTAGCTCGACGAGAGCTCGACCTAGGCAGTAAATGAAGTTCAAAGGGTAGCTTAGCATGACGTGCGCACCTACTAGATTCGAAGTTCGAGACACTCATCAGTTAGGGCGTCAACATGCAAATCCCAATTCGCTTATGAAACCCCTGCGCATTTTGTCCTTAGAAGACAATCCGAAGGACACAGAACTGATCCAGAGTCTGCTCGAAGAGGAAGGGCTTCGGTGTGACTTAAGACGGGTGGAGACTGAGGACGAGTTCGCTTCGGCACTTGGCCAGCCCGGCCTGGACCTGATATTGGCGGACTATACCCTTCCCTCTTTTGATGGCCTCTCAGCACTGGAGCTTGCCAAGAGAAAATGCCCGAATGTTCCCTTCATATTCGTTTCCGGAACTCTCGGAGAAGAACAGGCAATCGAAGCGCTGAAATTAGGGGCGATCGATTACGTTCTGAAAACGCGCTTACTGAGAATTGTGCCGTGTGTGCGCCGCGCCTTACGAGGCGCCGAGGAAAGGATGGAACTCAGGCGTTCTCAGGAGGCGCTGAGACGAAGCGAAGCGTATCTGGCCGAAGCGCAAGAATTGAGCCACACGGGCAGTTTCGGCTTGGATATCCAGAGCGGAGAGTTTAACTGGTCGCAGGAGACGTTTCGAATATTCGAATACGACCCGACCGCTAGAGTAACGATTCAGATGGTGACGCAGCGAACGCACCCCGATGACCGCGCGGCTGTACAACACTTGTTCGACCGCATCTCGCGTCAACCAACCGACTTTGATTTTGAGCACCGGCTGCTTGTGCCAGATGGACGAGTCAAGTACGTACAAGTCAAGGGTCGGCCCTCAAGGGACGAGCAAGGCTCGTTCGAACTCGTCGGTGCAGTAATAGACATCACCGAACGGAAGCTGACGGAATTGAAGCTGCGGCGTAGCGAAGCCTCCCTTCTGCGTGCTCAGCGCATCAGCCATACTGGCAGCTGGTCGCATGACTTGACTTCCGGCAAAGTGGCCATCTCTCCGGAAACCCAACGCATATTCGGCAGCAATCCAGAGGAGGACATGTCGAATCCAGGATTCTGGTTCGACAGGATTCACCCAGAAGACCGTCAGCGAGCCCGGGAACTCTTTGAACGGAGTGAAAGGGAAAAGATAGATTATTGCGCGGACTATCGAATTATTCTCCCAGACGGGACGGTCCGTCACCAACATTCGGTCGGCCATCCAGTCTTGAACGAAGCCGGTAGCCTCGTTGAATTTGTTGGGACAGCGGTAGATGACACGGAGCAATGGGAGGCTCGAACAAAACTAGAGAAGGCGCTTGAGGAAATCAAGCGATTGAAGGATCACCTTCAGGACGAGAACGTGGTGCTCCGCGAACAGGTAGATCGGGCTTTGATGTTCGAAGAGATTGTGGGCGCTTCAACCGCGTTACGAACGGTTCTTTCTCGGGTAGCTAAGGTCGGACCGACGGATACTACCGTATTGATTACCGGCGAAACCGGGACTGGCAAGGAATTAATAGCCCGAGCGATCCACAAGAGTTCCCAGAGAGCCTCGCGTGCCTTTGTGAGCGTGAACTGCGCAGCAATTCCTACCTCCCTGATCGCTTCAGAGTTGTTCGGACATGAGCGAGGAGCCTTCACCGGCGCGCTGCAGAGGCGGGTCGGGCGGTTCGAGCTGGCCGAGGAAGGGACACTTTTTCTGGATGAGATCGGAGAACTACCGCTGGAAACTCAAGTAGCGCTTTTGCGTGTGCTGCAAGAGAAAGAGTTCGAGCGGGTGGGAGGCAATCAGGCGTTGCGCACTAATGTTCGAGTGATTGCAGCGACGAATCGTGATTTGGAAGCCTCGATCGCAGCTGGAACATTTCGAAGAGATCTATATTACCGCCTGAACGTTTTTCCAATCAACGTTCCCCCACTCAGGGAAAGAAAAGAAGACGTTCCCTTACTCGTCGGCTATTTTATGCAGCGCTTTGCGAGAAACGCTGGAAAGCGCTTCCGCGGCATGAGCAAAACGACTCTCGATCTCCTTCTTTCTTATCCCTGGCCAGGCAACATTCGTGAGCTTCAAAACGTCATCGAACGATCAGTGATTGTCTGCGACACAGAGAATTTCTCAATCGACCAAAGCTGGCTATTCCAAGAGCCTGCCTCAAGCGAGCCAGAAAACCCGCAGGATCTCGTGCAAGAACTCACGGCAAGAGAGAGAGAGATGATTGAGTCTGCGTTGCGTGAAAGCGGGGGCCGCGTATCCGGTCCCACCGGAGCAGCGGCCAAACTTGGGATCGCCCGCTCGACCTTGGAATCGAAGATTTCATCCCTCAAGATCAATAAGTATAGGTTCAAGACCGGGGATTGACCTTGTCTTGGGATCTCCTGGGTGCAACGAAGCCCGCGGGCAGTGAGCGCTCCAAAGACCTACCGAATCCCATCCTTACGCGTGACTGAGGCCGCTGCTCCCAAAGCCAGCGGCTGCTTTACGGGAGGGACCTGCTCCATTCGGGAGGAACCGGGAAAGCAGAAGCCGCGAAGTATTCCGGGCGCAGGAATTGGCCCGAAGCCGTGCCCGGGAAAGGGATGACAGAAAAAGGTCCTTACCGGTTCGAACTGCCAGTAGTAACAGTGTGCACGCCAACCGCCGCTAGGAATTTCCAGTCTTCTGGCAAATGGGCTAGCAGAAATCGAGTACCATCCGTCTATTTTCGGAGTCCACTACCTCCTTTGCAGCTTCTTCAGAGCCTCCTGCAAACCTTTGTTGCGGGGGTCGAGCGAGAGACCAGCGCGATATTGTTCGGCCGCCAAATCCGGTTCGTTTTCGCTTTCGTAGAGTCTTCCCAGCCACTCGTAGGCCGAGGCGTGTGAGGGAAATTCGGAATTTTCGGGCACGCCGTCGATGTACGTGCGAAGATCCTTTTCCGCGACCGTTGGATCTCTCTTTGCTAACACGAATGCTGCGCCGCGGTAGTAGCTGAGGCGCCGATCTGAAGGCGCGATTTTTGCCGCGCCATCAACGGCTTCTTCCGTGTGCTGGGAGTCGTGCCGATCGAGGTAGTAGTCCGCAACTTCGAAGTAGCGGTCGATGCGATCGCTTCCCGATTCCAGAACTTTTTGATATTCCGCGTCAGCTTGATCGAACTTCTTTCGCGTGGCATAGAGGTCAGCTAATGCCAACGTGCCTTCGGCCGCGTCCACTGCGGACAGCGCACGGATCCGCTCCAGTACATGCTCTTCGCCGCCGCCGAGGCTCTCGGGGGCGTTTGCCTCGAAAGTGATGAGGTCTCGCTGAGCCTGGATGTTCGTAGCGTCAAGTTGGACGGCAACTTCGAATTCGTGGTGCGCCCGGCGCGCCGGGGGAAGAGCGGCGGGCATATTGGAATGGCTATTCTCCTCGGCTTTGCGACCATATGCGCGACCAAGCCAATCGTGGTAATTGGAGCTGTTCGTATCGATCTTGACGGCTCGCTCAAAGCTCTCAATCGCTTTGCTGAACTCGCGAACCTCGAAGAGTGAACGGCCGAGCCAATAATCGAGAGAGGCATCCTGTGGAGATCGCTTCACCGCGACTTGCAGGGCTTCTACTGCCTGACCATACTGGCCTGAATCGTAAAGTGTTTCGATATCTGGCGGGGGCGAGTCCTGTCCTTTGGAAGCTGGGGGAAGGATCACGGAAGCCGCTAACAAAGCGGCTAAGAAAAGCGTGCACTCGCCGGCCTTTTGTCGCATCATTGCCGCTCCGTTTACCGCCTCGAACCGAGTTTCTTTTGGGGGAAAGGTGATTCATTTCGCCCTTCCCCTCCCAAACGTGCCCCGCTCATGCTACTTCCTGGCAGCCAGCGATGACAGCAAAAGCACTCACCGAGCACTGGCGCTGAGAACCTTCTCCAACTTGGCCTGCTGGTCGCGACTCAATGTCGTGCGCAGGATCGTTCCTCCGTAGCCACGGAACTGATCGGCGACGACATCGGGATCGACAACGCGGAGGATCGCGAAAATCGCCGAATCGCCGGGTTCAATCAATGCTTTCACCTGTTTCACGAAATCGTCGGTAATGCCAAATTCATCTTTCCAAGAAGAGGCCTTTGTGGCACCGACCCCGGCGCCGATTGTTGTCCCAGTGATCGCGCCGGAGGCGAGCGCCGCACCAGCCGCGGCAGCGCTGGTTCCCGCAGTGAACGGAATCGCAAAGCGTGGCGAGCGTGGTCCCGATTATCAAACCCCAGAAACCGCCCCACCCCGCACCCTGCCCCGTTGTAAGCATTTGATAGCCGCGGTCGACTCGCAGTTTGCCCCGGTAGTCACGATAGGCGGCAACAGCGCCATGCAGATCCACTGCCCAATCGTCGTTTAGTTCTATCAGTTCGTTGAGCACCTCCGATGCCCGGTGCACGTCCTTCTTAAAACCAACCACTATCAGTTCTGCCACGTTGTTCTCCCTTCTGGAGATTGCAATTCGGCGCTGTCTTGGAGAAGGGACCGATTGACTTTTCTTTCCTTCAGATCGGTCCCTTATTCGTCGGTGGACCGAAAACGCACTCACCGGGCAGTAGCGGTGAGAACTTTCTCGACCTTGGCCTGCTGGTCGCGGCTCAACGTCGTGCGCAGGATCGTTCCTCCGTAGCCGCGGAACTGATCCGCGACGATATCCGGATTGCCAACCCGAAGGATCGCGAAGATTGCCGAGTCCCCCAGCTGGACCAATTCGCCAACCTGCTGCACGAAATCGTCCGGAATGCCGAACTCATCTTTCCATGACGACGCGTCCACGGCGCCTAGCCCCGCACCGATCGCGGTCCCACTGATCGCGCCGGTCGCGACAGCTGCGCCAGCCGCAGCTGCACTAGCCCCAGCAGTGAAGGGGATCGCAAGGATCGAACCGATCATCAAGCCCCAAAGCGCCCCCCAACCTGCACCTTCGCCAGTCGTCATCTGGTAGCTTTGGTCGACTCGCAATTTGCCGCTGTAGTCACGGTAGACGGCGACGGCGTCATGCAAATCAACGACCCAATCGTCATTGAGTTCGAGCAGCTCGTTGAGCACTTCCGAAGCGCGATACATGTCTTTCTTAAAACCAACCACTATCAGTTCTGCCACGTTGTTCTCCTTTCAGTTTTGTGCCAATTGATTTGATCGTGAGTTTCGTCATGCCTCTGACTTGCCTCGTCGATCGTCCATTTCGTTGAAGCAATACGAAGGCCAACGGTAAGCTCTTGTAAACACGCAGAAACCGGGGCTATGGAGTCGCGATTTCTTCGTGAATTCGCGAACCACGCTAGGATGATGTCGGGTGGATGTGCGGCCTGAGAGCGAATAGTCAATTACAGAACGCCGCGTTAGCCGGTCTTTCTCCTGGAGCTTCTCACGATGTTTTCGATCAAAATCACGGCTAAGCCCATGAACAGAATGGTACCGGCCCAAGCTCCTCGGCCTCGAATCCATGACCTGCCAAATCCGACTAGTCCGACCCAAATCAAGATAGCCAGGGTGTAACTACCGTCTTCCACAAAAAGACCGCACAGCTCAGTTAGAATCGCCGGGAGTTTCCTGGCCGAACTCATCTGCATTCCTTCCTTTAGCCTGTCGCATCACTTCATCGGATGCGTGACGCTTGGCTAAAACCACGCCTAGAGCGGAGACAAAGAAGAACCCCGCGGCAAGGGCGAGAATTGCCCAATCTTCTCCCGACGATCGCAGGCTAAGGCCCTCTCCGATCCAAAACACACCAAATGCGGAAAGGAGCACTCCGACTGAGAACTTCAAAGTGTTTTCAGGGACGCGCGCGAGAGGACGATGAAGAACGATCCCTAGGAGAACAACAATAAGTGCAGCTGCTGCAGCGCCCACACCCGCTGGGATAAGCATGCGGCCCGTCGCTCCCACCGCAATCACGATGAAGACAACCTCAAGGCCCTCGATCACGACCGCTTTGAATGTCGTGATAAATGCGATCCCGTCGAATGCAGCTGGCCCAAAACCAAATCCTGCGGTGCCCATTGCTTTGGTTTGCTTCGCGAAGATCTTTTCTTCATCGTGAAGACGAATGATTCCGGCAGCACGAAGAATACCCTTGCGCAGCCAGCGCATGCCGAACAAAAGGAGGAGAACACCAACGACGATCTGAAGAGTCGCAAGCGGTACAAGCTGTAGCGTGGGACCGAACCCAAGCGTCAATAGAATTAGCAGAAGCCAGCCGGCCCCCGTCCCGATCAAAGCCCATCGCCAGCCACGCGTTACACCGACCGCTAACGCGATCGTTAGCGCCTCCACAAATTCTACAAGGGAGGCGAGAAAAGCAGCGATTAGGACCGGCCCACTATGTCCCCAGTCAATCACTCTGTACTATCAATTCCTTTTTTGTTCTGACCATTGCCCGACATAGAAAGACCAACCTATATGAGTTTCCAGGTCACTCCAACAATTATTCGCCCGCACCAAGTGGCCGGGCTCCCGCCGGTGAGATGTATCACCTCGGCTCCTTCGTGTTGCAGTGCCGCTATTGAAGTTCACCGAATGAAACACTCCGGCGAATACTGCAATCATGCCTTCAGATCGGACAGGGCAGGCGAGGAGTTCCGCGTCGAGAAACACTCGAGCCACACGATTCGGAGCACCGCGACCGTCGGTACCGCGAGGTATACGCCTGCAATGCCTCCCACCTGACCTCCCACCATGAGCGCAAACACAACGGTCAGGGGCTGCAGTTCCAAGCTGCCACCCATGATGCGAGGAGAGTTCACATAATCCTGTACCAGCCGCCACACAATCAGCAGCGCCGCCATCCAGATCCAGTGTGCGTGCGTCAGAAAACCGAGCGCCAGAATCGCCCCTGCCGAAATAATCCATCCCACCGCGGGAAGGAATTCGAGGGCCCCGCCAAAAAGTCCCAGTGCGACCGCATCTGGGAAACCCAAAACTAACAAGGAAACGCTATAAAAGAGGAAAGAAAGACCCGCGAGCGCGAGTTGCGCACGAATGTATTTGGCAAGCATCCTGTCGATGTTGTCCACGATTCGCTCGGCCCGAGGATTACCTCGCAACTTAACCAATTCTATGAGGGCTTCCGAAATCCGGCGCCGATCTTGCAAGATGAAGATGGCCAGAATCGGAATGACGAAAAGCCAGATCGAGCTTGCGGCAACATAAGCTACCGAGGTGGCGCCGCGCTCGAAAAGGCGAGCAATAACCTCTTGGTGACGAGCCAATTGGTCGCGGATCCACAATTGCTGGGCCGCGGTCAAACCGTGGCCGGCTCCGGCGTCAGAAATTACCTCACCGCTGGAAAGACGCTCCAAGAGCTCTCGTACCGTTGTATTCAGGCTCCGTGCTTGTGCCGCGAGGCGCGGGCCGAGTTCATACGCTAAACCGCCAAGCGCAAGTGTTCCGATGAGATATACCTGCGCAATTGCCGAAGTGCGATTCTTCTGAAAGATCGGCGAATGCTCTTGAACGAACGCCACGGCCGGTTCCAGCAAGTAGGCAAAGAAGAGAGAGAGCAGCAAAATGAGAAAGGCGCCGCGCGCGATGTAGAGGACGGCCGCCGCGAGCAGAAAAAGCGCTACGGTGGTAACTACATTCCCCGCACGGTCATCGAGTGAGAACACGCCGTTCCGCTCTCGCTATCAGCTGGCCCCGATATCTAAGGCCTTGCAACCTGCGCGCCCGGTGGGTTGTCGCATAGCTTCACATTCGCCTCGATCTGAATCTCAGGCGGCTCTCGGCTGCGCCTTGAACACGCTATGAATGGCTCCCGCGAAGCCTACCAGAGCCGATCCGTCCAGTATCAGGTCGATGCCAATGGCCAGGCCAACGAAGAAAGTGCTCGATGTTGGCCAGTTCTGGAGAAGGGTGAATCCCAAAATGACCGCAACGGCGCCGGAGAACACTGTCCATCCCCAACGCGGGAACTGGATGAGGCCCGCCGCAACCATACGAAATATTCCACCAACGACAAATAGCGAGGCCAACAAGACCGTCACCGCTTCGGCGCCGGCATCCGGGTGACGTATCAAAAAGTATCCCGTCACGCCCCGGATGATCGCGTTCAGCAAGTACAAAAAGACCCCGCCCCAGCTCCAAGCCTGAAATGCGCCCACGAACCACACGACTCCGCTGAACAGAAGGATCCAGCCGAAGACCAAAATGGAAACGGTCGTCGCGGTCTTCGCCGTGCCCACACAAGCAACGCCCAGAACGATCAGCAAGATTCCCAGCGCGAGAAGCCAGGCCCATGATTTTCTAACTTCTTCCATCCCTTCTGAGAACGCATCCGCGAATTTCTTCATCGTCCCGCTCCTTTCGATACCTGTTTACAGTGTGTCCCGCCGGCCGGCTCTAGCCACAGATCAGCCAGCCTTGCCCACTTTCATCGCAAAAATACTTCGGAGGCGTCCTTAGGAACCGACATCGGTTTCGCCGATTTTGGATCGGAGTTGAACTTGCCAAAGACCGAAGGATTTTCTCGGAAATGCTTCTCCAGGGTGTTGACGCGAGTCTGATTGCCTGGATGGTCCGACAAAAGCTGCGGTACTTGGCCCATATTGGCATTCTGAAAATCCTGAAAAAGCCACACCAGCCCCCACGGGTTGTATCCGGTGGCAGCGCAGATGTCTGAGCCAGTGACATCGGCCCGGGATTCCACATCTCTGGAGTAACTGAGAGAATGAAGCTTGCCGAAGAGAGCGATGGCGAAGGGGTGGCCCAGAATCAGGGTCGCTCCGATCTCCCGCTCCGCTATCTTCTCCCGCTTCTCCATCAATTCGACAGTGTCGTGATGGATCGTGTGGGAGACCTCGTGACACAACGTCCCCGAAAGTTCTTCGGTATTCTTCACGAAATATAAGAGCGAATCGACGACGTACACGTTGCCGCCCGGCGTTGCGAATGCATTGGGTTGAGTCTCGTGAACCAGGTAAAACTTGAATGGATGGTTGTATTGGGGCTGCGCCGCTCGGGTAATGGCGTCCGCTATCGGCCGCAAGTTGTCGTACAGAGGAGAAGATTCAATTATTTCGCCTTTGGCCTTTAGCTCGTTGAAGACCTCCTGGCCCATCCGTACTTCCTCATCCTGATCGGAGCTCTGAGTTGAGGACGCAACCCCTGCGCTTCCAAGGACCGCGAAAAACAACGCTCCTATTATTGCGGTGCACAAAAGTCCTTTTCGAATTGCTTCAGATCGCTTCATGTCTAGCCTCCCGCAAGCGGCACTTGACCTCTGTCCGAAGATTGATCGGGCAGTTCAATCCAACTCGCATGGCTCGTGTTTGCAGTCGCACTGGAGTTCCACTTCCTCGATGTCATCCGCGTCCGAACAGTAATCACCGCAATACTGCTCAGTGATTGAAATTTGACACCGGCATTGCTCATGAGCGCATTTGTGGTGAGTGTCGATATCCATGATGTATTCCACAGCCCACCTCCTAACTTTCAGAATCGTTCAACGTTGGGCGCGATGCCCCTGTCTCGCGGCCGATGCTACCTCGGCGCCTCACTCAAGAACTGCTTCAATGTCATTTGCGCGCCGTCAATTTTGCCTTTCAAGGCGAGCGCGTCGGACTGAGACTTGCGAATCATCTCGCCTGCCTTGTCGACGTTTTCGGGCGATAGATCTGTCTCCATGAAGGACTTGAGGTCGTGGAGGTTGCTCATGAAAGGCTGCAGGTCGCTGCCGATGTCGTTTAGGCTGACGACGAGGTTGTCATGATCCTTCATGATCTTGGACCGCCGTTCGCTACTGGCCTGTCTCAGCTCTGGATTTGACATCTGGGCGATCGATGTGCCCCAGGCGGAGAAGTATTCCGAACCAGTGGATTTCATTTGCTCGATGTCAGAAGTCGCTTGCTTTTGAACTTCCCCGAGACTGTCGATCTCCTTTGACAAAAATTCGTAACGCTTCTTTAGGTCCTTGCTCTGGGCTTGACTTACCGATGCGAGTGCTTGCTCGGTTTTGTCGAGCTGGGCAACGTATTTGTCGACGTCATCGGAGGTTTTCGCCGTTTTCTTTCCAAGTTCCGCCGACCGTTTAAATGTGTCGCCCGCCGTGCGCGCTGGCGTTCCAGCGAAACCCAAGCCCACAATGCACACGCCGGTCGCTAACCGTCTTCCGACAGATCTGCACTTCATTAGGGACCTCCTGTCTGACTAAAGTTCTCTCCCCATAGCCGCTGAATCGCGTCTAGTCGGGGATTACATCACCGGCCTGGGCGGCCTTAGCTTTCAGGGCGGCCGCTTTGTTCTTTAGAATCTCGACCTTGTACATCGCTCGTTGCTCGGCAGCCTGTCGTCGCTCTTTGGCCCTTTCCAGCCGCGCCTGTATTTTGGTGTCAAGCTGGTTGATCTTTTGCTGAACCTTGGTTTTTCGGTCGGCGTAAGCCTTGGCGTATTCCGCTCTAAACTGAGCGAGATCAGCTTTCATCGCCGCGGTGTCCTCGTCATCAACCATCTCCGAGACATCGGAGAGCGCCCGCCGGAATACGGTTCCGCCCAGCGCTTCCATGCGCGTGTCCACCGGCGTCGTCCAGTCTTCTTCTATCTCGGCCACCAACGCGAATTTGGTCGACGTCAACCTCTTGGCCACGTCGTCGATGAAGTCATC
>Ga0206836_10241_pt1 | contig 12269 bp, 7 predicted proteins | sample Alteio_BWOrgCont_28_FD_152871 | JGI IMG/M metagenome (GOLD analysis project Ga0206836, IMG submission 152871) | Enriched cells from forest soil in Barre Woods Harvard Forest LTER site, Petersham, Massachusetts, United States -... | ecosystem: Environmental > Terrestrial > Soil > Temperate forest >...
GGCGCCCCGGCACGATCGACCAGGCGGCGCCCAGATTATTGTGCGCTGCCGCGGATGCCGGATTTAACCGCAGATCGTATGTCCAAAGCGTCTCCGCATCGGCGAATATCCCGGTGTAGGCGCGGCTGGAGAAGGCCAGCGCGGCGAGCAGCGCGGCAACTACGATTGAGGCGAATTTCGAATTGAATTTCGAAATGCCCGCCGCGGCCGGTCCCGCCAGTCCGGCCAGCGGCAGATAGGCAAAATGGTCGGCCACGGGCGCGAGGCGAAGGAACGACATGGGGATAAAGCCGATCACAGGGAGCAGGTTGATGAGAAACCAGCCAAGACCGAAGAGTGCGGAGTCCAACGAGCGGGTTGGGGACAACTCGCTCCACCTCCAAGGGGAAAAGAACACCGCCACGATCACAACCCATGGCAAGTACTGCCACGGCGAATGCGGATTGATGGTCCATTTTGGATAGAGGGGCGCGAGGCCAACGGGGAAAAGGGCCTTCGAAGCATAAAATATCACCGCCTGCCCCGCGGCGGCCAGGCGCGCGAAGAATCCGGGCGCCGGCATGATTTCGCCGGCGATTGCGCGGTGGATCTGGAACCAGATCGTCACCAGCCCGAGGACGAGGGAGACCGCGAAAAATGGAGCGCTGGCGAGCAAGTCCCGCCGGACCATCCGGCCGCGCTTCCACCAAGCGTAAAGCAGGAGGATGAAGGGGAACATCACGACCGAGCTTTTGCAGAGCATTGCCAGCACAAACAGGGTCAGAGATAGGTAGTATTTGGGTGGAGCGTGTTGCCCCGCACGCGCTTCCTCCGTCGCATTCGGCGCCCCTTGTTCCGCTGGGCCAAACGAGCGGGTGGGGGGCAACTCGCTCCACCTATTGTCCCAATCCAGCCAGAAGATCATCGCCAACAGCAGCAGCGGCAGGGAGAGCACGTTCTTCAGCTCTGAGATCCAGGCAACGGACTCCACCGCGAGAGGATGGACGGCAAAGAGGAGGCCCCCGACCCACGCCAGGCGCACGCCCAGTCTGCGCAGGAGATGCCATAGCAGAAATGCGCTCAGCAGGTGCAGGCCCACATTCGTCAGGTGGTAGCCGGTGACGTCGTCGCCCCAGAGATGCCACTCCATCCATTGTACGGCGGTCTTGAGGGGAAAATAGTCCAACGCGCCGGGAGCGGACCACGCTTTCCATAACCCGGAGGGATCGCGCAGCACGTAGTTTTGCGTGATCTCCTGGTTGTCGTCCCAAAGCCACGAGCCGTGGAAGGCCGGCGCATACACAAACCAAGTCGCGGCCGCGATGAGGGCCGCCTGAAGCAAAAGGAATCTCTTCACCCGCTATTCCTCGATCAGGATCCGCACCGGACCTTCGAGTCCATTGGGACGAAGTGTTTTATGTCGATCCAGTTCGGTCGCGAAGGGAGTCCACCAAAAGGCGTCGGGCGCGAACACAGAGGGCCCCTGGGCCAACCAGCCGAAGTCGGAATTGGCCACCCGGATCTTGAGTTTGTTGTCGCCGCGGCAGACCAAGGCCGTGATATCCAGCTCAAAGGGGCGCCAGGCCAGTTCGCCGGCCTTCCGGTCATTCAGCCAGACTTCGGCGGCGAGGCCGACCTGGCCGAGATCCAGGATAATGCGGCAGCGGGCCGGAATATCCTCCAACGGAAAACTTTTTTCGTAGATCGCCGACCCGGAGTAATTGACCAGGGTGGAATCGGTCCATGAGGCAAGCGTGACCGAAGTCGTGGCCGGCGGGAACACGATCGGGCGTTCGGGCAGGGCGTCTTCGGCGATGTCGATGGAAAGGGATTTCCCCGCGGTTCCCGGCGGCGCTGCCACCGTCAGGCGAACGGACGGGGAAGGCGCCGGCGCCGGGAGTTCGAGCCCGGGAGCGTAAACCAGGTCGCGCATCGTGCCGTCGTCCTCGTCGGTGATTCGGAAAATGAAGCCGGTTGGACCGGCGCCACTCGGCCCGATCTTCAGGAGGACGGAATTCCAGCCCTTTTCAAGCGCCACGGGGACTTTGTATGCCCACGCGTCGCGAAGATAAATGAACGGGAAATGCGGTCGCGCCGTCAGCTCCAGTTTGCCATTCCACCAAAGCTTCACGCTCTCGCCCACCGCGACGACGGCGCGGCCGCGCCGGGCGGCGGGAGACCAGACATTGACAAAGGCGTAATAAACGCCGGTGCGCTCCGGGTGGATGTCCACCCAGGCGTGAAAGTCGACCTGCTCGCCGAACATGAGCTTTACGGGCGGCACGATGAGGGTCGGGGACTCAAACCATTTCCAAACCGGATCGCCGGCGACGAAGCCTTTTTCCGGCGGGAAGAAATCGTAAAGGCCCTGGCCTTCCTTGTCCGGATAGGGTCCCGCCAGCCACCATTTCCGATTGGAAAGGCGCTCGGGTGAGAGCCAGACCGGTTCGGGAGCGCCCTCGACCTTCGCATAAGGCACGCGGATGGGCGCTTCCGGCGTGAACTGCCATTCGTCGTTTGACAGTTGCGCGAGCAGGCGGCGCGTTCCCGATCGGACGGCCGGCGCCACCGCGGGTCCCGCATGCCGCACGATGAAGTAGGCGTCAAAGGGACCGTACTCGAGCGTCACCACGCGCCCCTCCGCGGACAGCGTCGTGCGCTCCCCGGTCTCCGCATTCCATTTCTCGAACACCCCCGGGCGGGGAAAGCGCGCCGTCACCCGCCTGGCCTCGCCGGTGTCGTTGACCGACCAATACCACTCCGCGTCGGCGGTGAAACGTCGGGCAAAATAGAGGTCGTCCCGGCTGCCGGACAGAATCTCGACTTCAGGCGGATTGACCTCGCGGATGGCCGAGAAGAACGGCGCCAGATCGGCTTTCACCGCTTCGGGCACCACGATCCGCGACTGGTAGTCCAGCTGATCCATGAAGAGTTTATGCTCGCGAATCGGAAACCGGCGCATTCTCACCCCATCGAGAGCGGCCGGCTGCGGGCCGAGCGCGAAGATGTGGCCGCCCGCTGCGGCGAAACTCCGGATCTTCCCGGCGGAAGCGGGGGCGAGTTCGCTCATCGGAGGGAGGATCAGGACGCCGAATTTTTCGCCGGCCAGCTCGAGGTTCGATCCGGAAACCTCCGCTTTCGCCATGTAGTGGGCATCCATGATGTGGTACTCCCACCCCTCGCGGGGAAGCTGGAGCTGGAGGGCGGAATAATAATCCTGGGTCTGGTCCATCAGGCTGTTCCATTCAAAGACCGGGCGTCCGGTTTCGCGCATCAGTCCGTCCGCTTCGGCATAAGCGCTTTCGAGCGGATAGTAGATGATGATCGAGGCGTTGTGCCGCCCCATCGAATTCATGAAGAGTCCGCGGCGCCCGACATCGGCGTAGTGGTGGAAATAGGGCCACGCCGGCTGATTCAGGAACCAGCTCGGCGGATACTGCACATGGTCCGGATCGTAGGCGAAGTAATGGGGCATCAGCCGGTTGACGCCCCATAAAAGGCACATGTTGGTTCCCAGGCGGGCTTTCTCCAGGCTCCAGTAGGAATCCATCCCGCCCAGGCCCTGGTTTTCGACCACGAGCGGCCGGCCCTCGAAATGGGCGACCGACGCGGCCTCCTGGAAGTCGACCGGCATGCGGCCGCGCTCTACCAGAGCATCGAAATAAATGATGCTGGCGGCGCGCCAAAGGCGGAACATGTCGCCCACCCACATCACCTGAAAACGAATGCTTTCCTCGATGTCGGAATGGCCGTGCTCGACTCCGTGCCGGGTGCACCAGGCGGTGACCTGTCCGGCGTGGGAGGTGCAATAGAGGGCCGAAACCGTGTCAAAATAGTCCTGGCGGATTTTGGCCGCCCGCGGCGTTTTCCGATCGGCCAGGGGAAGGAAAGGGCGCAGATCGTACCCGTGGCGCTGCTGGAATTCGGTCCAGAGCGCGGGGGTGTACGCGAGGGGCGCGCCATAGGTGCCTTCGTGATCGCTGACGAAAAACCGGATGGTCGTGCCCAGGTGTTGGGGGAAACGCTGCGCGAAGGGCTCGTAGGCCAGATCAATGAACACTTTGACCGCGGCGGGATTCATCAGGTCGACGCGCACGCTCCGTTCGGACGTCGTGACGAGCGTGTAGATGAAAAGTTTCCAATCGGGAGAAACACGGCAGGATGCCGCGTCCACCTTGCCATCGGCGAACGGAAGGACCGTGAGGGATTCCTCGTCGATGACGCCGGAGGGATCGACGCGCGCGGCGACGATCACCTCCGTATTCGGCTCCAGGGTGACGGCCTCCCGGGGGTCGGCCTGCCGGCAACTGAGCCGGCGCATGCGATATTCCGGATGAAGCTGGAGGACGCGGCTCTGCTCCCGGTCGGGCGAGTTGTAGACCCACGCCTGGCCGCTCGGCCAGAGCCATTCGTCGGCAAAATTGAGCGTCAGGCCGGCCTCCCGGGCCGCATCGAGGGCAATGCCGACCTCCCGCCAGTAGTCCTCGGAAAGATAATCGGGTGAGAGCCCGGTCCAGTTGAAGACGACGACGGCGTGCACTCCCTGCCTGACCAGCTCGCCGATCTGGCGGCGCGTCTCCCCCGCGCTCAACTTCCCGTTCCAAAACCAATACGGGCTGATGGAATAGGAGGCCGGCGGGTCCTGGAAGCTTCGATAAAGCGTTGCCAACGCGGGTTCGGGCTTTCGGGTGTCGTCCATATTCAATTTATGATGCGTTTCCGTCCCGGGCGGGCGCAACCACGCCGTCGTCGGTGTCGTCGCGCGGGGTTTCGCGCAAGGCCTTGAAAAGCCGCCCCATGTCGCGGGTCATGCCCCAGGTGAGCCAGGCGATGACGATACCCCCGATGATGAGGGGCAGCAGGATGACGAAGAACCACCAGAATCTCGACCAGGCGGCCAGCGGCCAGCGCCGCACCGTGAGGTTCCAGAGCGTCACACCCGTGAGCACGACGACCGATGCGACGGACCAGGTGAACAGGGAGCCCGAGATCCATTTGTCCCCGCGGGTGAAATGCCTGTCCCAGCCGAGCGCCCGGGACACCCGGGAGAGCTTCCCCTCCTCGATCACGATGGCCGCCTGGTCCTCGCGCACCGCATAGGGTCCGCGGTGTAGCAATTTCTCCATATTATAAGGCGCGCGGCAGGTGATCAGCGAAAGGACGACATAAAAGAAGATCGCCAATAAGACGGAGACAAACGCGATTTCAAGCCCGGTCATCACATGCCCCCAGGGCAGGGTGATGAATCTGAGCCAGTACGCCTTGCCGGCGGCATCGCCGATCCGGTCGCAGTGGCCGGCCATTTGCTGCACCCAGATTCCCAGGATCGGCGTGAGGGCGCCCGCGAGCATCGCGCCCCAGGCGCCCGCGGTGGTTCCCCGTTCCCAGTACAGCCCGCCGATGATCGCCGATCCGGCGCCGCCCGCAAAAATCGCCCCGGTGATGCCGAAGAATAGGGCGATGGCGTCGGTCTGCTTGAACAACAGGCTGAAGAAAAACGCGAAGAGGGCCACGCCGCCGATCGCCCAGCGCAGCAGGCGGATGTGCTGCCGCTGGGTGAGCGGCGTCTGGCGCAGCGGCATGACGACATCCTGGACGAAAATACTGCCCCAGGAATGCAGGTAGGAGCCATCGCCGGACAGCATGGCGAAGAGCATGATGGCGGCGAAACAGCCCTTGATGCCCGCCGGCAGGATGTGGCCCAGCGCCACCGGGATCAGCATCTGCGACCGGATCTGGGGCTGGTGGATGCGGTTGACATCGGCGAGAATCCGGGCGGCCAGGACGCTGTGATTCGGGGACCGCAGCACGGCCAGCGCGCACAGGCCGAGCAGCGTGATCATCAGCATGCGGGCGAACGTGCGCCAATTGCTGAGAATATTCCCCATCTTGGCCTCGTGCGGGTTGGCCGCCGAGCAGTTGAATCCCTGGTTGCCCTGCCAGGCCATGTAGGAGTAGGCCAGCAAAAATGCGTTGATCGCCGCGTACCAGACGTTGAAATCCGCGGTTGCGCTCGGCGAATCGAAGGGGTCCACCAGCCAGTTCCCCTTCGAACCGGGCGGAGCGCCGAAGACCGGACGGCCCCCGGAGTCGAGCAAGCCGATCGCATGACCCTGGGAGGAAAGCGCGGCGAAAATTTGATGCCAGTCGAACATCATCAGCAGCGCGACGGCGACGACCACGTACAACAGCCCGGAAATCACCCCTTCCATGGCATCGCTCACCATGATCGTCAGCTGGCCGCCCAACAGGGTGGGGACCAGCGCCAGGCCGAGGAACACCGGCATGATAAGGCCGAACGTGGGAAAGGGATGGCCGAAAATTCCGACGTCCTGCGGCAGGCCGATATAATTGACAAAAAATCGCGCGCTGACGGCCGGGAAGATCGCGAAGTTGATCAAACCCGAGAGAAAACACAGGGAGCCGGCCATGATCCGGAATTTGCGGGAGTAGCGGATCTCGAACAGCTGCGCGAGGGTCATGGCGCGCGTCTCGCGATAACGGTAGATGACAAAGCCGGACACCGCGAGCAGCAGCATGATGGCGCCGTACTGGCCCAGCACGATCTCCCACCATCGGACCGTCAGGCCCGCGCGGCACATCATCTCGAACTGCATGACCGCCGTGATGGCCCCGAAGCTGGCGGCGCCGAGGGAAGTCCCCACCAAGTAGCGGCCCGCGGCGCGCCCGGCCGTGAGAAAACCGGAGACCGAACGCATGTACCGCTGCGTGTGCCACGAAACCGCCAGGATGACCGCGAGCGGGATGCCCATGATCGCCCAATCCACCCCGCTCATTCTCATGGGGGCGCTTGGGCGGAAAGGGCCGCCACCTGTTTTTCCAGCTCGCGCAGGCGCAGGATCATCTCGGGCAATTTCTGGATGGCGATCCACTGCCGCTTGGCCTGTTTGTCCGGCGCCGCCGGAAACCCGAGGACGGTCTCGCCGTCCGGCACGTCCCGCATGACGCCGGACTTTCCCCCGAGGGTGACCTGCCGCCCGAGCTTGAGATGGCCGGCGATGCCCGATTGGGACGCGATCACGCCGTAATCTCCGAGCTGGGTGCTCCCGGCGAATCCCACCTGGCCCATGATCAGGCAGTGCCGGCCAATGATCACGTTGTGCGCGACGTGCACCAGGTTGTCTATTTTTGTGCCTTCCCCGATCACCGTCGATCCCAACGCGCCGCGGTCGATGGCGGTGTTGGCGCCGATTTCGACATCGTCGCCGATGATCACGTTTCCCACCTGGGGCATCTTGAGGTGCCGGCCCTGGTCGAACACGTAGCCATAGCCGTCGGAGCCGACGACCGTGCCGGCGTGGATCGAGACGCGGTGGCCGATCTGCGTGCGCGGGTAAAGGACGACGTGGGGATACAGGTGCGCGTCGTCGCCGATCCGGCAGTCGCATCCGATGTGGTTTCCCCCGGCCAGCATGGAGCGCGCTCCGATCGTCACCCCGGCCGCGATCACGCAGCCCGGGCCGATGTGCGCGGTGGCGTGGATCGCGGCTGACGGCGCGACGCGCGCGCCCGCATCGATTCCGGGCGCGGGCTCGTCCGCCGGAAAAAACAGCGCCAGCACCCGGGCCGCGGCCACCCGGGCGTTCGGAATGCGGATGATCACCTTGGTGGCCGAGGTGTAGGGACCCGCGACCAGGATCGCCGACGCCGCGCTGGCTTCGGCGGCGGCGAAATAGGAATCCTTCTCCGCGAACGTCAAATCGCCTGGGCGCGCGCGTTCCGCGGTGGCCAGCCCTCCCAGAAGCACCGTGCCGTCGCCGACGACCTCGCCGCGAAGTTCCTCGGCGATGGCGGCGGCGGTGAAGGTCATCGGCCAGGGGAGGCCTACAGGCCGCGGACTCCGATCATCTGCTGCTCCTCCACATCCCAGACTTTCAGGCGCAGGCAGCGCAGGACGTCCAGGGGATTCAGCGAGGTGCTCTTAGGATTTTGCAGCTCGGGCGTCGCCCGGATGACCTCGGGCAGCCGGTAAAACGGGATGCGAGCATTCAGGTGATGGATGTGATGGTAGCTGATGTTGCCGGTAAACCAGGACATCACCGGCCCGGTCCGCATGAAACTGGAGGACTCCATCGCGGCCTTCTCATAGGTCCAGCCGCCCTGGACGTCGTAGGACACGCCGGGAAAATTGTGCTGGGCGTAGAAAAAGTAGGTGGCGACGGCGTAGGTGATGAAGAAGGGGATCACCAGCGTGAGCAGCAGCGCCGGCCAGCCGCCAAAATAGAGCAGCGCGGCCGCGATGGCGCCATGCACGAGCAGCGAGACCAGGCAGTCGAAGTGCCGGGTCGGATGATTGAGGAAGGGGTTCAGGCACATTCCGAAAAGAAACATGAACACGTAACCGAAAAGAATGGTGACCGGATGCCGCACGAAGAGGTAGGAGAAGCGCCGGCCCCTTCCGCTCTGCACAAACTGGTCCTTGGTCATGATCGGGAACGATCCGATATCCGAACCGCGCAGCTTGGAGTTGTGCTTATGGTGATGGTTGTGGGAGCTGCGCCACACGCTGCTGGGGGTTAGGGCCAGGATGCCGAAGATTTTCATGAGACCCTCGGCCAGCTTCGATTTGGAAAGGATCGCGTAATGTTGCTGGTCGTGGTAGATCACGAAGACGCGCATGAGCAATAATCCCGCCAGGATGCTGCAAGCGGTCCGCGCCGCCAGGTGCGCGAACCCCAGGGTCCCCGCGAGCGCGGCGGCGAGCAGAAAAAACGACGAAAGAACGCACCACCAACTCCGGCGCGGATCATCTCTCGCGAATGGTTTGATCGCCGCCAGCAGCTCCAACCCTGTTTTAATTTTGTTCAGACGAAGGGAACTTTCCCCTAAAATCCGCCCAATGTCGATGATGACTTGTCCCGCCTGATCCGCATGTCCTCCCCTTCGCTCACCGCCACCGCCCGGCGCCTGCTGCCCTGGCTCGTGGCCGTCGCCTTCTTCATGGAGTCGCTCGACACGACGATCCTGAACACGGCGGTGCCCGCCATGGCCGCGGCTCTGCACGTCGCCCCGCTGAGCATCAAGTCGGTGCTCACGAGCTATACCCTCAGCCTCGCCGTCTTCATCCCCATCAGCGGCTGGACGGCGGACCGCTTCGGCACCCGCCGCGTCTTTGCCTCCGCCATCGGGGTCTTCACCCTGGGCTCCCTCTGTTGCGGCCTTTGCGGCAACATCCACCTGCTGGTGGCTTCCCGCGTCCTGCAGGGCTGCGGCGGCGCCCTGATGGTCCCGGTGGGGCGCCTGACAATGGTGCGCGCCTTTCCGCGCTCGGACCTGGTGCGGGCGATGAGCTTCGTCGCCATTCCGGGCCTGATCGGGCCCCTGGTCGGACCTCTCGTCGGAGGCTTGATCGTGGGGTACTTCCACTGGCGCCTGATCTTTTTCGTCAATCTGCCGATCGGGCTCGCCGGATTATGCCTGGTCTATCTCCATTTGCCCGACTATCGGGCCGAAAGCCCCGATCCGCTCGATTTCGTCGGCCTGGCGCTGTTCGGCTCGGGCATCGCCCTGCTCTCCTACGTGCTGGAGATATTCGGGGAGCACAGCCTCAGCGGCCTGGAAATGACCTCGCTGCTCGGTATTTCCCTGCTGCTGCTGGGGGCCTATTGGCACCACGGGTCGCATCTGAGCCGGCCGCTCCTGCGGCTGGCCCTTTTCAAAATCCGCACGTTCCGGACCGCGGTCACCGGCAGCTTTGTGACCCGCCTTGGCATCGGCGGCCTGCCCTTTCTCCTTCCTCTGCTCTATCAGGTCGGTCTGGGCTACACTCCGGTGCAATCCGGTTTGCTCATCATGCCCCAGCCGCTGGCGGCCATGGCGCTTAAATTCACCATGCCGCACGTCCTGGCCCGGTTCGGCTATCGGATGGTGCTGGTCGCCAATACCGTTCTGATCGGGCTCATCATCATGCTTTTTGCCACGATCGGCGCCTCGACGCCCGTTTGGATGATAGCGGCCCAGGCGTTCGTCTTCGGCTATCTCTCGTCGCTCCAGTTCACGAGCATGAACACCCTGGTCTACGCGGACCTGAGCGACCCGGACACCAGCATGGGCAGCAGCATCGCGAGCACGCTGCAGCAGATGTCGATGAGCTTCGGCGTGGCCACCTCATCGCTCACCGTGGCGATCTTTGTCCGCGACCGATTCCACACCCCTTCCGCCGAAATGGTGTCCAGCATCCACAAGGCCTTCGTCGCGCTCGGCGGCCTGACGGTCGTTTCCGCCCTTGTCTTCCGTGGCTTGCGCGAGACCGACGGCGACAAGCTCAGCCGGCACCGTGAAAATATGCCTGCCCAGCACCCCGGTGGCTGAAAAGCGGCAGCGAGTTCTTGATGCTGTGATAAAGGCCCCAGCCGAGGGGGAGGGCGACGACGAGGAAGGCCAGGGCCACCGAAAAGGGGGAGGTTTTTTTCATTTTGCGTGATGCCGGGGGTTCACCGGCCGAACCAACAGATTGCAGACCAGGCCGATCATGAGAATGCCCGCCATGATGTGGAGCGTGGAGTTGTAGGCCTCGCTTCGGGGCACGCCATGCGCCCGCTGGTAGGCCGAGAGGTAGGTCACGAGCTGCGGCCCGAGCACGGCAGCCACGGACCAGGCCGTGATCACCCGGCCGTGGATCGCGCCGACCTGGACCGTCCCGAACAGGTCGCGCAGGTAGGCGGGAATCGTGGCAAAGCCGCCGCCGTACATCGAGATAATGACGCAGGTGAGGGCGACGAAGAGCGCCACGCTGTTGATTTTCTGGCTGAAGGGTATGAGCGAGTAGAGGGCGCAGCCGAGGATAAAGTAGACGCAGTAGATCGCCTTGCGTCCCGTGAGATCCGAGGCCGACGACCAGAGGAATCGTCCGGCCATGTTGAAAATGCTGAGCAGCCCGACAAAGCCCCCGGCCACGACGGCGGACACTCCAAACATGTCCTGGCACATCGGCGACGCCTGGGCCAGGATCCCGATCCCGGCGGTCACGTTGCAGCAAAGCACGCCCCACAGCAGATAGAACTGGGGCGTTTTCATCGCCTCGTCGGCCACGACCTGGGCCGTCGTGATCAGCTTTTTCGCCTGTGTCGCCGCGACGAAACCCTCGGGCTTCCAGTCGGGGGCGGGCACCCGAACGATCCAGGCGGCAAAATTCATCATCACGAAGTAGCACGCGGCCATCACCAGGAATGTCTCCTGCACCCCGACCGATGAGGCGGTCTTGAAATGGCCCATCAATTCGACGCCGAAGGGGGCACCGACCAGGGCGCCGCTGCCGAAACCCATGATGGCGAGTCCCGTGGCCATTCCCGGCTTGTCGGGAAACCATTTTACCAGGGTGGACACCGGCGCGATGTATCCCAGCCCGAGGCCGATGCCGCCGATCCCGCCGTATCCGAGGGCCACGACGAAGAGGTTGTGGAGATGGACGCCGAAACTCGCCACCACCAGGCCGCTGCAAAAGCAGCAGGCGGCCGTGAACATGGTTTTGCGCGGCCCGACCCGCTCGACCCATTTTCCCAGGAAGGCCGCGGACAGCCCGAGCATCACCAGGCCCAGCGAATAGGTGGCGAGGACCACATGGGGGACGGTCCAGTCCCGGTCCGGGACCGACTTGGTGATCCCGATCGCGCGGGTCAGGGGAATATTGAAAACGCTGAAACCGTAGATTTCACCGACGCACATCTGAACCGCGATCGCCGCCGGCGGAACCAGCCAGCGGCTGAATCCGGGCAAGGCAACCGTCCGCTCCCGGGCTAGGAAGGAAGGCATGGGAAAAAGTGGGAAGAAGCAGGGGTGGGGAAAACCGAGAGCCGATTTTAGGGCTGTGAAAAAGAGAAAATCGAGTCAAATAACAGCACCCCGAATGAATGTAACAAACAGCAAACCCTTCCGGCTTTCCACTTTCTGCTTTCTGCTTTTGTTTCCCTTATCCTGCGTGGCTCAGGGCTATGACATCGCGGTCATCCCGATGGGAGCCACGCACGAATTCTGGAAGGCGGTCCATGCGGGGGCCCTGAAGGCGGAGCGCGAGCTCGATGCCTCCGGGATCCCGGTGAAGGTCATCTGGAAAGGCCCTTTGCGCGAGGACGACCGCGACCAGCAGATCCAGGTCGTCGAGAACTTCGTCGGTCGCCAGGTAAACGGGATTGTACTCGCGCCGCTCGACAGCCGGGCGCTCGTGCGGCCCGTCGAGGAGGCGGTCAGCGCCCACATCCCCGTGGTCATCTTCGGCTCGGCCCTGCGCTCTTCGGCGCCCGTCAGTTATGTCGCCACGGATAATCGCGAGG
>Ga0206836_10199_pt2 | contig 12190 bp, 16 predicted proteins | sample Alteio_BWOrgCont_28_FD_152871 | JGI IMG/M metagenome (GOLD analysis project Ga0206836, IMG submission 152871) | Enriched cells from forest soil in Barre Woods Harvard Forest LTER site, Petersham, Massachusetts, United States -... | ecosystem: Environmental > Terrestrial > Soil > Temperate forest >...
CGACCTGTAGCGTAGCGCGATCCGGAAGAGGAACGGATGACCGTGGAAGCGATCTGCGGCGCGGTGGCGCGCGAATTGATCCCGGATCGCGCTACGCTACAGGTCGGTGTCGGATCGACCTCTGGCGCGTTAATGTCGCACCTGACGAAACATCACGACCTCGGCATGCAGACTGAAATCATTCCCTGGGGCACGACCAACCTGGTGCGCGACGGGGTGATGACGGGCAAGTACAAGAAGCTCTTTCCCGGGTTGGTGGTGGGCAGTGGCTTCGCCGTCGCCACGCCCCGCGATCAACTTGAATATGCCAACGGCAATCCAACCTTCCAGCTTTACGATTTCAACTTTACCGACGACATTCGGTTGATCGCCCGTGAAGATGGGCTCATTTCGGTGAACAACGCTCTCGCGGTCGATCTCACCGGACAAGTGGGCAGCGAATCGATCGGCCCGCGGATGTACACCGGAACCGGCGGTCAGACCGCGTTCGGCATCGGATCGACGATGGCCGGCGGCAAGTCGATCGTCGTGCTGCCCTCCACCGCGATCGTGAAAGGGGAACGCGTTTCTCGTATCACGCCAAGTCTCCTACCGGCCGCGGTCTTTACCTTGCCGCGGACCTTCGTCCATCACGTGGTGACCGAATTCGGCATCGCGACGCTCAAGGGCAAGTCGTTGCGCGAGCGCGCCCGCGAGTTGATCGCGATCGCGCATCCGGACTTCCGCGCCGAACTCGCAATCGAAGCCCGTCGGATGTACGGCTGATGCGACTGCGGTTTTAGATAAACTTCATTTGGCGCCGAGACCAGCGCCGATCGCGACGCCAATCGCGAGCGCGACTGCTGCGATTATCGCAATCGTTATCCAGCCAATCAGGCGATGCTCAGAGATATCATTCGGCGAGGCAGCGGGTGCGTCGGCATGCGCCGAATGAACGCCGCTGTGATAGCCGCTACGAGAAGTGTAATAAAGCCCCGAACCCGGCAGTCCGACGGTCTTTGTGATGCCGCGGTGACCCAGCGTTACATGGGCACCACGGACGCCGAGGGTCAGGCTTGGACCTGACTTCGAGAAATTGATGGAAGCGCCTGGGAAGATGTGCACGCGCCGATAAAAGCGAAAGCTGTCCATACCGGATAGTTCCTCAATCTATCGCTATGGTGGCGGCGCGCCGGAAGGTGGCGGGCCGAACGTGTCAGGGGCTTGCGCATCGGGCGGAGGTCCGGCGTCGGGAGGTGGCGTGGCATCGGGAGGCGGAGACTCGACCGCCGACGGTGGTCCCGTAATTGTGAAATCAGAGGGAACATTGCAACACAGGCGGAAGCTGGAACCTGCGCGGGGATCGGCCTCGTAGGCCTGAAGAGAGCCGTCAGCATTCACCTTCACCGCATCGTAACTGATCGACCCCGACTTTCGCGTTACGGAAAAAATGTAAAAGTGGTCCGGCTCTAGCGGTTCCGGCGGTCCAAGATCGGGAATCGACTGCACGAAGTGAGGCGGCACCTTACCGTATTTAACTTCGCTGACTGCGTAGTTTTTAGACGAGACTCCGATCGGCATGGCGGAAAACATCCCCGGTTCGATGTCTATCTGCCATACCGGCATCCCACCCTCGAAGCGCACCACCGAGGCGGTGCCGCCGGAACCGGCGGCGGTCGAGAGGGCGTCGGCGGCCGAGTACTTGGTCAACGAGAGCGTGTCGAGATAGTCGTTGGGCTGCGAGTAGCTGATTTGGATTTTGGCTTCGGGACCAGGTGGAGGAGCGCTATCGGAGGATTGCGAACCTGTCGGCTCCAAGGCCGCCTTTTTCGCCGTATTCGAACATCCAGCAATAGCGATTGTGGCAAAAGCTAACGCCGCAATTGTCAACCATCCTCGTCTGCCGACGCCGCATAACCAGTCGAAGTTCCACCGCTTCATTACCGCCGCTTTAAGCCGATGCCGCTCCTTGAAAATTGGCCCCATCCCTTTTCACTTCGAAAACTCGATCGGTTGCGGGAGCATGCCACCGGCGTTGTAGCCGTACACCATCCACGCACCGTAGTCCGCTCCCTTGACGATCAACGACGCCATCAGCAACATCAGCGCGACGAACACGATCCTTCCCCGTCGTGGCATTGGGGGCGCCAATAGTGCCCACGCGCTGAGGATGACACTCATCGCGAAGACCGCGATCATCACCCTCTTGTGCTGGACCATCACCTGATCGCGCACCGATTGCGCGATCATCACGCCAGTGCCAGCCCGCAGTCCTGTCCATATTGCCATCGCGGCGCCGATCGATCCCAGCACGAGCATCCAGAGCGCGGTCCATGCAAATGAATCGCGCTTCCACCCACACGCCACAACATACAGCAAGGCCGCCAGGGTCAAAAGCGCGATGGGAAAATGGACCACCAGGGGGTGGAGATTCTGCAGAGCTTCAAGGCCGGGGAGTTGGAAGAAATTCCTCACGTGCCACCACCCGGCCGGCTCGAAACTATTTTATCGATTTGACGGTCAGATAACTGACGCCGCCCTTGTCGTACTCATCGCCGGTCACCGTGACCTCGTCCTCCATCTTGTTGATGACGTCGTCGGGCATCACGGTATCATTCTTCGGAGGCAACAAAATGTACATTTTGTCGCTGCCTTTTTCCACCAGGGCAATTGGAATCCCCTTCTTGGCGCAGCCGGTTGCGCACTTCTTGTGGTCGGGACCGTGCGCGCCCATCGTGACAAAACAGAAGCTATCCTCGAGTGTTCCAGTGATCGCTTGTGGAGCGGCGAAAACCGTCCCGAGCGCTCCTACCGAGAAAATCAGGCTTAGACCAGCAATCGCGACTTTTTTCATCGTTTGCACCTTCACGAGCTAAATTTGTTGAATGATTCAGACATCTCGGCGATAACGTGCCGATCGGGTTAAGGATTACCTTTGCCCCTGGCCGGGTATCAGCGTCGCGCGGTCCGCGCCTCGATCGGAGCGCCAACCGCGCCAATCAGCTCGCGCCATCGTGCGCGACGCGAACGGCCGCTCGGCGGGCCCACGCGATAAAGATAGCCCTCCAGTATCTCCTTGATTTGCAGATCGAGACGCTCGAGTTCGAGCTCCTCGGGAATCTTCGGGCGCTCCTGTCCTTCTTCGATTCCATGCCGTCGCCGCCCGTAAAGCTCCTGCAGGCGCAGTTCCGCCTTCGCCATCAGCATTCTATAGCGATAGTCGAGCCGGCGTAACGAATCGTTCATTTCCGCCACGGCGCGATAACGCGCGCGCAGATTCCACCATTCGATAATCGCAGCCGCCATCAAGCCGAACATCACCAGGCCCGCGATTGTGGCGCCCCACGCGGCCGCGCGCCACCACGGCAACGAATGAAGGTCATGCTCATAATGCGCGTTGCTGGCCGCGGCGCTGTCGAGCTGCGAATGCACGGAGGCCAGTGCCTCAGTGGCTTGATCCCCCTTGCGCTCTGCCTCCTGCTTATCGATTGAGAGGCGTTCAATTTCGGCGTTGAGCTCGGCTTCGCGCGTCACGAATGGATTCGGGATTCGCAGCGTATCTCCCACCATCAGATCCGTGTCGGTGATTCGATGATTGACCCGCGTTATGTCCGAAACCTGCACGCCAAAGAGATCGGCGATAGCCTCGAGCGTATCACCCGAGCGAATGGTGTACGGGAAATATTTGTGCTCGTGCGTCGGAGCAGGGTTCGCGTCAGGACGCGCAAGCGGACTGGTTCCGGCATCGGCTGGCGGACCTGATTCCGTTGACGGTTGAACGTCTGAGGCCCCTGCCGCAGGCGTGGCGTCCGGTTGGGCGGCTGGCGGCTTCACGGGTCGCGCCTTCACGTGAGGTGGCGCCGGCGATTGCGGAATATCCTCTTCAATGGGGGCGGCAACGGCTAGACATGGAATGAGCAACGCGCTGAGACCCATCATCAGCGCCAGCAAAAGCGTCAAGCGAAACGCCGCAAGCCGCCATTTGTTCGGATAAGTGCCCATGAGACCTAGCCCGCCACACAACTAGCGTAATCGAAAGACGTCGCGATGCAAACGGCTCATTTGTATTCCTGACCCCATAAGCAGGCGCTCTTCAAGACCGGCGATTCGCAATCGTCCGATCACTAATTTGAAGGCGAGCCGGTGTGCTCCTTTGTGGATGCCGCCGGCTACATTTTCAGCGATTTCCTAATGGTTTGCCCTCGGCCAGCGAAAATGCGCCAAGTACTCGCGGTTCCCGGCAGCGCCCGTAATCGGCGACTCGATCGTCGCCTCGGATTCGAGCCCAAGCGACCGTGCAAATGCGACTACCTCGTCGAGCGCCTGCGCCCGCAAGGCGTCGTCACGCACGATCCCCCCCTTCCCCACCTTGCCCTTGCCGACTTCGAATTGGGGCTTCACCAGTGCGACGATATCGGCCGGCGTCGCAGCAATCGCGATCACCGCCGGCAACACCAGCTTGAGCGATATGAAGCTTACATCGACGACTACAAGGTTGGGCGCATACGGCAGATCGGCAGGTGCGACATGGCGGATATTAATCCGATCCATCACGATCACGCGCGCATCCTGGCGCAGGCGATCTGCGAGCTGCCCGTAACCCACGTCGAGCGCGACCACGCGCGCTGCGCCCCGTTGAAGCAGGACGTCGGTAAACCCCCCGGTCGAGGCGCCAACATCGAGGGCATCGCAACCGTTGACCACAACCGCAAACTGATCGAGCGCTGCGGCAAGCTTATAACCTCCGCGGCTGGCGTAGTCGTTTGCGCTGCCGATTACTTCAATTTCAATATTGTCGTCCACTTTGAGGTCGGACTTCTCCGCTGGACGCGAATTGACGCGCACGCGTCCCGTCATAATCAGACGCTGAGCGCTCTCACGGCTTTCAGCCAACCCGCGACGGGTCATCTCGAGATCGAGCCGTGAACGCATGGATTATACTGCTTTTGGAGAGCGGGTGGCGGAAGCCAGCCTACCCGATGAACGCCCTCAGAACGGGACGTCGTCTTCCTTTTTTGCCGCGCCGCCAAGGTCCGCGACGTCCGTCTCGCCCTCATAAGCTGAGCTCTTGAGATCGCCGCCGGCGCCGCGCGTGAGAACTTCGACCCGGCGCTCGACCTCATCAAGTTTGTGATTGAGCGATCGCACGAGCTTGACGCCGCGCTCGAAGGCGTCGATCGATTCCTCCAACGAGAGTTCGCCTGAGTCGATCCGATTGACGATGGACTCGAGATTTTCGAGCTGCTCCTCGAACTTTACGCCGTCGCCGGTGTGGTCGGCAGCAGCGGCACGTGCCGCCTCGTCGTCGATTCGTATTCGTTGGTTCGCCATCGCCAGGTCAGACCTCCCGTCCGATTGTACGAGCGCTCAATCGTCCTCGCCTGAGTCGAATATCGAGTTCGTCGCCAACTTCGACCGCGCTCGCGTCCACCACCGCAGTCCCGTCACGATGCCTGACGACTACCGCGTAGCCCCGCTCGAGTACCTTTAATGGCGATACTGCATCGAGCTCTCTGCCGATTCCACCCAACCGCATGCGCCGCGTCGCGATCGTTGATCCAACCGCCGTCTCGAGCCGACGGGCAAGGGTCTCGACTCGAGTCCGCCGAACGGCAAGGGCGGCGCGCAGATTGACCTCGTCGAGCCGCGCCGAAATCTCGGCAACCGCCAATCTCAAGGGATTCGCCCGCTCGTGCAGCGCTTGCGCGAGCCGCAAGGCCATTTGGCTCGCCCGCAATCGCCCTTCGCGTGCGATTGCGAGCGGGCTCGCGACGCGTCCGCCTAGTTCGCCAACTCGCCTGCGCGCGTCATCGAAGCGCCAATTGACCGCGCCGCGAAGTTCACCCGCCGCTTCATCGACGCGCTGTCGCGCCTGGCGGATGAGGTTGCCGGGATCGCGCAAACGCGCGCCAAAGTGATCGATTTCTCTGCGACGGGAAGCGGCCGCGCTTTCGATTGCGCCGGTCAGGGCAGCGAGAGTTTCTTCGACCCGGCGTAGTAGCTCGGCCTTCTCCGGCACCACCATCTGCGCAGCCGCAGTCGGCGTTGGCGCTCGCAGATCGGCCACGAAGTCCGCGATCGTATAGTCGATTTCATGCCCCACAGCCGAGACTAGCGGGATCGCCGAGTGGTAAATCGCGCGCGCCACAATTTCTTCATTGAAGGCCCACAGGTCTTCGAGCGACCCTCCGCCGCGTCCCGCGATAATGACTTCAGCCCGGCCGTCCAAATTAAGATCTTCGATTGCCGCCGCGACTTCGATTGCGGCACCATGCCCCTGGACCCGCGTGGGCCGAACGATAATGTGAAGATTCGGATAGCGGTCGATCAAAATGCGCAGCATGTCGCGCAACCCCGCTCCGCCAAGCGCCGTCACGATCCCCACGGTGCGCGGCAACAACGGCAAGCGCCGCTTGCGCGCCTGGTCGAACAATCCCTCCGCACCGAGCCGCCGCTTGAGCTGTTCGAACGCGACCTGCAACGCGCCCGCTCCGCGCGGCTCGATCTCCTCGGCGTAGAATTGCAGCGCGCCTCGCACCTCGTACAAATTGACGCGCCCGCGCACGACGATTTCCATGCCGTCCTCGACCCGAAAGCGCAGCTTCCGATAGGCCGCGTTGAACATCACGGCCGCGATCGAGTTGCGGGCGTCTTTAAGCGTGAAGTAGAAATGATTCGAAGGCGCGAGCCGGGCGTTGGAAACCTCGCCGACGACCCAGAATTCATCCAGGTTCGCCTCCAGCGTTTCCCGCACAGTGCGCACCAGTTGGGTGACGTTGATCGCCACGCGCCGTGTGGCTTTGAGCGGAAACTCAAGCTGCCCGTTCATCTTGAAGCAACTTACCAGATAGGCTCGGCGCTTACCTAGCAGCGCCGGGCGTGACCCCGCAACTCGATGCGGCTAGGATTGGGCGCTGCGATCGCTTCGCAAAACGCGCGTCGCCGGAGGAAAGCATGTCATCCGTATTGGAACGATGGCACCAGACTAGAATTCGTCATCAACATCGCCATCCGCCGATTCGCAACGTCAACGAGCTCGACGTGGAGCGGATGACGTTTGGCGCCCGTGCTGCCGACGGGTTCGCTAATGCAGTCGGCAGTTGGACCTTTATCGTAATTCAGTCGATCATTCTGGTTTTCTGGATCACCTTGAACGTGATCGCGTGGATAACCCACTGGGATCCTTATCCATTCATCCTGCTGAATCTCGCACTGAGCTTCCAGGCCGCTTACGCAGCTCCAATCATCATGATGTCGCAGAATCGGCAATCGGTGAAGGATCGACTGATGGCAGAGCAGGATTACCTGATAAATACCAAAGCCGAAGAAGAGTTAAAGGCCGTAATGCATCATCTGGAAACCCAGGACGACTTGATGCTGGATATTTTGCGACGGCTCGAAGAACAGCACGGCGAGATCATTCAACGAATGGGCACCGATGCTGGCGCCCCACCTGCGCCCGCGAACTAACGAATTGCGGCCACCGTCGTGTCAATCGGCACAACGGCGGCCGCGAGATTCAATGCGCCAGGCTAATTCGCTGACGGCGCGGGGCCACTCGACGAGGATGCGGAATCCGTAGTCGCCGTTGAGTCATCCGCCTTGGCGAGTTGGACCTTGTACTTGTTCCAATGCTCGAGAATGCTAATCGCCTTCTCAAGCTGGATGTCCTTTTCAGCTGGTTTGGTCGGCTTGGCGTTCGCCGCTGTCGGCGCAGCATTTCCCGGCGTTCCCTCTTGATTCGCACCGGGGCCTACTGCCGGGATTTTGTTCTTCTTTTGCTGCTGATTGTTATTGAAGTGATGCAGCAGGTCGCTCTCGTGAATCTCGTCGTCCTGATCGAGTTCCGTGCCCTCCTGGTCCAATGACGCCAGGGTCGGTTTCGGCAGTTCAACTACCACGTCAGGTGTAATCCCAACGGCCTGGATCGATCGGCCATTGGGCGTATAGTAACGCGCTGTCGTCAGTCTCAACGCCGATTCGTCGTCAAGCGGCAGAATCGTCTGCACCGAACCCTTGCCGAAGGTCTGGGTCCCGACTACCAGCGCGCGCCGCTGATCCTGCAATGCTCCGGCCACGATCTCGCTGGCGCTAGCACTGCCTCCGTTGACCAGCACGACCATCGGATAGTCGTCAAAGTCTTTTTTCTTATGGGCGAAGTATTTCTGTTGCTGGTTTTCTTGCCGGCCCTGCGTGTACACGACCAGCCCACCGTCGAGCAAATCATCGCCAATCGAGACCGCCTGATTCAGCAATCCTCCGGGATTGTCGCGCAAGTCGAGGACCAGTCCCTTGATGTGGCCGTGCCCCTCCTTTTTGAACTTCTCCAGCGAATGCTCGACATCGGTATCGCTGCCGTCCTGGAAGGTCGTGATACGGAGGTAGTCGTAACCGTCCTTGAGATCCTTTGCCTTAACGGAATCGATCTTGATCACGTCGCGTGTAACCGTAACGGTGAACAGATCGGGGATTCCCTCCCGATGAAGCGTCAGATGGATCTTGCTGCCCTTGGGTCCGCGCATCCGCTTGACTGCATCCGTCAACGTCATCCCTTTGGTGAAATCGTTGTCGATCTTGATGATTTGATCGCCCGACTTGATGCCGGCCTTGGTCGCCGGAGTTCCGTCGATCGGCGCCACCACCGTCAGGATATCGTTTTTGACCGTGATCTCGATTCCAAGGCCGCCGAAGCTGCCGCGGGTCTCGACTTCGAGGTCGTGGTACAGGTCGGGCGTCAGGTACGAGCTATGCGGATCGAGAGAAGCCAGCATCCCGGTGATCGCACCATCGATCAATTCCTTGGTGCTTACCGGCTCAACGTAGTTCTTCTGCACGATCGCAATCACGTTGGCAAAGGTCTGCAGTTCTTTGTAAGTGTCGTCGTCCAGCGCCTGCGCCCGTTGTACGGCCAGGTCGCCAATAACGAAGACGCAGACACTCAAGGCTATCGCCATTGCCACAATCAATCGGTTTCGTTTATTCGGTGACATCCAAAATCCGCCTGGATTCAATTCTTCGGGCCGCCTTCGCCATTGCGCGGTAGCAGCCGATTATCCCGCCTTGGCCGTCTCTTTTTCCTTGACATCGATTAGTTGGTGCAAAGCATCGCGCATCTCCGCTTTGGACCAATCGTACGGTCCAACGTGATGGGCCACGATGCGCCCGGTGCGGTCTATTATGAAGGTTTCGGGGATCCCGCTCACGTCGTAGGCGTCCCCCACCAGGTTCTGTGGGTCGAGCAGAACGTCGAATCGGAACGCATTACCATGCACGTATGAATCCACCGCACCCCGTCCCGCGCTGTCTTCGCTCACTGCCAGCACGACGAAGTCCGGTTCGTGGCTGAATTCGTCGTAAAGCGCCTGGATCGAGGGCATTTCTTCTCGGCACGGCCCGCACCACGTCGCCCATACGTTCAGAAATACCACCTTGCCGCGCAGTGACGTGAGCGAAATCGTTTCGCCGTTGAGGGTCTTGAGCGTGAAATCAGGAGCCAATTTACCCGCCGCGACCGGACCTTCGGACGACGAGGGCTCGAGCGCAACCTTTCCGCCGTCGTTCAACACTTGTCCGACGTCGCCCGTACCCGCAAAGTTCGCGTACGCGACGACTCCGATCGCAACCACCAGGATAGCGACCGCAATCGCGGAGAGTATCTTTGAGTCGCGTTCCATCGGCTACGCCCGCAGCGCGTTCGGCGCCTCAATTGCCGATCGGCGCAGCGCCGTGGAGTACCATATCGCCAAACCAATCGCGATCATGACTAAAGAGATCAGTTGCGCTTCGCTCAGGCCCATCGCCACTCGCGGATTAATCCTCAGGAACTCCACCGTGAAGCGCGCCAGGCCTTCCAATATCAAGTAGAGGCTGATCAACCGTCCCTCGGGCGCCTTTTTCCGTATCGACCACATGAAACAAAAAATGGCGGTATAGAGGATTGACTCGTAAACTGGGGTCGGATGCACCCGAACGCCCGGAAAAAAGCCCGAGACCAGGTTCCCGTTGGGGTCAAACTTAAGCACCGTGCGTGCATTCCAGCCCACGATCGCATGCGGATAGGCCATCGCCCAGGGCAAGGTTGACGGCAAACCCCAGTCGCCGTCGCCCGAAAGCAGGCATCCGATACGCCCGAATGCCTGCCCCAGAATTAACGCTGGTGCGCACATATCAAAGGCGCGCAGGATCGGCACTTTATAGTAACGCGAAACCAGCGCTGCGACCCCAATTCCGCCAATAAAACCGCCGTACCAGACAAATCCGGCGCCCGAGAACACGATCGACCACGGATTTCTGGCGTAAGCCTGCCAGTTGTCGAAAACGTCGTAAATCCGCGATCCTACGATTCCGCCAATTGCACCCCAGACCACGATTCCGTTGGCGAAATCGGTGCTGATGCCCCGCCGCCGGCATTCGCTCGTCAGCAGGAAATCGGCCACGATAAAGCCCATCGCCATCATCAGGCCGTAGCTGTAAATCGTAATTGGCCCAAGGCGCAGAAGGATCGGAATCATAGAGGGTCGATTTTATAGTAAGGCTGCCATCTGCGCGACACCAAGAATAATGCCGCAGCTTGCCGATCGTCAGCGATGATTATAGGACGTTCGAGTGCGCGCAATTGTTCAACGGGTGTCACGAGCTGCGGTCCGCAGTGGCGAACGCACGCTTGGTGAAATCGGCCCCGGCTTCGTTATTCTGCTTGGGGTTGGTCGCGGCGATACCGAGGCAGACGCCGACTACATCCTCGACCGCGTCATCGGTATGCGGGTCTTCGCCGATGCTGCCGGCAAGATGAACCTGGCCTTGGGCGCGGTCGGGGGAGCCTTGCTGATGGTCTCGCAATTCACCTTGCACGCCGATGTCAGTCAACGCCGGCCCTCGTTTACTGGCGCGGCTCCACCGGATGACGCGAGGCGGCTCTACGAATACTTCCTCTCGCGCGCCCGGCTTCACGATGTTAGCGTTGAAGCTGGTGAATTTGGCGCGCAAATGCAACTGGAGCTGATCAACGACGGTCCAGTGACGATCATCCTCGACAGCAGTATTCGCCATTAACGGCGCAACGATGGCACGCGCGGGCTTTTACACAGTCGAATCCGGCAGAATTTCGTTCCGCCGCGATGGCCATTGGTATAACGACGAAGAGCGGATCGAAAATCCTCGCATCGCGCTCCTGTTCAGCCAGAGTATCCGGCGCAATCCCGACGGCACTTACTTCCTGCAGGTTGCCGAGGAGCGCGCGCCGATCACAATCGAGGACACGCCCTACGTGGTGATGTCCATCGCCGACGACGGCCACGGCGGCTTCGTAACCATCACCAACGACGAAGTGCGCGAACCGCTCGATCCCGCGACGCTCGAAGTCGGCTCCGATAACGTGCTGTATTGCCGCGTCAAGGGTGGCGAGTTCCGTGCTCGGTTCCTGCGCAGCGCCTATTATCACCTGGCCGATAATTTCGTGACCGACGACGGTGAGAACTTCTCGCTGCTAACTGGCAGTGAGCGCCACCCGATCCGGGTCGCGCAAGATGCGCTCGCTCCGGTCAAGCCCGGCGCTCCTGTCATCGGTTCGTCCAACCGTAAGCCCGCGGCGTGAGTTGAAATCCATCGAGCGCCAGCCACTTGCCGAGCCGGCCTTCAATGTCGTGCTGGTACGGCCTGAGATTCCGCAGAACTCGGGCTCCGTCGCCCGCCTGACCGCCGCCACGAAAGTACTTCTGCACCTCGTCGGTCCGCTCGGTTATTCGCTTGCGGATCGCTATCTGAAGCGCGCCGGCCTCGACTATTGGCCCTTTGTCGATCTACGCACGTACGCTGATTGGGACAGTTTCGACGCTCTCCATCAGTCGGAGCAGGCGACGAATTTCAAGTACTTCTCTGCCCGTGGCGATAAAAACTATGTCGAAGCCGAATATCGTCGTGGTGATTTCCTGGTCTTCGGCAGCGAAACCAAGGGCCTCGGCGCGGAATTTTTAGCAACTCGGCGCGACGCTACCTATCGCATACCTATCTTCGAGCCCGGCGTGCGCAGCCTCAACCTCGCCAATGCGGTGTCGATCGTTCTTTACGAGGCGCTACGGCAATCCGGTCTTCTCGAAGGCGCGTGACTCAGCGCGCCACTCTCGATCTCCCTGCATCTTCATGTCCATCTATCGATGGAGATTAGAATGATGCGAGCGGCCCCTTGCTTTAACCTACGGTCGGATGGGGCTCT
>Ga0206836_10242_pt1 | contig 12176 bp, 14 predicted proteins | sample Alteio_BWOrgCont_28_FD_152871 | JGI IMG/M metagenome (GOLD analysis project Ga0206836, IMG submission 152871) | Enriched cells from forest soil in Barre Woods Harvard Forest LTER site, Petersham, Massachusetts, United States -... | ecosystem: Environmental > Terrestrial > Soil > Temperate forest >...
ATTGCGCGCAACGAGTTGCTGCTCAAGATGTTCTTCGGCCCGCAGACGTCTTTGGAGGTTCTGATCGCGCACGTGGAGCTGATGGTGGAGCGCGAACGGGCGGTGCTGCGCGAGTTGACGCGGCTTGAACAAGAAGTAATTCCGCAGAACCAGCAGTATCCGGGTGTGCCGTACTGGAAGATGGCGGCGCGGTTTGGACAGTTGGAGTTGGAGGCGCACCTGCGCTGGGCAGAAGAGACGTTGAAAGAGCTGCATAAGATGGCCGGGAAACAGCGGAATGACGATGAGATCCGCAAGGAGAAGAAACATGCTGGCAAGTGAGGAGTTGGTGATGGCGGAACCGGAAACAATTCGAGATTCGAAGCAGATCGCCTCGTGGGGACATTTCGCGGGGTTCATGGCGATCATGGTCGGCATGGTGGCGATGGGATTCTATGCGCAGCATGCGGCGGGTAGCGCCAACGCGGGCGGTGGTGGACAGCTCGCCGGCCATGGCAGCGCGATACCGATCTACCTGGTCGCGGCGGTGATGGACTGGGCGCTGCTTTATTACTGCTGGGTTGGAGTGCACCATCGCGAGGGGACGCTGAAGACTCTTTCGGGCGGGCGCTGGACAACGTGGAAAAGCGTCGCAGTTGATCTGGCGATCGCGCTGCCTTTCTGGTTGATGTGGGAAGGCGCGGCAATTGGCATTCATAAGCTACTGGGGCCAAGCAGCGCAAAGACCGTGGATAGCCTTCTGCCGCGGAGCCTGATCGAGATCCTGTTGTGGATTGGGGTTTCAATCACGGCTGGGGTATGTGAGGAGATGGCGTTTCGCGGGTATCTGCAGAAACAGTTTGAGGCGCTGGGCGGGGGAGTGGTCGCGGCTGTGCTGGCACAGGGAGTGGTGTTTGGCATCGTGCATTCCTACCAGGGCTGGAAGAACACAATCGTGATCAGCGTACTGGGAATCCTTTTTGGATCGCTGGCTGCGTGGCGCCGGAATCTGCGGGCGAACATTGTTGTTCATGCGTGGGGGGATGTCTGGGGCGGGTGGTTGGGGAATGTAGTGTTCAAATGATCAAGCCGGTGGACGGGAAAGTCTCCCAATCCCGGGTCTCAGAAGCGAGACCCGGCCACCCAAATTATGAAGATGGTCGAACCGATCCTTATTTCTAATTTGTGCGAACGGTTTCGGGTCCGCACTATAATCGGCGCATGGCTTTCGGCGGCGATCCACGGCGGCGATCGGTTGTTCTGCTTACGGGCGGAGTCTTGCTGTTCTTCGTTCTGCTGGGCGCGTTGAATTGGTTCAACACTTCCAGCGTCCGCTTTCTGAATCCGGAGACGTCCGGAGAGACGCTGGCATTTACCGGGCTCACGGTGCTGGTGTTCCTGTTGTTGCTTGTGCTGCTGATGCTGCTGCTGAGGAACATCCTCAAACTGTACGTGGGCCAATCCAGCAGCGCACTGGGAGCACGGCTGCGCACGCGGATGGTGCTGGGCGCAGTGTTGATTGCGCTGACTCCGGCCGTCTTCATGTTCCTGTTCAGCTTCAACCTGATGAACCGTTCCATCGATCGCTGGTTTTCGCCCAACACATCGGAGCTGCGTGAAGACTCGACGCGCGTGGTGCTGGAGCTGGCGCAATACGTGACGGACAATGCGCGGGTGGAGGCGGAGTCGATCGCGGCATCGGGTGCGCCGGATCTGGACGCGCCGCAGTTGCAGGATGCAATGGGTTCGCACCGGATTACGCTGGGTGAGGGGTTCGCTGTTGTCTACGGCAAAGACCTGAAGAGGATCGCCAGCTTTCAGGCGCCGGCGGAATCGAGCCAGGCTACGCTGCTGCCGTGGCTGCCGGAGAAGAACGACAAGGGAAATCTGGTTGGCGCGGCGGTACCATTGCGCGGCGCGCTTTCCGCTAACTTGCTCTCCGCGGCGCAGCGCGGCGATGAAGCGGAATTCAAAGTGGCCGGGCAGGAGTATGCGCTGGGCATGGGAGCCACGGCGTCGGGCAAAGTGGTGGTGGTGGCGCTCCCCATGCCGAAGGGGTTGAGCCAGACGGTAACGCGCATCCGCGCCGGGGCCGACGAATACTGGGCGCTATTCCGGTCGCGCAACCGCATTCGAACCACGTTCATCCTTCTTCTGTTGTTAATCACGGTATTCATATTCTTTTCGAGTGTGTGGCTGGCGCTGTTTTTGTCAAAGCAGATAACCCGGCCCGTGGAAGCACTGGGCGACGCGATGGACGAAATTGCGGACGGCAAGTACGACCATCGCGTGTCATTGCTGGCAACGGGAGAGATGGGCGACCTGGTGCGCGCCTTTAACCACATGGCGGCGGATCTGGAGACGAGCAGATTTCTTGCGGACAGCTCTTCAGCGCAACTGACCGCGGCCAGCCAGGCCATTGAGGAGCGGCGCCGCGAGCTGGAAACGATCGTGGAGACGATTCCCAGCGGCGTAGTCACACTGGATGGATCGGGTACAGTTTTGCAATCGAATCGCGCTTTTGCGGCACTGATGGGCAGGCGCGCGGATGTGAGCCTGGCCGGTGAGCGAATCGAAACGCTGCTTCCGGCTGAGTGCCTTGACGATCTGGCGGGAGTGATACGGCGCGGACTGCGCATGGGTGCGGCATCAACGGAGATTGAGCTGCATGCGCGGGGGAGAACTATCCACCTTGCGGTGACCAGCGCGCGCCTTGAACTTGTGGCCGGGCGGCCGGGCACGGTGCTGGTGGTGGAAGACATGACCGAGCTGCTGCGGGCGCAGCGGCAACTGGCCTGGAAGGAAGTGGCGCAGCGTGTTGCGCATGAGATCAAGAATCCGCTGACGCCGATTGCGCTTTCGGCGGAGCGCATCGGGCGACATCTTGAGCGGGGACAGAAGGATTCACCGCAGGTGATTCGCAAATGCAGCGAGGTGATTCTGGGTTGCGTGGGCACGCTGCGTACGCTTGTGGATCAATTCTCCGCGCTCGCGCAGTTTCCCGCGCCGCAGCCGCGCGCCTGCGACATGAATCGCGTGGCCGAGGAGGCGATGGCGCTGTTTGCTGGCCGGCTTGACGGCATTACCGTGCAGTGGGATCTGGAACCGGGCTTGCCGCCGGTGCTGGCCGATCATGAGGGAATGCGAAGGGCGCTGGCTAACCTGATCGACAACGCGGCCGAGGCCATGCAGGGCAGCTTGCTGCGGGTGCTGGGGATTCACAGCTCGCTGAGCGAGGATGGCGGGTCAGTGGAGATTGCGATTTCCGACACCGGGCACGGACTGACCGATGAGATTCGCGAGCGGCTGTTTCTCCCCTTTTATTCCACCAAGAGCCGTGGCACTGGCTTGGGATTGTCGATCGCGGCAAAAATCGTTCAGGAGCACGGCGGCAGCTTGCGCGCTGAATCCAACAGCCCCAAGGGCGCGAGATTCCTGCTGCGCCTGCCGCTGATGGATTCCGGCGATGGGGTGCAGGCGGTTCTCGAGGGCTCGGCCGAATCCGTCGCGCGGGGACTGCCTTCATGAACCACATCCTGGTGGTGGACGACGAGGCTGGAATTCGCAATTCGCTTGAGGAAATTCTAGGAGAGGAAGGTTATGGGGTGGCTACCGCGGCCACCGCGGCCGAGGCAATGGTCCTTTTGCAGGATGCGCCGTACGATGTGGTTCTGTTGGATATATGGCTGCCTGATCGCGACGGGCTTGACGTGCTTTCCGACATGCACAAGCTGGCTGTAGAGATGCGGCCGGAAGTAGTGATCATCAGCGGCCACGGCACCATTGAGACGGCCGTGAAGGCGACCAAGCGTGGCGCCTACGACTTTCTTGAAAAGCCTCTGTCATTGGACCGCACGCTGATTGTGCTGAAGAATGCCGTTGAGGCGCGCCGCCTGCGCACGGAAAACCTGGAATTCAAGCGCCAGTTCAACGTGGGCTCGGTGCTGACAGGCGAAAGCGTGCCGTTGAAGGCGCTGCGGCAGCAGATAAGGCTGATGGCGCCGACGAATGGGCGCGTGCTGATCTACGGCGAGTCGGGCACGGGCAAGGAGCTGATTGCGCGCGCCATTCATGCAGAGAGCTTGCGGCGGGATCGAGTATTTGTCGAGCTGAACTGCGCGGCGATTCCGGAGGCGCACATTGAGGCGGAACTTTTCGGCTACAGGCACGGAGCGCAGCCGGGTGGGCCGGTGGAGCAGCGCGGGACCCTGGAGCGCGCCGATGGCGGCACGCTGTTCTTGGACGAAGTGGGCGACATGAGCCTAAAGACGCAGGCCAAGGTTTTGTCCGCGCTGGACGATCAGCTGTTTACACCCGTAGGCGGCACGCAGCCGTTGCGCGTGGATGTGCGGCTGATCGCCTCGACTAACAAAGATCTCGAAGAGGAGATCGCCAAGGGAAATTTTCGCGAGGATCTTTTTTACCGGCTGAATGTGGTTCCATTCGCAGTGCCGCCGCTGCGCGAGCGCAAGCAGGACATACCACTGCTTGCGAAGGATTTTCTGGCCGAGTTCGGCCGCCAGTATGGGCGGCCTCGGATGGAAATCGGCGAAGAGGCCCTGACGACTCTGGCGCAGTACCATTGGCCGGGCAACGTGCGCGAGTTGAAGAACGTGATCGAGCGGGTAATGATTCTGAATCCGCGCGTGCTGCGCATTGAACGCAAGCATCTGCCACCGTTGACGCACAAGGCGGGCACGCGGTCGACTGAAGAGTTCTCGTCGCTGCAGCAGGCGCGGGATGCGTATGAGCGGGAATATATTTTGAAAAAAATTGAAGAAGCCCGGAACAACGTGAGCCACGCTGCGGAGTTGCTCGGGCTTGAGCGAAGCCATCTTTATCGCAAGATGAAGGCTCTGGGGATCAGCGTGCGGGAGTAGAACGCTCGCGGTCGCCTTACGCGGCCTGACTCTGGATTAGCGGCTTGACCTTCGTGCGCCTTTTCCTGGATGCCACCCAGAGATCGCGCTGTGCCTGAAGACGAAGCCAAAAATCCGGCTCTGTGTTGAATGCTTCCGAGATGCGCAGGGCCATGTCTGCTGAGATTCCCGCTTTGCCATTCAATATCCGCGATAACGCCGGCCGAGTTACGCCGAGATGGCGTGCAACCTCGGTGACAGACTTGTCCTGGAGATAATAGGCAAGAAGCCTTCCGGGATGGGATGGGTTATTCATGCGCATGACGGCAGCCTCTACACCGTCGTATTTTACCACCATAGCGGGATAATACCGTCACTGGGGTAGTGTCCTGCTCCTGCGTTGCTCTGCAAAACCGATTCGTTAGGACCAGCGTTACCGATTCGTTAAAGCAGATGCTTTCAACTCACTTTCGTTAATTAGCAGCAAACACCACCAAAATCAGAAAAGAGGACCGCGTGGAAAAAATAACGCAATCGCAGAACATTGTTCTTGACAATACCTTAAGGTATCTGTACCTTACCTTAAGGAAAGCAGGTTGTCTGCTTATGGCAATCAAGTTTGAACACAACGGCACAACATACCAAGCCGATACAGCGGCAGAAGCAGCAGCACTCCAACGTCAACTTAAACAGTATGACGCGCTGTATGACTCTTATCAAGATGAATCGGCACGGAAGGTATGGACTGCTGACCTTGCAATGGACTTGTTAAACGGCGTCGGCGAGCTACAGAAAAAAATGCTCGCTGAATTGGCTGCTTACGGAGCCCGCGTCAAGAGCAGCACTCTGGTGGAAAAGATGGGGATTAAAACTGAAGTTGCACTGGCGGGAGTAGTGAGCGGCCTGTCAAAGCAACTACGAAAAATGTCCATCAATCCCACCAGTTTGTACCACGTCGATGTGGCATGGAAAGGTAAAGACAAGGAGCGGTTTTTTGTACTCTCGTCTGACTTTCGCGATGCGTTGACTGAACTTGGATGGCCGGAAGCGTGGGAAACCGGAAAGGAGAATGATGCGCCCTCCACCAAATAAGCGCAAATAGCGAAGCCCTCTAAAGATTGGCGTCTCTAAAGGGCTTCAGAAACCACAACCACGGCAAGCCGTAATCGCAGCCTCGCAATCCCGATTATCGGCTTGCCTTCACCGAAAGGTCAAGGTAAATCGAATGACGTGCCATAGCTGCCAAGCAGCCTGCAAGCGTTTTGGCCGGCACCAGAACGGCCTACAGAGATTCCGTTGCCGCCAATGCAAAAAGACATTCACAGAAGAACACGAAAAGCCTCTGGACGAAATGCGCCTGGCACCGGATCGCGCAGTCAACATCCTGCAATTGCTCTTGGAAGGAATGAGCGTTAGAAGCGTGGAAAGAGTAACTGGCGTTCACCGTGACACGATCCTAAAGCTGCTCGTCCTAGCTGGTAATCGCTGCGAAGCCCTCATGCAATCGAAGCTACAAGGTTTGACCGCCAAGGATGTTGAGGTTGATGAAATTTGGGGCTATGTCGGCAAGAAAGAAGGCCACAAGTCCGACGATGACGGAGAAGAAACAGGCGATGCCTACATGTTCATCGCGATGGAAGCCAGCACAAAACTGGTACTCGCTTACCACCTGGGAAAGCGCACGGCAAAATCTACAGACACGTTCATTGGCAAACTGGCCTATGCCACTTCCCGCGAACGCTATCAATTGACTAGTGATGGATTCAAACCCTACATCAGCGCCGTCAAGCTCATCCTTCGTGACCGTGTAGACTTCGCCCAGCTCGTCAAGGTCTATGGCGCACCCCGCGACGGCGAACAGCGTTACAGCCCTGCTGAGGTCGTGGATTCTGTCCCATGCGAAATCATGGGCCGACCAGTCAGAGACAGAATTTGCACAAGCCATATCGAACGGCAAAATCTGAGCGTAAGAATGGGGATGCGCCGAATGACTCGACTCACAAACGGATTCAGCAAAAAGTGGGAGAACCTCGAAGCCGCATACTCACTATGGTTCGCCTATTACAACTTTTGCCGTCGCCATCAATCGCTGAGGATCACTCCGGCGATGGAACAGGGATTGACCGATCACCAGTGGACCGTGGCGGATCTGGTGGGGGTATGATGGGTGACACTATGGCACACATGTATTGGACCGTTCCCTGTATGACTGAGAAATGCCCCGGACTACACGTAGCCAACTACATCGGAGAATACGATCCGAGAGGAAAGACTTTCACGCCTCCCGCTGTCATGCCGGAGACTTTTCAAGTTCAGTGCGAATTGTGTTTGCAGATTCACACATACAGTTGGGAGAAACTGACGCCTCGCGAACTCCCCTCTGCTCCAACGCCATACTTCCATCCATGGTTCTGATCAACGGTCCTTTTGCTAGAACCTTACTGTGGAAACAAGGAACAAATAAGGTATCTTCCATCGGCACACACCTCATGCTATGATCTGAATCGACATGAGGCAGACCGAAGGGCTGGGGCTGGCACCCCGGCCTTTTCTATTTGCTCTAAATTCTACCGCAAACACGATCCCAACGCATATACTGCCCGACATGAAGATAACAACCGTTGCCTTTATTATGGCCTTGGCCCTGCCGGCGACGACTGCGAGAGCATCAGCACAGTCCGCCTCTCCACGTCAGATTAAAGTCGCAATCGACCCGCGATCTTCTGAGGAGGGGGAAGCGTGGCTGCTGTCAAGGGGATTTCCCAACTTATGCCCGAATGTTTCCATCGTTCGTGATGGATCTGAAGCGGAGTACACCCTTCTAACAACTTGGTCCGACCCATCACGCAGGCTTTTGCTTCATTACTACATCACGGTCTATGACAAGCAGGGAAAAGCGGTGTTCTCAACCGACAAACATGAGGCCAAAAATGCCGCCAAAGCAGCCTGTCAATTCATGAATGGCCAAAAGTAATCTGTTCCCTACTAGCAACGCACCGTTAGGACACTACCCGTCACTGGAATTTGGCAAGAAAGGAGCATCGTTCCGTTCGGAGGCTGCCCTTGTCAGTGATAGTCCTGATAATCGACCAGAATTGCATCTTCATCTTCAAAGGCGAAAGTTAGCCGCCAATTTCCGTTGACGCTGACCGCCCAATGACCGGTGAGCTCGCCTCCTAGCGCGTGAAGTTGCCATCCAGGAAACGCCATCTGCTCTGGCTTGATGGCAATGTTCAAAGCGGAAAGCTGATCCCCGATCTTCGCAGCATGCTTCGGCTGGATTCCGGCTTTGGAGCCGGTTTCGAAGAACTTCTTGATTCCCTTATGGCGGAAGCTGCGAATCATAACTACCTGGATTGTATAGCGTAACGCCACACCGCACGATGGCGCGTTACCAGCACCGGCATCCGAGCGAGGTCGAAGGGTCTCGATGTTGAGGCCTGGAATCCGCCCTACACGTGACGGTCACTTCCCCCGATTTCAGTACGGCAGATCGTCGGGATGGATCCCAACGTAATCTGGTTCCGGGTCCTGAACGAAGCGAACAGCTTCGATTTCGATGTGCCCTTCCAAAAGCGCTTTGCATATGCGGTGCATCCCATCCATCACTCGGCCGTCGCTGGACAGAATGACTGGGAAGCCAGGATCGCATTCGAGCATCAGGCGTGCGTGCTCGACCACCTCACGGCAGGTCAGGCGCTGATCGGGGCCGCCTGCCCAATACGGCTCGTCGAGTTCCCGAATCGCCGATAGGGGAACGCGTTCACGAACCAAGGCGCTCGAAAGTTGGATGAGGCGGCGCACGTCCCATGCGCAAAGCCCGTGAGGAGAATTTCGAAAATGATATTGAGCCCGCATAATCAACCCGTGCTCAGGCTAAATCATTACGGGCGTGTCCGGAATTGGACAAATGTTTGCGAAATTGAACACGCAGCAAGGGAGAAAGACGCGGGTCGGTTCCTGCTATTAGCAATCCAGTGAATAACTTGAATGAGCTCTTGACGGGCAAAGGTTTGGCGGGTAAATTGCTGGAGGATGGCCATGTAAGACTTCCTGGAGGTGTGCCGTGGCGTATTTCGAGCGGGTTCGTGACGTGGTTTCCGGGCCGTTTAGCCCCGATGTGATCCAGCAACGGACGGCCAGCGGATGGCAGATGGTTTCGATCGAGTGGCGGCGCGAGTTGCCCGACTCTGAAACGCCGCCGGAGGGCGGTTTCGACGAGGACATCCCCTATGGGCTGCGCGTTTCGGACGACTGCCGGCGGCTCGAAGTGCACCCCCGCGAGCACCAGGCGCTGATGCTGATGATGGAGCTGCTGGTGCAGGACTTCAGCTATTCCTCCATTGTGAGCGACCTCAACGAGAAGGGATTCCGCCAGCGCGACGGACGTCCCTGGAGCCGGATCGCGGTTTTCAATATGATTCCGCGGCTTATTGAGGTTGGTCCGCGCTTCTTCAAATCGGACGAGTGGGAGAAGCGGCGGCTCAAGTTCGCGCGGGCCAGGTCACCGGAAGCCGTTTGAGTTGCGTGGCTTCAATTGGAACAAAATAAAGGGAAAAATCTCACACGGCGACGACCGAGCGTGTTGTAAACTCGCTGCGCCGGGAGATTTCTCATGGGTGTGCAAGTCGCTCAACTCCAGCAGCAAGCGATTCAGCCAACGTGGAGCGTCGCAAGCCGGTTAGTGTTTCGATTCAGCCTTGTGTACTTCGGGCTCTATTGCCTCGCCAACCAGATCATCACCAGCCTGATTCCGCTTCCGAATGTCGACATTCCAGATCCTGCCTCGTTTCGGCCCGTGAGCCAGGTCGTTCTTTGGACCGAAGCCCATATCCTGCGGATTGCAAAGCCAATTCCCTGGGTCGAAACCGGCAGCGGCGACAAGACTTTCGACTGGGCGCTGGTCGTTTACCTGTTAATTGTCAGCGCTCTGGCAACCGCGCTCTGGTCTATTCTTGACCGCAGGCGCGAAAATTACTCGACGTTTTATAAGTGGTTTCTACTGTTTATTCGTTTTGCGCTGGCCGGGCAGCTGATTACATATGGCTTTGCCAAAGTGATTCCGCTGCAAATGCCTTTCCCGTTTCTCACTACATTGCTGGAGCCTTACCACAACCTCTCGCCGATGGGAGTTCTTTGGTCGTCGATCGGCGCTGCGCCTGCGTATGAAGTCTTTGCCGGCTGCGCGGAACTGCTAGGCGGAGTTCTGCTCATCGTTCCGCGGACGGCCACGCTCGGCGCGCTCGTTTGCCTGGTGGACATGATCCAGGTCTTCATGCTCAACATGACCTACGACGTGCCAGTAAAGCTTCTGTCCTTCCATCTGATCCTGCTGTCGCTCTATTTGCTGGCGCCCGAGTTTCGGCGCCTGGCGGACTTCTTCTTCAGCGGTCGCACCGCGGGGCCGCCGAGCCAACCGCAACTCTTCGTGACGCGACGCGCCAATCGCATCGCGCTGGCGGCGCAAATCCTGTTTGGCATCTGGCTGGTAGGAATGAACGCCTGGAGTGCTCAAGCCTCATGGCACCTTTATGGAGGCGGCCGTACAAAGTCGTCGCTCTACGGCATCTGGAATGTCGAGGAGCTTTCCATCGACGGTCAAACACGATCACCGCTGGTGACGGACTACGGCCGCTGGCGCCGCGTTGTTTTCGATTTCCCGACAAATATAGCCTTTGAGCGCATGGACGATTCCTTCGCCTGGTATGGGGCTTCGATCGACACCAAGGCCGGAACGATCAGTCTCACCCAGGGCGGCAACAAGAACTGGAAGGGCAATCTAGCATTCCAGCGCCCCGCGTCCGATCAATTGATCCTGGATGGCAACATGGGTAGCCAAAAGGTTCACATGCGCTTGCAACTGGTTGACCGCAGCAAGTTCATGATAGTGAGTCGCGGCTTTCATTGGGTCTCGGAGTACCCTTTCAATCGATGAGGCGCGGGCTGCGGAGAGGACCGCGCAGGCAGGCTACTGCTTGTAAATCGGCCCCAGCGAACCCTCGTTGTCGCCGAGTTGCGGGTCGACGCGGAAATCCCAGACGGACTGGTTGATGTCGGATGCGGAGATGATCTCGACCAGTGCGTATTCGCCGATGGTGAGTTGCTGCGACGGCGTGATCTTGAGCCAGTGCTTGCCGGGCAGCACATCCACCTTGGCGGGAATGATGTCTTCGTCCTGGGTGACCGTTCCGCTGGGGCTCATGTGGATGGCGCCGACGATGCGAATGGCGCGGCGGGCATCGACGCGGACCACGGCGAAGCCGGAGCTGGCCGAATGTGCGCCGTGTTTGCGGCTGGCGACTTCCTTGGCGCCGCTGGTGTTGACGGTCATGGCGTGGGAAACCACCTGCTCGGCGTCGTCGCGCGCATTGAGCGAGAGATAAAGGACCGGATCGTTGATGTGCAGATGCACCTTGGCGTGCGCGCCGTCGAGTTCCAGGCTGGCATTGTTGCTGGCCATGGGATTGAGCGTGGCCAGCCCGTGTTTCGATTTGGTATTGGCGTTCAGCTCGCTGGGCAACATTTCAACCAGTTCCGGATTACCCTCGTACGTGTCGAGCGCAAACACGCCGTCTTCGTCGGGAAGTTCGAGGCCCTTAGCCACCTCGGGTCGGCGGGCGATTGCCTCCTCGCGCTCGGCGGCTTCCTCTTTGTCGATGGCCGCGGCTTCCTTCATGGCGTCTGATGATTCTTCCGGCTGCGCGGCGTGGTCGCGTTCCCATTTCCGGGTCGCGTCCCAATCGACGAGGTCTACCGGCAGTTCTTCCCAATCGCCGCTGCGCTCAATAGAGATGTAGCGCACGCGATCGCCAACAACTTCATATTTGCGAACCAGTTGGTAGGTTCCGTCTTTGAGGATGAGGCGATGATTGGTGGCCAAGCCGGGAGCGTCGGGCTTGACGGTGAGGGTCTTCTGCGCGGGTAGCGACGCCGCAGCCGCCGCGAGTAGCAGAGCGGCCAACAAGCCTGCGAACAGGCGGCGCAGATGGTGAAAAGGTCTCATACGGGAATGTTTTGGGCCCGCCACAAGTGTAGAACAATGAAGGTTAGACGTGCGGAATCGCAGACGGGTGGCAAAGGGGTTACGGGAAATGCGGGCGCACACCCTAAACGTTTCCGTATCGAATGCATCCAACTCTGTGTATTCTTAAAACAAGGGACGGTGTATTGACTGGACCGCAGACATATTTGACCGGAAGACGGCGCGCAAAGCATCGCGCTTTGCCGATGGTCACCGTGGTGTGTCTCATCCTGCTGGCGCTTTTGACCGTGGTGCAAGTGGCCCACGTGCACACGGTTGAAACCGCTGCCGACCACTGCCCGCTTTGCATTGTGATG
>Ga0206836_10243_pt1 | contig 12151 bp, 7 predicted proteins | sample Alteio_BWOrgCont_28_FD_152871 | JGI IMG/M metagenome (GOLD analysis project Ga0206836, IMG submission 152871) | Enriched cells from forest soil in Barre Woods Harvard Forest LTER site, Petersham, Massachusetts, United States -... | ecosystem: Environmental > Terrestrial > Soil > Temperate forest >...
CAGCGCAAGCCGCAGCAATCTCGCCCATGCTGTGGCCGACGGCCGCGTCAGGCGCGATACCCCACGATTGCCACAGAGCGGCCAACCCCATCTGAATGGCGAAGAGCAACGGCTGCAGCACGTCGATTTCGCCCAGTCGTGATTTGCCCGGATCGGTTACATTCAATTCGCTAATCAGAGACCATTCGCAATATGGTCGGAGTGCGTAATCGCATTCGATTATCATGTCGCGGAAAGCTGGGTAATGCTGAAACAGCTCGCGACCCATCCCGAACCATTGAGAACCCTGGCCGGGAAATACGAAAACAAGTTTGCGCTTACGACTGGAAATTCTTTTGCCGACAAACGAGCCGGGACTGAATTCGCCCCTCAAAAAGGCATCCAGACCGCTAATTATTTGATCCTGCGAGTCCCCGAGGAGCGCGAGCCTATCGTCCTGATGACCGCGGCGGGCATTGGCGGTGTAACAGATATCGGTCAGCACGGTGTCGGCGCCGGCACTTAAAAACTCTCGGTACGAACGAGCCAAAGCTTGGAGAGTGTCAGGACTGCGGGCCGACAATGTCAAAATTTGAGTTGGAGGGGCGAGGAATTCGTCGGCGGAGGTGCCATTACTATGCGAAGGATCTCCGAGACCGGGCGGTGGGGCCTCGCCCAACACCACATGGGCATTCGTGCCACCGAAACCGAAAGAGCTGACGCCGGCTAGAGCTTCGCCTAAGGGTGCGGGCCACGGTCTCAATGTGGTCGGCACCTGCAGCCCGAGGTCATCGAAAGGAATAAGCGGGTTAGGTTCCTCAAAATGCAGACTCGCAGGAAGTTGACGCCATTTAAGCGCGAGTGCGGTCTTGATCAAGCCTGCGATGCCGGCCGCGGCCTCGAGATGCCCTATATTGGTCTTGACCGACCCGATAGCGCACGGAGCATAACTCGGACGATCGATGGCCAGCACCTTGCCCAGTGCCTTTGCTTCGATCGGGTCGCCTAGCAGCGTTCCGGTGCCGTGCGCCTCTATATACTGAACCCGATCCGGCGATATGCCGGCGTGTTCATACGCGTCGCGCAGGACGCTCTCTTGCGCAAGCGGATTGGGCGCCATGAGTCCGTTGCTGCGACCATCCTGGTTTACGGCGCTGCCATGAATCACGGCATAAATCGGGTCACCGTCAGCGATAGCTTGCGCGAGCCGCTTCAACACGACAACTCCGACGCCTTCGCCGCGAACATAGCCGTTGGCTCGCGAATCGAATGCTTTGCAGCGTCCATCCGGCGCCATCACACCCGCCTTGGTGAAATTGATCGTAACAGCGGGCGAGAGAATCAAATTTACACCGCCGGCGATTGCGAGCGTGGATTCACCGTTGCGGAGGCTGGAGCAAGCCAGGTGGACGGCGACTAATGAAGATGAGCAGGCGGTATCGACTGCGATACTGGGTCCGCGAAAATCGAAAACATAAGAGATACGGTTAGCAGCGATACTAAGGGCGTTGCCCGTGCCCGCGTATGCGTCAATATTGCGAAGATCGCTGAGCTGGTTCCGGCCATAGTCATTGTTGGAAATGCCGATGAAAACGCCGGTACGGGTTCCGGTCAACTGTTCGGGAACCGCACCCGCATCTTCTAGCGCCTCCCAGGTGACCTCAAGCAACAGGCGTTGCTGCGGATCCATGCGAGCGGCTTCACGCGGAGAGATGCCGAAGAAATGAGAATCGAAACGATCGACGTTATCGATGAACCCGCCCCATCGTGTGTTGATTTTGCCGGGGCTTGCGGGGTCGGAGTCATAATACGCGTCAACTTTGAAGCGTTGGGCGGGCACCTCGGTTATCGCATCGACACCCTCGGATAATAGCTTCCAGAACGCCTGGGGACTGTTGGCGCCCGGCATGCGACAACCGATGCCGATAATTGCGATACGGTCAGTATCGGTGTCACCGGAGTTCGTTGGTGAGGCAGATGTTTCGGACGCACCAAGATTGCCGGCGAGGTGTTGAGCAAGGCTTTCGATCGTAGGGAATTCATAGGCGAGCTCAGCGGAGAGGGGCCGTCCCAGCCAATCCGCAAGTTCCCCGGATAGGCTCACGGCTTCGGTCGAGCCCATACCGTAACTGGCAAAAGGCTCGCGAATGTCGATTAGGCTTGCGTCGATCCGCAATAGTGCGGAGAGCCGTGAGACCAACCACGCCTGGATAGCTTGCTGAGAACTGGTGTCCACCTGGAAGGTTCTCTTCGCCCCACTGCTAGACGTGAGCGGCAAGTCGTTGTTGGCGGATTTCACTCGTATCCAGTGCGTTGGACAGGCCGGCCAACGTCCCGTCCAGGTAACTCGACCGGCACACATGGCGTTGGAGCTTGCCGCTTGGGGTTCGCGGGAGGCTCCCAGCCTTGAGCAGAACGACCGAATGCGCACGGACGTCGTGTTCCTCGGCCACGGCTCGTCGAATAACGCGTACGACGTCGTCGATCTCATAAAAGAGCGTGCGCGCATGAAGCAGAGGCTCCTTCGAGCTCTGGCGAAAAAGAGAGTGATAGCGACGGTCGAGTTCAGCGGCGACGATCAGGCGCTCTTCAGGCAAATCAATTGAAAACGCTGCACAACATCCGGGCCGGATCGCGGAATGGCTTCGTTCTGCAGTTTTTTCGATGTCGTGAGGATAAACATTGCGGCCGTCGATAATGATCAGGTCTTTCAGGCGACCGGTTACGAACAGCTCGCCATCTTGCAAGAAGCCTAAATCCCCCGTGCGGAGGAACGGACCGTCGTCGCAATCGCTCAGATAAGCATGGAAAGTGTACGCGGTTTCTTCATCGCGGTTCCAATAACCCTCAGCGACGGAAGGCCCTGCGACCCAAATCTCGCCGATTACATCGGGCGGGCACAGCTTTTTGGACTCTGGATCGGCAATGACAATTCGGGAGCCGGGGATGGCGCTTCCGCATCCGACCAGGACCCGCGCATTGCGACTTGATTGGCTCGCCGGCAAAACGCGATTGCGTTCAAGTTCGGCCGAGTCCGATGCGTACATCGTGGGTTCGTCACCGAGGCGTCCGCCGGAGACCAGCAGAGTCGCTTCAGCGAGCCCATAACACGGATATAGAAAGCGCGGTTGGAAGCCGCAGGTCGCAAACGTCGCGGAAAACAGGCTCAGAGTCTCAGCGCGAATTGGTTCGGCTCCGTTGTACGCTGCCGTCCAACTGCTGAGGTCCAGGGTGCCGCACTGTTCTGGTCTGATCCGGCGAGCGCAAAGTTCATAGGCGAAATTAGGGCCCCCGCTGATAGACGCGCGGTAGCTCGAAATAGCCTGGAGCCATCGTACCGGGCGCTGCAGAAAAGACTGCGGCGACATGAGGTAACATTGACGGCCATTCAGTAGAGGTTGAATGATTCCGTTAGTAAGGCCCATGTCGTGAAAGGCCGGTAGCCAGGTTACGGATACGGTGTCGGGCGTGACCTCGAAAGCCCTGCTGATACTGGTTGAGTTATGGATAAGGTTCCGATGGCTGACCATCACGCCGCGCGGCGTCGTAGTGGATCCCGAGGTATATTGGAGCAGCGCCAAGCTATTGTCGTTCGTAAGCGGCTCTTGCCAATCGTCCGCGAGACTGCTGCTGATGCAATCAGTTGCGATCCAGCGCATCGTTCGCAGCGCTGAAACTTCAGAAAAGGGGACCTCGACCTTTGCCAGGATCGATGACGTAGTTAGTCCTATCGTGGGTTCGGCGTCGTCGGCGATTGCGCTCAGCCGGGAGAGGCCTCGGTGCGGCTGCGCCGGATTGGGTGACGGTACAGGAACTGCTATCACCCCCGCATAGAGGCATCCGAAAAATGCGGCGATAAACTCGAGGCCAGTCGGATAAAGCAGTAAGGCGCGCTGCCCGCTTGCGTGAGATCTCTGAAGCAGTGCGGCGATACCGCGCGCCTGCCGGTCCAGTGCAGCAAATGTCAAATGCTGCCCCTCTCGTTCTCCGTCGATCAGATAACTATAGATTCGCTGCCCTGGATGCTGGAGTGCGCGCCAGCGAAGCGCTTCGACGAGCGTGGAAAACCTGACCACGGGATCATCTGAGCCGCTATTCATTTGTACAGCCGCTTGCGTGGAGGGAGGCTACTCCCGAATATTGAGGATTGTGGGTTGCCGGATGTTTTACCGTATGCGTTCCTTTGTTATCTAAATAACAAACCCTAAGAATCCAACTGTATGCCTCAGACGAAAGTGTCGAAAGGTGAAACAGGGTTCGAAGCGCCACGATTTGTTCCGTAAAGAACCATTTGGACCGTCGGCCGGGTGTCGGTGCGCTTAGGCTATCGCAGTGGCTAGCGGAGAGTTCCTGGATCGATCTCGACTCATTCGACTGAACATTGTTGGAATCGTTGACGGCGCGTGAGGTGCCAAGACGGAGCGGTTCTTTTAGAGTCTCGGACGAAGTCTGGCACCGAGAAAAGTTCGTCCGTTATATCAGTGCTTTTGGTCGCATGGAGAACATCTAACTGTTGTCTAGTCGAAACTACCGCGTCTAATGTCAAGCACTTACCGCCTATGGTCACGCGCATTCCGCCGCACCGAAGGGCGTGGACGTGCCGGCAGAGCGAGCGCGCGGCTTTGCCTCCCTCGTACATTCCGATTCCACCGAGGCGCCTGGTCCATTTTCCGGAATTTTCAGGCTGAATGAGTCCGTAATTCTTATACGGTCCTTTTCGCGTCGCCGTTATCGCGGTGGAAATGAAGGAAATGCTTGAGGAACTGGCCGAGGCGATGATTGGCACCGGATATGCTCCGAGAGGCCTGTGCGGGGTAAGTCATCATTAAAGTCAATTTGCACTAGCGCGAGAAAAGATTCACGCCAGCGCGAAAACTGCCATTTCAATGCCGTTAACTCACTCTGATCGGTCAAGCAAACATGGCGTCATCCGAAGCTTCTGAAACCTCATCATCGCAATTGCAAATGGAAGATGAGGACTCGGCTGCAGGCGCGGCCCGTGCTTTGCTCGGCATCATAATAGCCACGGCGGTACTTTATTTTGCCAAGGACATATTGATGCCCTTGGCGATGGCCGCCATATTGGCCGTCATCTTCAGCAACCTCGCAAGCCGCCTCGAACGGTTTATCGGGAGGTTTGCCAGTTGTGCGCTGGTTGTCGCAACAGTAGTGATTGCGATCGTTGCGCTAACGTACTTTCTCGCAGTTCAGTTAACTGCGGTTGCCGAAGGCGTGACCGACCATTCGGAAAATATCGCGCGAAAAATCAACGAGGTTCAGAGCACTACTCCCGACTGGTTGGCTCATATTGAATATGGCGTGAAGAATATCGAGCAGCAACTCGCGCAGACGCAACCGCGGCCGAAGCACGCGCCGACGGTGGTGCAAGCTCCGGCAGGGTCTGCCAGCACGGTGGATCAGATCCTGAAGCCGGCGTTGCCGGTGCTCTCCGATCTCACCGATGGGTTGCTCATCATAGTACTGTTCTTTTTCCTGCTCTACGGACGCGAGGATCTTCGCTATCGCCTGGTCCGTCTCACTGCGCGGATTCGGGTCACGCTCGCAGCCGAGGCGATCGCGACAGCGGGCGGCACGGTCTCGCAATATTTGTTGCTCTTCTCCCTGGTTAATTTTGGATACGGCAGCTCCATTGCAATCGTGATGTGGGCTCTAGGACTGCCCAATCCGGTGTTCTGGGGCGCGCTGGCCTTTATGCTGCGATTCATACCATACGTCGGGGCGCTGATTTCCGCGGTATTGCCAACGCTTGTCGCCTTCGCGGTCTTTCCGGGCTGGTCCCGAACTCTCGAAGTCTTTGGTGCGTTTGTCATCCTTGATCAAGTCGCGGGCCAATTTGTCGAGCCATTTTTGATTGGCCATGGAATTGGTCTCTCGCCCTTGGCCTTGCTGGTGTCTGCAATGTTCTGGGCATGGCTCTGGGGATTGCCCGGGCTGCTATTGGCGACGCCACTAACATCCTGTCTTAAGGTGGCTGGTGACTACATTCCGGGATTGAATTTTTTGAGCATACTGCTGGGTGCGGACAAGGGACGAGAGGATTATCACGACTACTATCGAAAGCTGCTTGAGGTCGATCAGTCGGGAGCCCACGCCTTGGCAGTTCGTTATTGCGACGAAAACGGGCTGGAGCCGACTCTGGTTAACGTGATCCTTCCGGCGTTGGCCATGATGGGTCAAGAGCGCGCCGAGGATCATATCGGTCCGGAAAATCAAAAGTTCATTGTCGATACCACAGATCAGTTGATCGGCGAGCTTGGCAGTCGATTCATTCGTCCGCTCCTGACTCCGAGGATCCGCTTGCTCGGGGTGTGCGCCCCCGGTGAAAACCACACTCTGGGCTTGAAGATATTGCTGGAACTATTCCGACAGGATGGGGTAGCGGCGACCTTTCTCGGCGAAGGCAAGACCACCGAGGAAATTATTGAGTTTGCCAAACGCTTCATGCCGAATATCATCTGCCTGTCGTGCACCTTTTCCAATTGTATTCCGGCGGCCCTCGAACTCGTGCGCGGTCTCAAGGCAGCACTTCCCGATCAGATAGTCCTTGCCGGCGGTAATGCTGCGATTGAACACGCCAGCGAACTTCGGGCGGCTGGTTGTTATGAACTCAGCTCGACCCGTGAGCATGCTCGTCGGACGGTGCGGCGCTACGCTTTGCAGCGCGCACGTTCGCGCATGGGCGCAGCAGGCCGTCTGTTACCTGGCTTCACTTTGACTTTTGAACCGAATCAGAACGCCAAGACTGAAAATGCCGCCCTTACAGACGGCCCACTCGTGGCCAAAGAATGATCTATTCGACGCTGTACCGCGGACGCTGAAATCGCCGCGCGTCCTTGCTCTTCTGGTCAATGAATAATCGAGTGGTCGCTGCTGCTTAACTCAAAAATCGATATCCCAAACGCCGGCTGAACTCTCCAGCGCTACGAGCGCCTTCGCCTGTTCGCTAAGCGCATTGTAGTAATCGATGTATATCTGGTTAATCGCCTGATGTGCATTGAGAACATCGACCAGCGAGCTCTTACCTTCCTCCATCCTGAAGAGCCTGGATTGGTACAGGCCGTCGGCGTCGTGCAGCACTTCGGATTCGAACTGTTTAACCGCGTCAACCGCCAGCGTGTAGCGCTCATAGGCGATCCGGACGTCGGCTTGCGCCTGTAGTTTGGCCGCTTGCAGCGCCACGCCAGCCTGTAGTTGGGCATAGTTGGCCGCCTGCAAATTACCTTTATTCAAGTCCGAAAAAGGCAGCGGGATTGAAAGCGTCAGGCCAGCGGAATCCCAGGCCGGCGATGGATCGATCGGGTTAGTCGCCCGGGTGATATGCGCGTAGGCGCCGCTCAAGGTCAAATCCGGAATGCGATTAACCTGCGCCAGCCTATACTGCGCCCGCGCGGTGTCCAACGCGTTGCTTGCGGCGACAACGTCGCTGCGAGAGGTGACTGCGCGCTCCACTAAATCCTCCAATGAAAAGTTACGTGGCGGTATATCGAGATTTCCAACTGGACTTAAAAGCCCGTCGCGCTGCTGGCTACCTAGCAGAACTGACATGCTCGCCAACGTCTCATGCAGAGAAGACTCGGTACTTATCAAATCGCTCTGAGCTTCAAGGGCCGCGATCCTGGTCCGCAACACTTCGTCTTCCCGGATTTCGTTCTTTTTGAGACGTTTCTCATTCACTTCGACCAGTTCGTTAGCCCTCATCAGCGCCTTGGATTTACGCTGCAGGATTAGAAATCCAGTCAAACCATCTATGAACGTATTTGCAGCTTGCGTGCGCAGGTTTCGCAGATAGTCGGCTAGTTGCGCGCGACTCACCTGTAATGCGTCGTTTGCGGCCGCGGTTCGCGCTCCAATCTTGCCACCTAACAGGATCGTCTGACTAAGTCCGCCCGTATAGTTACTCGGTTGACGCTCATTAGAGAGGTCGCCGCCATAGCCCGATTCAAACGTGGGATCAGGATAGACTCGCGCAGCCGTTAACTGCGCTTGCGCGATCGGAATATTGAAACGCTGTGCCGCCAGGTTGATATTCGACTCTTGAAGGTACTTCATGAACTCGCGAAATCTTATCTTGTAGGTCGTAGGCAAACCCGGCAGTGGCGTGGTGATTTCGAGATTTTCTGTGCTCGCCAATGATGCCGCGGGACGGTTGCTTGCGCCGCCGCTCGAGTGAATGAAGCGGGGCATTCCAGGTTTGCCTAAAGGCCCGGATTGTTCCTGTGCGTGGGCCAATGGAGCGCTGATCGAAGTGACGGCCGCGACGATCAACAGGAACCTTTGAATCGACATGTGACGCACCTCAGCACTTCATCCGATACGATGTGAGTTCGAAGTCATCGTTATATGCCCACCCGATGACCACCCGATGATCGGGAACATCGGGAGAGGATTCAACCACCCTCACACGGCATTAACAATTCGCTAATCATGACTTCTGCCGCATCCCGAAAGCTGAACTATTTTGAGTATGTTTATGCACGGCATTTCGCGTATCGTTGCAGCCAGTTACCGCGTGTATTAGACGATCTGTGTGATCGATATGAAGGAGTGCGTCGTATGGCTGAACGCAATTTGCTTTCCGGGATTCGGGTAATCGACTGTGGCACCTATGTCGCGGGACCCGCTGCTGCGACCGTGATGTCCGACTTTGGTGCCGACGTGATCAAGATCGAACGCCCTGGCGGCGGTGATTTGTGGCGGCTTTACTCGAAACTGCCGGGCACCGCCCATTCGGAGGTCGATTGGTGCTGGGCACTCACCAATCGCAACAAGAAAAGCGTAGCGCTCGATCTCGGCGACCCGGCGGGGCGCGAAGCGATTATCCGGCTTATACGCACTGCCGACGTTTTTCTGACCAACTACCAACGGCCGCTATTGGAGAAATTCAAGCTCTCCTGGGAGGATCTGGCGTCTATCAATGACCGGCTTATCTATGCACACCTGACCGGGTACGGTGATGCCGGAGAGGATGCCGATGATCCCGCATTCGACGCACTCGCTTACTGGGCGCGTTCGGGCCTGATGACCTCGGTCACCGGCGCCGACGGAACGCCCGGAGTCCCGCGCCCCGGGATGGGTGACCATCCGACTTCGATGTCCATGTTCGGCGCGATCATGCTCGGGCTCTATCAGCGCGAACGTACCGGACGCGGATCGCGAGTGACGACCTCGTTGCTGGCGAGCGGGGCGTGGGCGAATGCCTGCGACCTCCAGGCGAAATTCTGTAACGCGACTTTTCCGACGCGCGGCGAAGGCAAACATCCGCCGAATCCGCTCACTGCGGGGTATCTCAGTCGCGATGCTAAACTGTTCATGCTCGTGCAAATCGACCCCGACAACGAATTTCCGCGACTGTGCAGCGCCTTCGGGCAACCCGAATTAGCCCACGGCGATCTGTTCGGGACGAATGAAGCGCGCAGCGAAAATGCGGCCGCGCTTCACGCCATTCTGCAATCGCAGTTCGAAACCCGCGATCTCGCGGACTGGCGTCTGATCTTCAGAGCCAACGACATCAAATGGGCGCCGTTGCCCAAGCTTGACGACGTCGTAAAAGATCCGCAGATGCGTGCCGCCAACGCGTTCATCGACATGGAGTATCCCGGCGTCGGTCGGCTGGAGACCGTCAACAGCCCGATCTTCGTCTCGGGAGTGGAGAAGCGTAAACCCACGGCTGCGCCGGAGGTTGGCCAACATACGCGCGAGGTGCTGCGCGAACTTGGATACGCCGAGGATGCGATTACAGCGCTCGTGCGCAGCGCGGGATAACGTCCTCGCGGCCAAGGTTCCCTGGCCACATAAAAATGGGCGGTCGATAGGATTACTACACTATCGACCGCCCATTTTTGGTTCAATCTTTCCGTCTAGCGTGAGATGCGCCCGATTTATATCGGCGCTTCACGCGTCCTGACGGATCATTTGATCGCGATCGGATTTACCGCCGAGCCGCATCCGTAAACCAGTTTCAACGGAGCTCCCGCGAACAGGAAGGTGTACTGTTTGTCCTTCGCGCAGTCCTCGGCCAAATCCTTCAGCCATACGATTTCGTTGAAGATCACCCCGAGATTGCACAGCAATGCGGAATGAAGAATTCCGAGGCCGCCGGTCTCTTTGTTGAGGCCCTGTTCGCAACCGATCGTATCGGCGGTAATCGACGGAATCTCCATCTCATACCACCATTGCACCAACTCCTTGCTGTACTGCAGCCCGGGCTCGTCGAACGTTTCTCCCTCGGGAAAAAGCGCCTTCTGTCCTTCCTGGTAGAAGCGATCGAGCCATCCGGTATGGAGCACGATGATGTCGTGCTTTTCAATCGTGACTCCCTGCTGCTTCGCCGCGCCCAGCAGATCGTCGAGGGCGAAGCCCTCGTCGCGATCGAGATGCTTCTTACCCTTGTAACGCGCCGCGTCGATGAGCACGCCGCGCCCGATTACTCCATGTTCGGCGATCGGCTGGATCGAGCACTTTTGCAAGCCTCCGATGGTGGTCTTCGGATCGAAGCCATTGTAGAGCTTGTCGCCATACCAGGCATGGCCCAACGCGTCGTACTGAGTAGTCCCCTGCGGGAACATAGTGACTACGTCATCCGAGTACTTGAGTCCGCCCGGAAAAGGCTTGATCCTTCCGCTGATGAAAAACCCCTCGTCGGCGGTCATCGTGTGAATCGGCTGCGCGCGGATCGGATGGAGCGGGTCGCCTTCGGGTCGCGCGACCGGCACGCCGAGCATGAAAACCTTGCCTTGCTGGACTGCCTTTACGCCCCGCAGGACCTCCGCACTGGTCAGGAAATTGAGGCTCCCGATCTCGTCGTTCGCGCCCCAGCGGCCCCAGTTCTTGGGCAATCCCTTCAGAACTTCGGTGAAATCCTTAACTTCGGCCATTTAGCTTGCACTCCTCTCCCAGTCTCGACCCAGAGCGGCGCGGGCCGCTCCAAATCTTATAGTCCGTAAAGCTGCGCGACATTGTCGTGCAGCAGCCAGTCCTTTTCCTCGGTGGTCAGTCCGACCGTGTGCTTTTGCAACAGTTCCTGCGATCGCGGCCAGGTGGAATCGCTATGCGGGAAGTCGTTGGCCCACATCAGGCGGCGCTGATTGCACATATCCTTCATCTTGAAGGCGACCCAGTCGTCCTGGAAAGTCATATAAATGTTCTCGCGAAAGTAGTCGCTCGGCATCTTCGAGAGCTTCCCGGCCGTCATCCAATACCGATGGCGCTCGAAGGCGTGATCCATGCGGTACATGAAATGCGGTACCCAGCCGGCGTCGGCTTCCACGCAAACAATCTTGAGCTTGGGATTGCGCTCGAACACTCCGCTGAAAATGAAGGTTCCGATAATGTCCTGGTTGCCGCGGATGATCGACATGAACGAGTTGATCTTCGGTCCGCGGGGCGCGCGGGCAACCCCCTCGTTCGAGGTCAGAATGTGGAAGCTCAGCGGCATCTCCTTTTCAATCGCCGCCTGCCAGAAATCGTCGTATATCGGGCTGTCGTAATCTTCCTTGACCGGGAAACCGGGCATCATCACGCCGCGCAGCCCTTGGGCCTTGATCCGATCGAGGTCCTTGATGCCTTCTTCGGGCGAACGCATTGCGGTCTGGCCCAAACCAATCAGGCGATCGGGATGCGGACTGCAATACTCGGCGATCCACAGGTTGTACGCGTCGAAGCAGGCCTTTTTGTAGTCGGGATCGGGATGATTGCAGAGGATCATGCCGACGCTGGGATAGATGACCTCGGCCGCAACCCCGTCGCGATCCTGATCCCCCATCCGCGCCTCGGGGTCCCAACCGCCGCGATGCAGTTCCTCGAATTTCGCGCGTGCAGAGAGTCCCGCAAGTTCCTGGGCGGTGCGGCCGGCGGCGGCCACGAGGCCCATCGGGATGGTGTCTTTCATGCCTTCGATCACGTAAGTGTCGCCGCGCTTTTCGTCCCACACCACCCGCGGCGCAGTGTCCTTATATTTCTTGTCGATGTGCGCCAGGTAAGTGTTGGGGGGTTCCATGATGTGCGAATCGGCGGAGATGATCGGCTTTTTGGTGACCGTGCTTGTCATAGCTTCCACTCCTTGGGTGTTTTGATCCGCGCCAGGGCTGATCGCGGTCATGTCAGACGTCAGACTCTCTTGTTAGTCGAGTTCGGGCGCGCCGTAAAGCCAAAC